>Ga0272443_10003677_pt1 | contig 17769 bp, 13 predicted proteins | sample SSMAcet12_FD_193581 | JGI IMG/M metagenome (GOLD analysis project Ga0272443, IMG submission 193581) | Marine sediment archaeal communities from Little Sippewissett salt marsh, Falmouth, MA, United States - SSM-Acet-12 | ecosystem: Environmental > Aquatic > Marine > Wetlands > Sediment ... | reverse complement strand
CCGAAGCGCTTGGCTGGCAGCAGGAGCGGGTCCATATCGCCGGGCAGACGATGGGCGGCGGCTTTGGCGGCAAGGAGGATATTGCCGGCCAGATCCACGCCGCGCTGCTCGCGGACGTCACGGGCAAACCGGTCAAATTGCTCTTCGACCGCCGGGAATCCCTGCTGGTGCATCCCAAACGGCATGCCACCCAGATCACGGTAAAATTGGGTGTGAAGCAGGATGGTCATCTCACCGCGGCCAGAACATTGCTCTATGGCGACACGGGCGCTTACGCTTCGCTGGGCGATAAGGTAATGACCCGCGCCACAACTCATTCTGCCGGGTGCTATATCATCCCGCACACCAAGGCCGATTGCTACGCCATGTTCACCAATAATCCACCTTCGGGTGCGTTTCGCGGCTTTGGGGTGATCCAGGCCACTTTTGCCATTGAAAGCATGATGGATATGCTGGCCCGGCAACTGGAATTGGATCCCTTTGCGTTTCGCCGGATGAACGCCCTGCGGACCGGGACCCGGACCAACACCAACCAGCTTTTGGTGGATAGTGTGGGGTTGGTGGAATGCCTGGATAAAGTCGAAGCCAAGCTGCATGAGGTGGCAGGGGAGAAGCCATTTGAACCTGTGCGATTAGAGGGGGAGGATGGGGAATGGGTCCGCACCTGGGGCGTGGCAGCCGCATTCAAGAACACCGGTTTGGGCAGCGGCGCGGACGACAGCTCCAATGCCATTGTGGAACTGCTGCCGGAAGGACAATATGACGTACGCTCTTCCGCCGCGGAACTGGGCCAGGGCCTGGTGACCGTGCTGCGGATGATTGCTGCTGAGGAACTGGATGCAGCTTCCGAGGACGTGAATGTGCATGTGATGGATACCGACCATGCGCCAGATGGCGGCCCAACTACGGCCTCCCGCCAGACCTATGTCACGGGGAACGCCGCCAAATTCGCAGCCAGAGCTTTGCGCCGGAAAATCGCGGATTTCCTCGTGTCTCATTTTGACCTTGACCGCGAGGCCATTGTCTTCAAGGATAGCCAGGTTTTGGCTGGCGAGCACACGATTGACCTGCAAAGCATTTACCAATTGATGAGCACGGCAGGGGTGAAACCCGCGGAAACCTATCACTATTCCGCCCCCGAGACGGAACCGTTGGGATCCGACGGGGAAATTCACTTTGCGTTTTCCTTTGCTGTTCAGGCGGTACAGATTGAAGTGAGTCTGAAAACGGGGGAGATTAAGGTGCTGCATGTGATCACTGCAAATGACGCGGGGGAAGTGATCAACCCGCTTGGCTTCAACGCTCAGGTTGAGGGCGGCACGGTGATGGGGGTGGGGCATGCCTTGATGGAAGAGGTGCTGCTGGAAGAAGGGCACAATCTGACAGAAGGATTCAGGCAATACCATATCCCCGGGATCATGGATACACCGCAGATTGACACCTTCCCGGTCGAAGCACCCACCACTGACGGCCCCTATGGCGCCAAGGGGATTGGCGAAATTGTTAGCATTCCCACGCCGCCCGCCATTGCCAATGCACTCTATAATGCCATTGGTCTGCGGGTACACAGCCTGCCGATCAGAGCGGAGACGGTGTTGGCGTATCTTCAGCAGATCTCTTGAAGTCAGAATAGTCAGATAACAAGCGGATTACGAGAATCCAGATCAGGCAGAAAAAATAAGGTTGAGAAGATAGATGAAGGTTATTGATTTAACAGGAAAGACAGCGGTCGTCACAGGGGGAACGGGGCAGCTTGGCCGGGCTATGTGTAAAGGGCTGGCGGATTGCGGCGCAAATGTCGTGATCGGTTACCATTTGCAAAAGGCTTTTGCAGAGGAACTGAAGACCAAGATTGAACAGGATTATGGCGTCAAAGCGATGACGGCGAAAATGGATGTCACCGATTTGGATTCTGTGCTTGAGATGAAAGCAAAAGTGAATGAAACACTGGGTGTTGTGAGTATTCTCGTCAACAGCGCCGTGATCAGTTACGATTGGCAAAAAGTTCTGGATCAGGATATCGAAAGTCATGAAGGGCAGTTCAGGTCATCGGTCCTCCAGGCCGTTTTGATGGCTAAGGCCTTTGCGCCTGACATGATTGAGCAGAATTATGGACGAATCATCGCCATTAACACGGAATGTGCCATGCAGATGTTGCCCTATCAGTCTGCCTATGTCTCCGGCAAGCGGGGGATGGATGGGGTATACAGGGTGCTTGCCAAAGAAGTGGGAGCTTATAATATAACTGTGAATCAGGTTGCCCCTGGCTGGACGATTAGTGATAATTGCCGGGAGACGGATGGCACGGAAACCAATACGAAACAGGATTTTCCGTATATCAGCACAGTGCCGATGGGTCGGCGCGGTACTGACGATGAAATAGCTGACGCAGTGTGCTTTTTGGCATCAGACCTGGCCAGCTTCATCACCGGGGTCTATTTACCTGTGGCCGGTGGCAATGTGATGCCCTGTATTTAATTATTGGTCTCTGTCATTTTTCAAACTTCCATTAGTAAATACAAATTTTCCCAGAATGTAGTTCAAAATAATCACCAGGGCAGTGATAATGTACTTGGAGAGCTTCTCATTGGCGTTAAATTGTTCCACAAATAAAATCAGACCAAAGTAGTCAATCAAGGCTGTTAAACCTCGCGAGAAGAAAAAATAAACCAATTCACGCAAAGTACCGATTATATCGGTATGACTTTTAAAGACAAACCACTTGTTGGCAACAAAACCCCACGATTTGCACAAAACTAGAGCGATTAAATTTGCAGAGGTGTACTTCATGCCGAGAAAGAGCAGCAGCGTGTAAGTGCCAACATTAATAACCGTCACACTGGTACCGGCTAAAATATAGCGAACCATCTCATTTTTTAGCAGCTTTTTTATCCAGGTGAATTTCATAGGGTCAATACTTTCGAGAATAACCAGAATTATTTATCTGATTTTTTCTTCTCTTCGTTTATTGATTCGGCAGTCACTATACTCTTAATATGGTTGATAGAATGGCTGTTTCTGTAAGACGAGGCAACGATCATGTCGGCGACAAAACCAGTGGAAATGGATTGAACGCCAAGAATAATGCACAGAACACCGAACATGAGCAATGGCCTTGTGCCAATGGATTGCCCCATAAACCATAAAACTGTAAGGTAAATGCAGATGACAAATCCAGTCAGCAGGGCTAACAGGCCAATTTTCCCGAAAAAGTACATCGGTTTATCATGAAATCGTAACAGAAAAGTAGTGGTCAACGAATCAAAAAAACCTCGCTGATATCGGCTCCATCCGAATTTAGATTTACCAAATTTCCGTTTTCTATGGTGGACTTTAATTTCTGTAATATTGAATCCGTTCTGCTTCGCCAGGACGGGGATATACCGATGCAGTTCACCGTAGACATCGATGCTATCCGTGACTTCTCTCCTGTAGGCTTTATAACCGCAATTGAAGTCATGCAGTTTAATCCCTGAAAGAATGGACGTGATGGCATTGAAGAGTTTTGAAGGTAGACGTTTGTGGAGCGGATCCTGTCTGTTAAACTTCCATCCAGACACCAAATCAAAGCCATTATCCAGGGTTTGAATGAAATGGATAAGTTCAGCGGGATCGTCCTGCAAATCAGCGTCCATGGTGATGATGATATCACCTCCGACATGGCGAAATCCGGTTTGAAGTGCTTCCGACTTGCCAAAATTCTTTCGAAGATTGATGAGGTAAACGTGGGGATCTGTGGCAATTATTTCAGTAATAAATTCTTTTGATTTGTCCGTTGAGCCATCATTGACAAAAATGACTTCATAATCAGAAATCAAACCCTGCTGAATGGCGGCATGAATTTGCTTTGCTAATTCACCATACAATTCCCAAAGGGCTTGCTCCTCGTTGTAAACCGGAATTACGACCGATAGAATTCGTTCCATGTCCATTGCTCCTGCTAGGTATTATTCAATGAGTAGACCCGGTACAGGAAATGCCCATGACGAGCCACATATAAATATTGAAGAGGATACCCAATCTGGTCTTCCAAGATGGATAATTCGTTCGGAATTTGAGGGATGTTGTTGTCAATGATCACAGTAATCTTTTGTGGATCTTCAAGGGTAGAGAAGGCACTTTTAATTGAATTATCGGAAATCTCCTGGGCCGCAAACACTTTCTCAGTGGTAAAGAAAACATCAGAGAAATTATGAATTATTCCATCACTGTCTGTGATGAACAGGCAAATGGAATCCTGAATTTCTTGATTCAGTAAAGCTCGATTTTCACCAACCGGAAAAAGATAGGCACTGGTAAGAAGCAAGCTGGAAGAAAGCGATAAGAGTAGGAGAATAGATGAAATTAACAAAAGGGATCTTTTCCCAAGCTTATATTTTTTAATCATTGAGAAGATAAGCGCAATTCCTATAAGACAAATTGAGGGAACGAGATTAAAGTAATACCGGTCTGAATGAATGTCCATACCGGGAGCAACCATCTTAATCACGATGGCTGTTAGAGTCACTGTTATGAATATCAGGATGACCATCAATTCTTTTGTCGAAGATTGTGATAACTTGATTTGCAGATCTCGCTTTACATTTAAAAATGTATCACGAATAGATGGCATTGCCTTGTTTTTCCGGATAATTCGGTAAATCAACATAAATATACCTGCTATGCAGGCGAGAACAATCAGCCCAACCAAGGCCCTTATGCCAGATTCCAGGCCGCGAGTTGAATAGAAGAGATGTCTGACTACATTAGGTGAAATCAGAAATGATAGTAGTATCGAAAATAAAATTACTCCGATGAAAGAATAAAGCATTTTAGTCTGTTTTTTTAGTAATAAATAAACGCCTACAAAGGATGTAAAGATGACCAAAAAAACATAAAAGTAATAGTGGGTTAATGAACCCAATAGAGCAATCAGAAAGATTTTGATTAGCCGGGATGGTTTTGGCTGCAAATCGAATAGAAATTTTATGGTTTCCAATACAAGTAGCAGCGTAATTAAAGTGAGAAGGAGATAGCTTCGGATAAATAGGGTGGCGTTAACGGCCTCCAGCGAGAAACCAAAAACAGAACACACCAAAAGTGATTTTGCCCTGGACTTCAGTAATAAAAGGCTCAACTTGTAGAGGATTATCAGGACAAATGAGAATATCACCATGTTTGGGATAATCCCAAGCCACTTGGAGAAATTCTCGGGGAAGAACGAACATACAGTATGAAGAAAGAAATAGTATAAAGGGGGATGAACGCTGTCTGAAAGGTTCTTACTGATCTCAGAATATTTATAAATTTCATCTTCCTGCACGGTTAGATAATCCCAAAATACATCGGGTTCAATCCAGTTGTTGTACACTTCATCGTTTTCGTCTGTTACATATCCGCTAAAATTTACAGGAAAAAGAAATCCCCCATTGCTGCTATTAGAATGACCAAAGCTTAAAAGCTCGTCGATATGAAAACCAGACTTGAGCGTGGCGTTGTGAAAAATAATCGTCTCACTCAAGATGATGATTGCAATCAGTAAAACAAAAGTAAGCCTTTTGGATAAATCCTTATTATTGTTAACCAATGAGCCCACCTTCAGTTAAATTAGTCGTTAAGATCTGATCCCTAAAATTAGCCAATAAAAATTATAGGGCAATAGATTGAAATTGAGAAGGTAGAACTAAAATTGTCAAATCAAATTAATATTTATTTTCGCATAACTCCCCGAAATTCCATTTAACATCTCTTAAAGAACGTTAACGTTCTGTTGACATCCAAAACGTTTTGGTTTATACTCCAAATATATCCAAAACGTTTTGGAAAACAGGAGAAGAGGATGAGTGTTCGCATTAAAGACATCGCCAAACGGGTCAATCGCTCTATTACCACTGTGTCCAGAGCGCTTAATGGGTATGACGATGTCAGCCCGGAAACAAAAAAACTCGTTCTCGACACTGCTAAAGAGATGGGTTATTCCCCTAACACCTTTGCTCAAAGGTTACAAAAGCAACAATCCGATACCATTGGCCTAATCCTGCCAACTTTCAGCCCTCGTTTTTCTGATCCCTATTTTAGTGAGCTCCTGGCTGGGATTGGTAACAAAGCCGCAGACATGGGATTTGATCTGCTGGTTTCCACCCGCTCACCGGGGCCTGAAGAGTATGAAGCCTATGAAAAACTTATCGAAGGGCGCAGAGTAGATGGTTTCATTGTCGTCCGCACCCGCAAACAGGATCAGCGCATTAACTACCTTTTGTCGCAGGATTTCCCCTTTGTGGCCTTTGGCCGGACGGATGACTGCGATAAATTCTCCTATGTTGATGAGGATGGCTATTATGGGATGCGCTTGGTGGCGGAATATATAGCAGAGCTGAAACACAAAAAAATCGCCTGCATCCTGCCTCCCCAAGGTTTGGCCTTTTCTGAAAAGCGTCTGGCCGGTCTGCATGATGGGCTGGCGAAATTTGGATTGACTTTGGACCCGGCCTATGTTAAACAGGGCGATCTGACCCAGAAGAGTGGATATCAATTGGGGTGTGAGTTGTTGGAATTGCCCGAAAGGCCGACGGCCATTATCGCCTGTAATGATTTGATGGCGTTTGGGGTGATGAGTGCTGCGCAGGACTGCAACCTGGTGGTGGGCGAGGATATTTCCATTACGGGGTTTGATGATATCCCGATGTCTGAATATTCCCATCCGCCATTAACGACCATCCACCAGCCGGTTTATCAAATTGGGGGAATGGTTTGTGAAATGCTGATTAAGGCGATCCGTGAAGGCATTGACGAGCGACAACAGGTCTTATTACAACCAAATCTGGTTATTAGACAATCTTGTGGTCTTAATAAATAAGGAAGGCATGAGTAAAGGAGGGTACTTCTGGAGAGAATGCTTTGTTTGTTAAAAACCCTATCTAAACCAATTATGAAAAAGGAGTAGATCAATGAAGAAGTTATCAATCGTTATGGTGATCGTGATGGTGATGAGTGTTGTACTCAGCGCCTGCACATCACAAGCCACCCAGGCGCCCGGCGAGGTCGAAAAGACAGTCATCGAGTTCTGGACAACCGATAACGAAGAAGAACGTATCCTGGCTTATGAAGCTGTTGCAGATGCCTTCATGGCAGACCATCCCGAAATTGACCTGCGGATCGTTGCCATTGAAGAATCCGGCATTGCTCAACGGATCGCCACCGCCCAAGCAGCCAACCGTCTGCCCGACATCGTCCGCATGGGTGTTGAACGTGTGTCCTCCTTTGCCGCCGATGGCATCCTTGATCTGGATGCTTCTCAGGCAGCCATCGAGAGCATTGGCGTGGATGATTTCCAATCCGGCCCATTGGCCATGGTCACCGACCCCGCAACCGGCAAATATGCTGCGGTGCCCTATGATGGCTGGGTTCAGGCGCTCTGGTATCGTTCCGACATTTTCGACAGCCTTGGTCTGGCCGCCCCGATCTCCTGGGGTGACATTGATGCCGCTTGCGATGGGCTGGCCGGCAATGATGGCCTGGTCTACAGCATGACCCTCGGTACCGATCCTGGTCAGAACTATCCGCAACAGGTGTTCGAGCAAGTTGCCATTTCCAACGAGGCCTGGCCGTTTGATGCCGATGGCAATGTGACCATGAATTCCGATGCAATGATTGAAGCCCTGGATTGGTATGCCGGTCTGCAGCGCTGTGCGATGCCCGGCCCGCAATACTGGCGTGGTGCCCGTGAATCCTATGAGCTGGGTCAGAGCGGTATGATGTGGTACAGCACCTATATCATGGACGACCTGGTCGATGGCTCCGGTATGGAAGATGGTGGCACGGTGGAAGTGGTTGCTGATCTGGCTGCGAATTCCGGTTTTGCCCCCAGCATTGTCAGTGATAATGGCTCCGCGACCTATGGTCAGCTAGTGACCCTGGGCATCTTGCGGGATGCCGATCCGATGGCGCAGGAAGTCGTGAAATTCTTCATGACCGGCCAAAACTATCTGGATATCCTGGCAACCGCCCCCATGGGCAAGGTTCCTGTTCTGAAGAGCGCTGTCGATGGATGGCGTGGTCTGAGCGACTACTTCGGATATTACAGTGAGGAAACCATTTCACAAATCGCTGATGGTTACGAGAACATGCAGCGCTGGCTCTTCCGCCCCGACTATGGCAGTGTTGAACGTGCCGTTATCGGTGACATCGAAGGTACATTGCTGATCCCGCAGGCCATAAGCTATATGGTTTTGGAAGAAACAATGACAGCCGCAGAAGCCGCGGATTGGTTACAAGGACAGGTTGAATCACTCTTAGCAGATCGTGCTGAGTAGTTCATCAAGACTGATAAAGGGTGTGGCATCTGCCACACCCTTTTTAGCAATTATTAAGGAGTCATCATGTCTGTTGCCGTAAAGAAAAGAACAAGAGGAATGAGGGGCAAGGAATCCCGATTAGCATGGGCTTTGATCTCGCCAACAGCACTTATCGTTTTTGGTCTGGTGATTTTTCCTGCCATTTTCAGCATTTGGGTCAGCTTCCACGACGTTGGCTTGCACAATCTCAACGATGTGTTTCATGCCCCCTGGGTTGGCTTTGATAATTATGTCCGAGTGATCAATGATTATGCTTTCAAATTTCAGGGCTTCGATAACATGGGAGCCGCATTCACATCGGTTATCTATTCATTTTCCGCCACGACTTTGGCCATCATAATTGGTATCGCGGCTTCATTATTATTGAATCGCCCTTTTAAGGGGCGGGGAATCGCACGGGCAATTTTCCTTTTCCCCTATGTCGCACCCATCGTTAGTGTGGCCTTTGTTTGGCGCTGGATCCTGGACCCGCGGCCCTCGGGGGTGTTGAATGACATATTGATGAGCCTGGGCGTGATTGAGGAGCCTGTTGCCTACCTGGCAACGCGCGGCCTTTCATTGCTGATTGTGATTTTGCTTGATGCCTGGCGTTATTTTCCATTCTGCATGTTGATGATCCTGGCCCGCTTGCAGGCTATTGATGCCAAATTGTATGAAGCGGCCAAAATGGATGGGGCAAATGCCATTCAGCAATTCTTCACAATCACGCTGCCTGAACTGCGTTATGTCATTGGCGCAACTTTTCTGCTGCGGCTGATGTGGACGTTTAATAAATTCGATGACATTTTCTTATACACAGGGGGCGGTTTTGGCACTAAGGTGCTGCCGGTATTGACGTATGAGTTCAGCTTCAAGCTTTATGATTTTGGCCGTGGGGCGGCCACCGCTATGATCCTGCTACTGGTTCTGGCGCTGTTCCTGACGGTTTATGTAACTGTCGTTATGAAGAATGTTGAGGATTAGCCATGAAGAATGAAAAGAAAAATCTCATTGGCCATTTGGCCGGCTGGATCACATGGAAGCGGTTTATTTTTGCGGTTATCATGATCTTTTTCCTGACCAGCATCCTTTTCCCGTTTTATTGGATGGTGAGTTCCTCCTTCAAAACCAAAGCTGAGATCGGTGGACGAGAACCTGTATATGTTCCCGGCAGCCTGCGTTTGGATGCTTTTAAAGAGTTGTTTGATCCCAGCAATCCCAGTTTTCAGGACTTCGGGCAGAACATTATGAACACGCTCAAAGTATCCGTACCAACAGCGATCATCGCAGTCATTCTGGCTGTACTGGGTTCTTATGCCATTGCACGGCTCCACTTTAAAGGGAAGAACGTTTTGTTGAATGGCGTTTTAATGGTTTATTTGTTCCCGGGCGTGCTTTTGATTATTCCCTTGTTTGCCATGCTTGCGCAGATCGGGGAGAAGATCGGGTTTAGTGTGCAGGACAACCTGGGCATTTTGGTCTTTACCTATCTGTCACAGACACTGCCGGTGGCACTCTATATGTTGACCAATTACTTCCGTACCATCCCGGATGAGATTGAACAGGCCGCCTTGATTGATGGCTGCAGCCGTTTGGAAGTGATCTGGCGGGTGACTTTGCCATTGTCCATTCCGGCCTTGGTTTCGGTGAGCATTTATACCTTTATGATCGCCTGGAATGAGTTCCTTTATGCCCTGATCTTCCTGAATGACCATAACAAGTTCACCATGCCCATTAAGATCAATACGATCTTTAATGATCCTTCCCCGAGGCCAAATGTTGTGATGGCGGCCTCGACGATCATGACTATCCCGATCATTATCCTCTTCCTGGCCCTTGAGAAATACCTGGCTGAAGGGTTGACCGCTGGTGGCGTGAAGGGCTAAGAGCCAACCTGCAGCGACTAAAAACAGATTGCCAATACACTAAGGACTTCGACTGCCTTGATTGTATAATGATGTGTTGCAACTGACCGGAACTGAAGGATATGAAGACATCACGTAAAATTGGCATTTTCCACTATCAACTTGGCCTGACCGATGGTGTTTCCCTTGAAGTGGAAAAGTGGAAGAAGGTCCTGGAGCGGATGGGCCATCGGGTTCAACTGTTTGCAGGCCGGTTCGGGGCAGACCAGGGCGTTTTGGTTCCCGAGCTTTACCATCACATGCCAGAAATTGAAGAAATCAACCAAAATGTCCTGGGATTGTCGCATTCGCTGACAACGACGGCATTGGGCGTTCAGATTAGTGAACAAAAAGAAAAGGCGAAAGCCGCCTTGAAGAAAGTCATCACAGAGAACGACCTCGATTTGTTGATTGTGGACAATATCTGGAGTGTCGCGATGAATATCCCGGCAGCCATCGCTTTGAAGGAAATCCAGGCTGAACTCGGTTTGCCGGCGATTGCGCATCACCATGACTTTTATTGGGAAAAGAAGATCAAACCCGATTTAGGCGATCCTCTGGTGAAAGGCATTCTGGACAATGACCTGCCACCGACCTCGGCGGACATTAAACATGTGGTGATAAACAGCCTGGCCCAAGCCAGCCTGGAAGGCTACAAGGGAATCCACTCCACCATCATCCCCAATGTTTTTGATTTCGACGGGCCGGATTGGAACGTTGACTCCTATAATCAGGATTTTCGACAGGCGATTGGGGTCAATGAGGGTGATATCTGCATCCTTCAGGCGACGAGAGTCATCCCCCGCAAGGGGATTGAGCTGGCCATTGACCTGGTAGCCGCCCTGAATGCCCCTCAGCGGCGTGAAATGCTCCAGGAGCGTGGGTTGGCTGATGGAAGGGCGTTTACACCAGAGAATAAAATTGTGCTTGTCCTGGCGGGATATGACCGGGAGGACCTCACCGGGTCTTATCTCCAAAGGCTAAAGGTGAAAGCGGAAGAACTGGGTGTGGATCTACGCCATATCGATACGCTGGTTGGCCCGGTGCGGGACGATACGTCCGGGAAGAAGATTTATTCTTTCTGGGATACCTACACCATTGCGGATTTGATCACCTATCCCAGCCTTTGGGAGGGGTGGGGTAACCAGCTTCTGGAGGCCTTCCGGGCAAAACTGCCGGTCGTGCTGTTTGAATATCCGGTGTATTTGGAAGATATCAAAGACAAGGGATTTGATGTCATCTCGCTGGGCTCGGTCATAAAATCCCGCGATCGACTTGACTTAGCTGAAATTTCCACTAAGATTTTACAGGATGCTGCCGACGAGTGTGTGGTATGCCTGACGGATCGACAAGTACGTGAGCAATTGGTAGATAAGAACTACCGCATCGCAAAGCAGAATTATGCTTATGAAACATTGGAGAATGATTTAGGTCCCTTACTTTAGAAACGGAATTATCGGTCAAAATGAACGAGAAAGAAAAACAAAAACTGCATCACCACCTTGACTTTTTATATGGTGAGGATCAGGCTGTGAATTTAATTGAACGGATTTCCGGGCTGCTGAAAGCTTATCAAAATAAGGTCGGTGGACAGCAAATCAGCTCACAGGCCGGCAAATTCAGTGAAGAAGATGTCATCCTGATTGCCTATGGAGATATCATCCAGAATCCGCCCAAACCCGCCCTTCAAACGCTGGGGCAATGCCTTGACCGGAATCTCGGTGGTCAGATCAACAGCCTGCATATTCTGCCGTTCTTTCTCTATTCCTCTGACGATGGATTCTCCGTAATTGACTACCGGGTGATCGAGCCAAAATTGGGCACCTGGGAGGACTTCCAGGCCCTGGCGAAATCCCGCAAGATCATGGTGGATGGTGTGATCAATCACATCTCCCGTGAAAGTGACTGGTTTAAGAAATTCCAAAATGGCGACCCGACTTATCAAAATTTCTTCATCCAGGTGGATGAGAGCTGGGACCTTTCCAAGGTGGCTCGGCCCCGGACTTCACCGCTCCTGACCGAAGTCGAGACTGTGGATGGGCCAAAAAAGGTCTGGACGACCTTCAGCGCGGACCAGATTGATTTGAATTATGCCAATCCCGAAGTCCTGTTGGCCGTTTTAGATGTCCTGTTATTCTATTTACAGCAGGGGGCAAGCATCCTTCGCCTGGACGCGATTGCCTATCTCTGGAAGGAATCAGCGACTACCTGTATCCACCTCCCGCAAACCCATACGGTTGTGAAGGTCATCCGGCAGGTATTGGAGGCTGCGCGACCCGAGATGGTGTTGATCACGGAAACCAACGTCCCGCATCTGGAGAATATTAGTTATTTTGGCAACGTTGATCCCGAAACCGGCCAGACCGATGAGGCTCACATGGTCTACCAATTCCCCCTGGCACCTTTGGTTTTGCATACCCTGATTGCGGGGAGTGCCAAGAGACTGACGGATTGGGCTGCCGGACTGGAGCCAACCGGAATCTTCTTCAATTTCATTGCTTCCCATGATGGCATCGGCGTTCTGCCTGCCAAAGGCATCCTGACAGAGCCTGAGCTGGAGGAAATATTTGACCAGGTCAGCCGGCATGGTGGTTTGTTATCGCACCGCTCTAATCCGGATGGCAGCCGGACGGTATATGAATTGAATACGACGCTTTATGACGCTCTCAATGATCCGGCCATGCCCGAACCCGTGGACATGGAACGCTATCTGGCCTCGCAGGTGATCCTGATGTCGCTGGCGGGCGTGCCTGGGATTTATTACCACAGCCTGTTCGGTTCCCGAAATGCACTGGATAACGTTCAGGAGACCGGCCGGGCAAGATCCATCAACCGTAAGAAATTCATGGTGGAAGAGGTGACAGAGGTCTTACATGATCCGAGTAATCTCCATGGAGAGATCTTCCACAGGATGCTGCATCTTTTGGAGGTCAGAACGATGCAGAGGGCATTTGATCCCTATGGTAGGCAGGAAGTGCTCAGGCTGGATGACCGTGTTTTCGGGCTGAGACGCACCTCGCCGGAGGGCGGTTCGAAGCTGCTGGTGCTGGTCAATGTGAGCGCTGAGGCGTTTGATTTGGAGCTTGATGGCCAGGAAGCGGAATTGACAGACCTGATCAGTGGGGAGATCTTTGCCATTGAGGATGGCAAGGCGCGAATCCATTTCGAACCCTATCGTTCTCTGTGGCTTGAGGGGTAGATCTATTTTCGGACACAATATTCAGATTGATTAACAGCAAGAGGCCCAGATGAGGAATCGGGAGCTTCTCAAATAAATATTGGAAACTGACCGGAAGAGAAATTAATTTTTATCTCACTTTCATTTTTTCTATGCTAGAATTTCCCTAGCAACATGGTAGCTCTTTCGTCGAAAAGGGGTGTTAGGTATGCTGGCCAAAGTAAATTCTTGTGCAGTCATCGGGCTGGATGGCGTCATCGTTGAAGTTGAAGTAGATACCGGGGGTGGCTTGCCGAAAATGGTCATTGTCGGTCTGCCCGACGCGGCCGTTCAGGAGAGCCGAGAGCGGGTCCAATCGGCTGTGAAAAACGCCGGCTTTTACTATCCCCGGCGAAAAGTGACCGTGAACCTGGCGCCGGCTTCCGTTCGCAAGGAAGGGCCGGCCTATGACCTGCCGATTGCCGTCGGCGTGCTGATTGCCACCAACCAGCTGAACCCTGAAAGTGTGGAAGATGCCCTGATCATCGGGGAACTGTCTCTGGATGGCGGTGTCCGGCATGTGAAGGGTGTTTTGCCGATGGCAGCTCTGGCCCGCCAGGAAGGGTATCGAACTGTGATTGTGCCGGAGGGGGATGCCGCAGAGGCTGCCCTGATCCCGGATATCACCGTGATTCCCGCACCGACCCTGAACGCGCTCTATGACCATTTGAGCGGGGTGACTCCCCTGGCCCCGGCTGAAGCGCCGGACCATCACCCCGAAAATATCCTGGTGGAGACGGATTTTAGTGAGATTAAAGGACAGGAGCATGTCAAGCGCGCTCTGGAGGTCGCTGCGGCCGGGGGACATAACTTGCTGATGATCGGGCCGCCTGGCGCTGGTAAAACCCTGATGGCCCGGGCGCTGCCCTCGATCCTGCCTGCGATGACGATTGATGAAGCCCTGGATGTGACCCGAATCTACAGTGTGGCGGACCTGCTGCCTGCGGATGTGCCGCTGGTGAGGGCCAGACCTTTCCGCTCCCCGCATCACACGATCAGTCATGCCGGCCTGGTGGGCGGGGGCAACTGGCCGCATCCCGGCGAGATCAGCCTGGCGCATCGCGGGGTGCTCTTTCTGGATGAGTTACCGGAGTTCAGCTCGAAGGTGCTGGAGGTGCTGCGACAGCCGCTGGAGGATAAGGTGGTGACGATCAGCCGCGCGCAGGGATCGCTGACCTTTCCGGCGAATTTCCAACTGGCGGCGGCGATGAATCCCTGCCCCTGTGGTTATTATGGCGATCCCACCCGGCCTTGCACCTGCTCTTCGACTGCGGTGACTCGCTATCAAAAGCGCATTTCTGGGCCGTTGATGGACCGGATTGATATCCATATTCAGGTGCCCAGGGTGGAATATCAGAAACTACGCGATCTCAGGCCGGGGGAGAGCTCTGCGGAGGTGCGCGTTCGGGTGGAAGCCGCACGAAAGCGACAGCGTGAACGTTTTGCCGGAACGGACATTGCCAGTAATGCAGACATGCGCCCGGCGCAGATCCGGAAATATTGCGCGTTGGATGAGGATTGCCAAACCCTGATGAAGACCGCCATGCGCCAATTGCAGTTGACGGCCCGCGCCTATCACCGAGTGTTGAAGCTCGCTCGGACGATTGCGGACCTGGCAGGGGAGGGTGAGATCAGCCAGGTTCATCTGGCTGAAGCGCTGCAGTACCGGCCGAAAGTTTTAGGGGGGTAAGAAGGTTGAGAGGAGAATGATCCTCTCAGCTTGTCGTTTGCAATCGATAGAGATAAATAATTTGCACCAGGTAAGCCCATTTTCGGGTAAGTAAAAAAAAGCACTTCAGTGCTTTTATTCATTTTCGCGGATAAGATTTGTGAAGTGGGGATATGTAGAAAATCATTTGATTAATTAATATGATTGACATAATTTATCATTGATTGACTTGTCCTATGAAACCCTATACACTATGTCTGTCAAATGGTGATTTTTTCTGGAGATATTTATAAATGACACTGCCCGGATTTGTGAGTTTTCTTGTTTCCTGTGTGATTTTTTCATTCGCTCTGATCGTCGTTTTTAAGTACGATTTACGTTTTGACCAGACGATCGATCCTGGATATTATGCCGAGTATCCGTGCATTAATAAAACAATCTCTGTCGTAAAGCTAATTCCCCGGTACATTGTCCTCTCAACCTTGCTGGCCTGGCTGGCTTCACTGGCCTATAACTACATCGCCGGCAAGACGGGTTGGCCCACATTTCCCAATATCACTCTGGCGGATTTTAAAAAATTCGCCCTCATCAGGCTGGATACTTTCTGGTATGTTGCAATAGGATCGGCCGGTGTTATCGCCCTCAGGGATATGATCCTCTGCGCGCATACCCCACCTCAATATGATCTCTCAAAACCAACAGCTCCAGTTCAACGGCAACCGGCAGAAGACGACCTCCCTCGCGAGGATCAGAATCACTGGGATGTCTTCATCAGCTACAAGAGTGAGGATGTTGACCTCGCCCGCCGCATTGCAAACCAGCTATCCGCTTCGGGGCTGAAGGTTTGGTTTAACGAATACCGCGTATTGCTGCAGAACTTCGATCAATTTCAGAATGCCATCGATTTCGGTATCGCGCATTCGGATTGGGCCATATGCCTGACCAACAACCGATATATAGGTTCTGTGTACTGCCGGAACGAGTTGGAACAGCTTCTTAACAAGCTTCCTTCTGAGAACGTCCTTGAGATCATGATCCCCAGGGAGGATTTGCCGCATCAGAAATATCAGGCATTAGATGAATGCCCAGCCTATGTGGGCAATGACCTTCCCGGTATTTTTGCCTTTATCCAGGCGCACACGGGTTGGGCATTGAAGCCCCTGCTCCCGGATGTCATCAACAGAGAATCCAGCACCCACACCTCCACCTGTTTGCAGCGGGATGTGGTTCTGGATACGACCGATTGGCGCATCACGAAACACGGCAAAGTTGTGTTTGGATCAACGAACATGCTGGCTATGGCGTATCTTCACCGGCAGGATCAATACAGTTTCAACGCCAATTTGGTTTGCGGAGAGGAGTATGCCCGGGCGGGAAAGCGCCTGGGACAGGCGATTGATGATCGCCAAATGTTCAATTTATTACGGGAGCATGCGGAGCGGTATACCGGTCGCTTGAATGCGAAAGTCTACGGTCTGCACCTTATTTTCCATGAAGGGCTCAGCCAGTTTGCCGTCACCTACCGAATGTTTGGTTACTGGACTCGTAAGTATTCCATCGTTTTCCCGAACAATGTTACCAACCAGAATGCAGAATTTGTGTTCACCTTTGGCTTTGACGGCTCTTTCAAGCAATATTGTGAGAACGTCCATATCATGGATCGTCTGGTGCAGTCTCTGGTATGGAAGTGAAATAATGGGGGCAGGGCTTGGTGGTTTGGGAAGTAGATAAGGTTTGAATAACTAATCACACGCTTATTTTGGTTATGTTTTGTCTATCCGCTGGGGAGGTAACTGTTCAGACCTGGCTGAGGCTTTTCTCTCGCCCTTTATTTATTTAATTCTTCTCCGACAGCGCCGCCGGGATGGATCAGTGCAAATTGCTCGTTCTTAAACCCGGTGACCTCAATCAGCGCTGCCTGGAGGGCGTCAAAGATCAGGTTCATCGCGGTGAAGCTGGTTGTTCCCTGGTAGTTATATTTATCCGTTTCGCGCGTGACATGCATGGCGAGAACAATGTCGGCATTCACTGCCAGAGGAGACTTCACATCTTCCGAGACACAGATCACAATTGCCCCCTTTTTCAGGCAAATATCTTCGATGGGAATAAGCTCTTTTGTCTTCCCGCCCCGCGAGGCCAGAAGCATGACGTCCCCCTTCTGGACATACCCTGATCCGCCATGGGTAGCTTCAGAAGGGGGGATAAAACGTGCAGGCCGTTCAATGCAGCACATCAAATGGGCAAAATGTCGGCAAGCGATTCCTGAGTGCCCCGCACCACTGGCGGCTATTCTTTGGGCCTGAGCCAAAGCTGCTACGGCTCGCAGAAATTCGTTCTCGTCCAGATATTGATATCCTTCGGCAATACAAGCGGCCTCAATATCGAATGCCTGTTTTGCTTCTTCTAATCCATTGCTTGCCATAAATGCCCTCACGACTGCTGGAATAATTAATCCTTGAAGTAACTGGAATCTATATCAGTTGTTGATACCCATATACCTCAGCGGCATTTTCCACGAAAGTCGCTTTGAGTATATCGGGATCACCATCAATTGCATTCAACATACTATTGAGCTGCTCATAGACAATGAAGGTGTAATTATCTTCTTGCTCGGGATATTGATGTTTGTTCCATGTAAAGTCCTCACGGCAAAGGTTGACATACTTC
>Ga0272443_10003676_pt1 | contig 17773 bp, 15 predicted proteins | sample SSMAcet12_FD_193581 | JGI IMG/M metagenome (GOLD analysis project Ga0272443, IMG submission 193581) | Marine sediment archaeal communities from Little Sippewissett salt marsh, Falmouth, MA, United States - SSM-Acet-12 | ecosystem: Environmental > Aquatic > Marine > Wetlands > Sediment ... | reverse complement strand
ACTGCGCCATTGGCATTGGTCATATGCAGGATCTCCTCGGGTTCGGTGAGGAAGCTGAGGAATTCATAAGCTGCATCGGGGGCCTCACAAGTGGAGGTAATACCCCAGTTCCATGACCCTGAGCCGGTGACGGCTTTGTCGCCGAAGATCGGCATCGGGATCAGGATGGCATCTTCGCCCAGGCCTTCGGTGTGGGGACCATACATCCAGTGACCCACGAAGGAGATAGCGGCTGTCTTGCTGCCATAGAAGGAGTCATCACCAGCAGGTGCCGGGTTGACGTAGCCATCGTCGAACAGGCTCTGGAACCATTCCAAAGCTGCGACGGATTCCGGTCCATTGAGGATGCCATCAGCGGTCTGATAATCGGAACGATCAATCAGGTCACCGCCAAAGGATTGGATGATGGGTGAGAAGGCATAAGTGTTCCATTCGTCACCAGCACCATAGTTGAGCTTGAGGTCAAGGGGATATTCCACCTGATCCAGCGCTTTTAGCTTGTCGAGGGCATCCATGAATTCATCCATGGTCCAGGGATCATCAAGGCCAGTGGGGATGCGAACGCCGGCTTCTTCCAGGTAGGACTTGTTGGCCCAGAGTGAAAGCCCTGAGTCAAAGGTGCCCAAGCTGTAGAGCTTGCCGCCGTAGGTGCCCTGATCAATGATGGAGGGCAGGAAATCGGCTTTGACCTCATCGGTGACATAGTCATCCAGAGGGATCAAGTAGCCAGCCCAAGCATAGTTGTAGAGGAAGGGACCATCGAAATCGAGCAGGCAGGGCAGGTCGCCTGACAGAGCACCCGCATTGACCTGGTCGTTATAGGAACCTTCTGGCAGGATAACGGCATTCACTTGCACATCATCGTGTGTTTCGTTGAACGTTGTTACCTGTGCATCGAGCACTTCGCGCTCTTCGCCTTTACCGGAGTGGAACCAGACATCAATCGTTACGGGTTCCCCCGTTGTTGGTTCTTCTGTTTCGACTGTCGTTTTACAAGCAGTAATCACGACGGCCAAAACTACCAAAATCGCCATAGTCAAGAATAATCTTCTCTTTTTCATCTATTCTCCTAATCTTTGATTTTAATTAATAGGAAGAGACGTTAAATGTCTTATACTACACCTCCAAGACTCTCAGATTATTTAGATTCTTGAACACAGACAAATTACAAATATCAGGTAGTACTTCGCTCGACTAATTTCAGGCGAATAAAAGAATTTTCTGCAGGACGTTTTGGATCAGCTATCAGGGCAATAATGCGCTCTGCGGCCAGTTCCCCGCTTTTATAAAGTGATTGGCTGATGGTTGTCAATTCGTGATAGGATGCCATTTCAATATTGTCAAATCCAATCAGTGCCAAATCCTGAGGAATTCGAACGCCTCGGTTTTTAGCGACCTTTAGCACCCTTAGGGCAAGTTCATCGGATGATGTAAAAATGGCGGTGGGTGGGGATTCTAAATCCAACAACTCATGGATAATTTGATCCTGATCGGGGGAGTTGATGTTATTTAATTTGATGTATGACTCAGGCAGATCAATGTTGTGTTCGGTTAATGCCTGCTTGTATCCCAGGAGGCGATCCTCTTCCTGGTTCAATGTGTAACCCGGAACAGCTTTGTTGCCGATATAGGCACATTGCTTATATCCTTTTGAAATGAAATGTTCTGCAGCGATTTTCCCACCTAATTTATTGTCATATTCAATGCTGGAATGACCGTCGATATGATTTTCAACCAGCAAAAGCGGAATATTGTTTTTCTTAAACCGCTGCAATACGGTTTCATCAATGGGCAATGTGAGAATGATCAATCCACTAAGCAGTCTTGTATAAGGCAGCTCTGCGTAATAACTCTCCAGGCGCTTTTGAGAATCGACTGGGAAAATCGTTAAGTTATAGGTGGTGTTCACCAATTTATTGGCAATCCCACTTAACCTTTTCGTGATTGAGGGGATGGTGAAAAAGGGGGTGATAACTCCAATATGACCCACATCTTTACGCGCTCTCTCACGGGCAAAGGCATCTGGTACAAAGCCTAGGGCATCAATAGCCTTCAGAACTTTATTGCGGGTTGACTCCCGAACGCGATCAGGCGTGTTTATAACGCGGGAGACGGTTGCAATGCTGACTGAGGCCAGTTCTGCGACATTATATATAGTTGGTGGCGAACCAGAGTTTTTCTTTTTCATGGAAATGCTTTCATGATACCGCTTACATAAATTAATTTATCATATTGTTAATACAATGTCAATAGCAATTTAATAATCCGTTAGTGAAAATTTTAAATTTTTAATGGATTTGGCGAAAAGAGAACGGTTAAATTGGGAATTTTACTGCTAATCGGAGCGAGCAAACACTCGTAAATAGTCCATTTATCAACGAGATGGTCCGGAACAACAAGTAGTCTGAGACTTTTTGATTATCCATCAGGGTGGAACCGGATTTTGTTAACAGCTCCGGGCGCTTTCCGCGGAGCGTCATGAGCTGTGTTCAGGATAACCTGTACATCAGACGAATGACCAAAGGCGGCCAGGACGGACGTCTCTTTGGAAATATGTTCATTTTGGGTAAAACAAACGTTAAATCACGGAAGGTTCATTTTCAGGGGGGAATAACTCATCAACGTCGATTTCCGAAAAGTGATCCAATAACATCCGGTGGATGAACATGTAACCGCCGCCAACTTTGTTTAGAAATATAAGGTCAACAGCCGAATCGAGAAAGATGATGTATTTATTTGGTTTTGGTGTGTAACCATATTGGAATAACATTTTTCGTAATAATTGATGAGATAAATAGGCATGACCGCCATAAACCATACCGCCGACTGATCCCAGGAGAATACCCCCTGATAATCCTCTTTCGATGAATCTGAAGGATCCATCAAGGCTGAGGAGACCGGTAAATCCAAAGATTAGAAAACCAGTGAGAAATCCGAAAAGCAATATTTTTACGCCATTTCGACCGGATTCCACAATCCCTTGATTGGGTTTGATCCTTACTGTAATTTGTTGCTGTCCAAACATTCCTGCAATGATACCGAGTAGGGGGCTAAAAATGAGGATAAAGATAATGGATATCGCTGTTATTACCAGGTATCCTGTTGCCTGTGTTCCCCTTTCAAATGGCTGGGCATTATAGAAGCTGATAATAAAGTAGAGTATTAATATTGCCCCAGCAATTAGGAAATACTTTAAAAATTTAAGTGAGACATTTATCTTGTCCACAGTCTTGATGGTTTTAGAAATTCTGTGACCTAATAAAGAAAATATTCCCAAAAACGAAATCATACCAAAAATACCAAATGGAATTCCAACAAACACACCAACTATCCCGGGTACCAGCCTTTTTCCCAGATAGCGACTTAATTTAAATATTAGCAATGGGCTGAGTAAAAAGAGTAGTATGAATATTATGTCAGGTAGAACTGAACTATCGGAGATTAAATTTCCAATAGTCGGAAATAGTCCAGGCGAGATCAGGATTATAAGACTTCCTAAAATGCTGAGTATTATTCTGCTGCCAAATACACCACCCAAACCATAAAATAAGCCAAAAATTAATCCATAGTAGAGAAAAGCCACAATGCCAAAAAAAGTACCTGCCAGTTGAAAAAGATTAATTTATAGACTATTGCAGCGATTCCACCTGTGATTCCAAAAAATATCCCGAAAAACAAAGTTCGTAAGAAGCTATATAATTTCTCTCTTTTTTTGGATTCGAGCATGGATGGTTGCAGATTCTCTAAATAAAATACGGATTGGTTTCGGGTTTTCATCTGCTTGGCAATCCATGACAGCCAATGCAATGTATCTCGCTTGTTAAATATCTTTTTTTTTGTTCTTGCTATCCTTTTGAACATCCTTTTGATATACGCGTTGAAGATCTCTTTTTTCAATGATTGGGGATTATTTGCCTTGATCGTTTCGAGTTCCTTTTGGGAATATTCCTGGTAAGCCAAACTCATAATATTCAGCATTAAGGGTGAATTGGCTAATTCAGAGAATTCCTGATCCTCCTCAATCATCGCTCTCAATCCATCCAGTTTTTCGCCACCTTGTGATAAGAAATCAACAATCTGGTCTTTGTTTAGCGGTTGGATTGTAATGGCACCTGATACCACCAATTGGGTTTTTATTTTCTGATATTCCTTTTCACGGCAGCACACCACAATTGGAACCAGGCCGTGCTCGTCCCTGAATTGATTGATTTTTTCAACACATTTTTCCTGTAAATCTTCCGGCAGCTCATCTAGGCCATCCAACAACAGCATCAGGGAGTCTTCTTCCACCCAACGCGTTGCCAATTTTCTCGGAATTTGATACTTTTTATTTAATTCTGTAATTAACCAATCAGGGAACTGCTGTTTTTTATCTGCCCAGGATGAAAGATTGAAGAGCACCGGGATTGGTAAACTGTAATCCATTTTTGCATTCTGGATTGCCTCCTGGGCCAGCTCAAGCAAGGTCACAGTCTTCCCGGACCCCGGCGCGCCTAGGATCAATAATGCGTTCTGCATAGAGATCAGAACCTCAGTCAGTTTTGTGCCAGGTATGACTTTCTTCTTTTCCTCGTCAAGATCCAGGATTAAATCCCAGGGATGATTGACCATTCCAGGTGTATCCACCATTCCCAATTCAATTTTGGTGAATCCATGTAAGGATTTTTGTAACACCCCTTCGATCCAAATTGATTGGACCTTGTTGAGCATAATCCTTCTGTTTCTTTCGTCCTGCGTTTCTAAATAAACATGTTTTCGGGGGTTTTTTAATGCCTGAATGAGTTCGCCAAAACCAGGTTCCTCTGCCGAGGCCATGTTGATATAATTGACTCTGCCAAACCTGGGGTGAATTTGTCGTTCAGAAATCTCTTCCAGCCGGAGGAGAATAAACGGTAATTTATTGGATAAGGCCCATCCCCACTCATCAAGGACATTTGGTGATTCCATGGCCGAAATGGTCATCACGCCAATGACAATATCCGATTCTTTTAATCCAGAAAAGACCGCATCATCCCAGCCAATCCCTCTGTTTTCAGGGTCAACCCCTTTTGGAATGTTATAAATATCCATCCAGATTTCATAACCCTCATTGATCAGGAATTCTCTCAGGCGGGTTGCAAAATCAACATCTTCACGTTTGTAACTGATGAACACTCTTTTAGGCATGGATATTGTTCTCTTTGAAATAGTCCGGGCGTCACGGCTTATGAAGGTAAGGTCGATGAAATATTATTATTTGAGAATAAGTAAATTATATAACAACTTTATTAAATTATTTGAGCAAAAGATAAATGGAGAAGAATTCAAGGGCATTGATTATTTCCTGGCAGGTCGGAATCTTTTTCACAAAATTATCCATTTTTCAGGATGAAATAAAAAGAATTTATTACAACTGTCAGGATAAAGCATAGAGGGAAGTGTGTTAAAATTTTTATAACCCTGAAAGGAGTACCCGCTATGGAAATCAAGAATATTCGCATTCAGAAACCTGAGGAAATTAATTTCATTCTGGGACAATCGCATTTCATCAAAACCGTTGAGGATATTCATGAAGCCCTCGTCAGCAGCGTGCCGGGGATCAAGTTCGGCCTGGCCTTTTGTGAGGCTTCCGGGGCTTGCCTGGTGCGTTGGAGCGGTACAGATGACGCGATGATCGAGCTGGCCAAACAGAATGCCATAGAAATCAGCGCCGGCCATTCCTTTATTCTCTTCCTGGGGGAAGGCTATTACCCGATCAATATCCTCAATGCAATCAAGAATGTGCCCGAGGTCTGCCATATCTTCTGTGCCACAGCTAATCAAACCGATGTGGTGGTGATGGATGTTGGTGAGGGGCGGGCGATCCTGGGCGTAGCGGATGGCAAGCGGCCGGAAGGTATTGAGGACGAGGACGGCATCCAATGGCGTAAGGATTTCCTGCGGATGATAGGCTATAAACACTAAGCGAGCCGCCAGGTTGTTGATATGACCTCTAATAGTTTCACGCCAAAGGAGAGCGCATGACGCTCTTTCAGATTGATTTTGAACCGGTCGGCCGAAGGGTGGATGCGGATCAGGACCAGAGCCTGCTGGCCGCTGCCCAACAGGCCGGGATTGCCATCGCGGCAGTCTGCGGCGGGGTGGGTGTTTGCGGGGCATGCAAGGTCCGTCTGATGGCAGGAACTTTGTCCTCGCCGACTTCTGCCGAGAAGGAGACTTTTTCACCCTCAGAATTAGCTGAGGGCTGGCGTCTGGCCTGCCAGGCTTTTCCCGTAAGTGATCTGAAAATTGAAATTCCACCTGAGTCGTTAACGGCTACTCAGAGGCTGCAGCTGGAAGGGATGGCACAGCATATCCCCCTGATGCCGGCAGTGCGCTCCCAGACAGTGTGGCTTGACCCGCCCAGCCTGACCGATCTGCGTGCAGATTGGAAACGCTTGACTGATGCCCTATCGGAGGCAGGCTTTTTACCTCAAACCGACCCGGCTGTGATGGCGCATTTATCCTCAAAGATGCGGAAAAACAACTGGCATGGTCCGGTTGTTTTGGCTGAGGACGGGGCGGTTATTGGTATGCTTGAGCCGATTGTGCATCCTCTTGGGGTTGCGGTGGATATTGGCACGACCAAGATAGCCGTCTTTCTTGTGGATCTTGCCACCGGCCGGACGATTGCTCGGCAAGGCGCTATGAATCCCCAGATCGCCTATGGCGAGGATGTGGTTGCACGGATTGCCTATGCCAACCAGAGCGAAGCGGACCGTCTTTCCCTGCAGCGCAGGATGGTGGAGACCCTCAACAGCACCATTGCCGATCTTTGCCAATTAGTCGCTGTAAACCTTGAGCAGGTGGTGGATTTGGTCGTGGTGGGGAATACAGCAATGCATCATCTCTTTGCGGGCCTGCCTGTTCGCCAACTTGGTGAAGCACCTTATGTGGCGGCTGCTTCCCAGTCGATGCAGTTCTCTGCCCGGTCTATCGGGTTGGAATGCGCGCCTGGCGCGTCTATCTATTTGCCGCCCAATATCGCCGGATATGTTGGGGCGGACCATGTGGCCATGCTGCTGGCCAGCAAACTTCATCAACAATCAGGGAATTCAATTGCCCTTGATATTGGTACCAATACCGAGATCAGTCTTGCGAGAAACGGCAAACTGACGAGCTGTTCCTGCGCTTCGGGGCCGGCATTTGAAGGGGCGCATATCCATGCCGGCATGCGAGCTGTGCCTGGTGCGATTGAGCGGGCAAAGTTCTATGATGGTGAGTGGCAGTTCTCAACTGTGGACGGCCTTGCTCCGGTGGGGATTTGCGGGTCAGGTATTTTAGATGTGGTCGCAGGTTTACTCGAATCCGGTCAGATTGATGAGACGGGGCGTTTCACGGATAAGGTGTGTCACCGGGTGACGCATTCCCAGGGTGGCGCGATTGAGCTGGTTCCTGCTGAAAAATCCGGTACCGGCAAGGCAATTCTGGTGACCCGCGGCGATATCCGGGAGATCCAACTGGCAAAGGCTGCCATTCGGTCGGGTGTGGAGGTATTATTAACACAGGCCGGGATCAGCTCTGAGGAGATTGATCATTTCCTGGTGGCTGGTGCATTTGGTACGTATCTCAACCTGGAAAGTGCGGTGGCGATCGGGATGTTCCCTCGCCTGCCGCACGACCGTTACCGTCAGATCGGTAATGCCGCAGGAATAGGCGCTCAGATGATGCTGATAAACGCCCAAAGCCGCCGGGAGGCTGAAGATATCCTGAGCAGGATGACTTACATCGAGCTGACGACCGTCCCGGACTACATGGATAAATACGTTGATGCCATAGTTTTTAATCATAGAGAGTAGGAGTTCATGATGGAAACATTGGAAGCTATTATGACCCGCCGCAGTGTGCGGGATTTCCGCCCGGATACTGTCAGTGACGCGGATATCGAAACCTTATTAAAGGCCGGGATGCAGGCGCCTTCCGCTGTAAATGAACGGCCCTGGCATTTTGTTGTGATTGACGATCAGGAGATTCTGCATAAGATCCCGGAGTACCATCGGAATGCCCAGATGCTGAAGTATGCTCCGCTGGTGATCTTGGTCTGCAGTGACCGCAAGCTGGAAAGCAGACGAGCCTATTGGATCCAGGATTGTTCAGCCGCAACCGAGAATATCCTGCTGGCAGCGCATGGGATGGGGCTGGGCGCTGTCTGGTTGGGTGTTTTCCCTAATGCCGATCGGGTGAAGGGGCTGCAGGCGCTATTGAAGCTGCCCAAGGACATCCGTCCGGTCACGCTCGTCGCTGTTGGTCTTCCAGCGTTGACGCCGGAACCGGTAGATCGTTTTGACCAAACCAGGATTCATAAGAACGGTTGGTAGTTCGTCAGGACAAAAATGTAAGCCAGGGATTTCCCTGGCTTTTTTGATTCAAATTTCAGGAGGATTAATCCAGTTGGAATAACTTTTGGAGTTCAGGTAAAAGAGCCTGCAAAGCCCGAGCCCGGTGACTTATCTGGTTCTTCCGGTCTTCGCTGAGTTCGGCCATTGTGGCGGCTTCCTGAGGAATGAAGAATATCGGGTCATAGCCAAAGCCGCCGGTTCCCCGTTCCTCAGGGATGATAATACCATCACAGCGGCCTTCCGCCACGGCTAAATGGCCCCGGGGGCCAGCTAAAACAGCCGTGCAGTGAAAATGAGCCGGCCAGGGTTGAGGTTTTCCCTGGAGTTGTTCGACCAGGTAATGCCGGCGGTCGGCATCGCTGGCATTCGGGAGGGCGGCGTAGCGGGCGGAGTAAATTCCCGGTTCGCCATTTAGGGCGTCCACTTCCAATCCGGAATCGTCAGCCAGAACGATCATGCCCGAGGCCTTTTGATAGGCTTCAGCTTTGAGCCAGGCGTTTTCTTCGTAGGTCTGGCCTGTCTCGGCGACATTGATGGCGATCCCGGCATCTTTGGCTGAGAGGATGGTCAGTTCCGGTGAATTCAGGATGGCTTTGATCTCCCGGACTTTTCCGGGATTGGCTGAGGCGACCAGCAGGTTTTTTTTCATTATTGCTCTCCATAAATTTGATATAACAACTCTGAATTGCGTTGACGCTCGATTTCCGGCGTGTTATAATTCAATCCGTGTCGTTTTTTACCCATTAGACCTGCAGAATTAAAAATTGTGAATAATCGAGATAATCCTTTACGACTCAGTGTTGGGTATTTTTATAATAAACCCATTGGTTACAGTCGTGAAATACCCGTAGATGTTGAACATTTAGAACTTGATGACCTGGTTATCAATAACCTGAAGAGTGGAGTCGTAGTCTCGCGGACCCGTGAAGGACTGCTCTTGCAGGTTAAAGGGATGGCCGATGTGGAAACGGATTGCGTGCGCTGTCTCAAGGATTTTTTCCTGACCGTTGATTTCGATTTTGAGGAATTATACCAATTTCCATCACGGACACGGGAAGAGACCGACCTGATCCTTTCCAATGATGGTTATATTGACCTGAGATCGCTTTATCGGGAATACCTGATATTGGCATTACCCATCAAGCGATTGTGCAAACCCGATTGCAAAGGTCTTTGCGTTATTTGTGGTACCAATTTGAACGATGCAACTTGTGAGCATCAAACCAATCCACCAGCGCTTGAACACATTGAAGGTGAAGAAACGAACTGATATGGATTTATTGAATAAGGTGGGAGGGTACAAATTAAATAAATCAAACTGGTCCACGGGGGAGACTTAGATGGCCGGTGAACGTAAGAGCAAAGGAACAGAACGCGCTGTTGAATTGCTCTTGGAACGCGCCGATTCTCAGGGCTTTTTGACCATTGATGACCTGATGGAGTTTTTTCCTGAGGGGGACGATGATACGGAAGCTTTGAACCGCTTGATCCTGTCCCTGCGGAAACAGGGTGTTGAAATTGTTGATCATGATACCGTTCAGGAAGAGGAGCCGGATGAGGATGATGAAGAGAACTCTTCCCGGAACAGCCTGGAACATGTCGGCACAGATGATACCGTTGGCCTTTATCTCAAGGAGATGTCCCGAGTATCGCTGCTCAGCGTGGAGGAAGAACTATCTCTGGCAAAGCGGATTGAAGCGGGGCGGGATGCCTGGACGGAGCTTGCCGAAAAAGACCCCAAAATGACCGAGGCCCACGAACAGGAATTGCGGGCGACTACCAGGGATGGCGAGCAGGCCTGGGAACATCTGATCAAAGCGAACACCCGTTTGGTGGTCAGCGTGGCGAAGAAGTATATCGGCCGGGGCGTCCCGTTTCTGGACCTGATCCAGGAGGGTAACCTGGGGCTGATGAAAGCGGTGGAGAAATTTGACTATACAAGAGGATTTCGCTTTTCCACCTATGCCACCTGGTGGATCCGGCAGGCTATCACCCGCTCAATCGCAGATCAGGGCCGCACGATCCGCATCCCTGTGCACATGATTGATCGCATCCGGGAGCTTTATAAGGTCAGCCACGAACTGGAACAGAACCTCGGACGCAAACCCTTTGCCAACGAGATTGCCGAGGTGATGAAAGTCAATATCCGCAAGGTGCAGTGGATGATGCGTATTTCCTGGTTGCCGCTTTCGCTGGAAAGCCCGGTGGGAGATGAGGAAGATTCGGAGCTTGGGATGTTTGTGGAAGATGACCAGACGCCCTCGCCAATGGAAGTGACCTATAAATCCATGCTGCGGGATAAGGTTGATGAAGTGCTTAATTCACTTTCCCCGCGGGAAGCCCGTATTTTGCGGCTGCGCTTTGGGTTGGATAACGGCCGGTCGTACACGCTGGAAGAAGTGGGACAGAAATTCGGCCTCACCCGGGAACGCATCCGCCAGATCGAGGGGAAAGCCCTGCGCCAATTACGCCACCCGCAGAAGGCCCGGCAGTTGAAAGATTATTTGTAATCCTGTATAATTCATTCACGATGAGAAAAGCAAACGTCATCATGGGCATGTCCGGTTCTCCGCGGTTATGCTTGCCAGAAGCATAACATGAAGTGCCGCGTCGCTTCCGGAGGATCCGCTGGCTGAGGCCAGCTTTTTTATTGCCAGTTTTAACAACCGTCATAATAGTTTGATGAGGTGAAGCATGACCGAACCAGTCTTAGTTGCCGTTGCCTGGCCCTATGCCAGTGCTAAAATCCACGTTGGAAACATCACCGGGGCTTACCTGCCCGCCGACATCCTTGCCCGTTATCACCGCCTGCGGGGCAGGGAGGTGTTGATGGTCTCCGGTTCCGATTCGCATGGCACGCCTGTGACCGTGCGGGCCGATGAGGAGGGCACGACCCCCGAGGAAGTCTATAAACGTTTTCATAAGGACTTCATCGAGCTGTTCCAGCGGATGGGGCTGACTTATGATATATTCACCTCCACCCACACCAGCAACCATTATGATGTCGCCGATAAGCTGTTTCTCTCGCTTAAGGAAAAGGGCTATCTCTATACTGAAACCTCCCTGCAGTGGTATTCAACCGCGCAGGAGAAATTTCTGCCCGATCGCTATGTGGAAGGCACCTGTTATTTCTGCGGCAAGAGCGGCGCGCGCAGCGATCAATGTGATAACTGCGGTCACCTGCTGGAAGCTGAAAAATTGCTGGATCCTAAATCCAAGATAGATGGCTCGACGCCTGAACTGCGGGAAACCACCCATTTCTATCTCGACCTGGAGAAGCTGCAGGATCAGGTGGCGGATTTTCTGCGGGAACGCCAGGATTACTGGCGACCAAACGTTGTCAAGCAGTCCCTGGGACAGATTGAGACCGAGGGCCTGCATGGCCGCCCGATCACCCGGGACCTGGCCTGGGGCATCCCTGTGCCGGTGGCGGGCTGGGAAGGCAAGTGCATGTATGTCTGGTTCGAGGCGGTGATCGGCTATCTCTCGGCGGTGATTGAGTGGTCCCTGCTGCATGGCGAACCGGATGCCTGGCGGAACTGGTGGACGAATGAGGATTCCCGCACACTTTATTGCATCGGCAAGGATAATATCCCATTCCACGCGATCATCTGGCCGGCGGAGCTGATCGGCGTGGGCGATTCCTTTGATGCCAAGATGGGCAACAGCCAGCCCAAATCGCTGGTTTTACCCTATGATGTGCCTGCCAATGAGTTCATGAACCTGGAAGGGAAGAAGCTTTCCGGCAGCAAGAATTGGGCGGTCTGGGGACTGGATTCCCTGGATCGGTACGATCCCGACCCGATTCGCTATTACCTAACGGTGAACATGCCGGAAAACCGGGATTCAGATTGGGACTGGGAAGAGTTTTACCAACGCAATAACAACGAACTGGTCGCCACCTGGGGTAACCTGGCGAACCGGGTGCTGTCCTTTGCTTATAAACATTGGGAGGGCAAGGTGCCCGAGCCGGGTGAGCTGCGCGAGGCTGATAAGGAACTGCTGGAAACAGTCAAAGCCGGATTCGAGACCGTCAAGGGACATCTGGAAGCGGTTAAACTGCGGGCAGCCCTGCAGGAAGCGATGCGGCTGGCAGCGGAAGTGAATAAATATCTGGACACCAGTGCGCCCTGGTTTGAAATCAAGGAAGATAAGGACCAGGCCGCCAAATCCGTTTATACCGCGATGCAGGCGATTGACTGGATCAAGCTGATCTTCTCGCCTTTCCTGCCGCATACCTGTGAACTGCTGCACTCTTTCCTGGGCTATGAACGGCCGCTTTATGGAAGCTTGATCACCCGTGACATCGAAGATGATCTCAGCACTCATGAAGTTATGCTCTATGAACCGGGGGATGCGCTCTCGGCCGGTGAGGATGACCTTTGGGTTCCGACCACGCTGGTGCCGGGCGCGGCTTTTAGAAAGCCCTCACCGCTATTCAAGAAGCTTGACCACAGTATTGTGGATGAGGAACGGGAACGGTTGGGGAAGTAAGAAAAGAGCTTTGGAATAGGTAAGTAAGGGAACTCCTTGTGGGTTCCCTTTTTTGTTTAATAAACCCCTTTCCTGACCCTTCGCCTTGAAAGGGGAAGGGAACCTGCGCAGCAGGTGGGATGGGATAAAACAAAAAAGGACGGGTACAGCTCTTATCAGAAGCAGGCAGGCCCGTCCCTACACTAATTAAATAATTATTTTTTCGGTTTTTATTCCACCACCGAAAAAGCTTCCAGCCAGGCCGGCAGGTGCTGGACGAATCTACCCATGATCTCGCGGCATTGATCTTCAAAGAAGGCGTAATTGCCATAGGCTTCCGCTTCGGTGGCGTCCACCAGGTCCGAAACGCCGCGCAGGATCAGGCAAGGCAGGTTGTTCTTACGCGCAACCCAGGCGATGGCCCCGGATTCCCAATCCGCCGCTGAGGCACCGTATTTGTCAATCAGGGAAGGGATGTCCTCGGGGACGATATCCCGGTCGGCGGAGACCAGAGTCTTTCCAAGTACGGGCTGGGGAGGGGGCGTGGGGAGCCAACCCAGATTGAACCGCACCGTGTACTGCTCAATGGCGGCTTCTGGATCCGACATTTGTTCGATGATGTCATAGATGAGGGTTTTTTCCGCCAGGATGACGGCCCCCCGTGTTACTTCGCCCGCAAATCCGCCGCAGGACCCCAAATTGATGATCCTTTTTGGGGCCCAGCGGTCAATGGCATATTGGGTGGAGCCCGCCGCGGCAACCTTGCCCCAGCCGCCGTGCAGGAAATGGACTTGCTGATTAACTATAACGGCCCGAAAGGTCTCGCCATAGGGGGTGCTGGTTATTTCCGCTTCGAGAAAATGGGGCAATATCGCCCGCCACTCCGCACCGGCTGAGATCAGAATACAGCAATCCGCTTTTTCGGAGACCAAGCTTAAGCCCTCCTGCCCAGCGAGGCCATATAGATCACGAACATCTCGGGGGGTGTGAGACCAAGCAATTCATCAGCAGCATCATCGTCGAAGGCGTCAATCGCGCAGATGCCACAGCCGATCGATTCGGCAGCCAGATAGAGGTTTTGGCAAACATGGCCTGCATCCAGGTAAAGATAGCGATAGCTGCGCTCGGAATAACGCCAAACGGTCCGTTCCGGCACAGCTGCCCAAAGGAAGGTCGCCGCGCTGGTGGCCACATGCCGTTGTTTCAGGCTGGCCTCGGTGATTTCTTCATTTACCTTTTTATCCAGGCGCAGGGCAACCAGTTTGTGCTCCAGCGCAAGATAACGATAGAGACCTGGTTCCAGCCCGGTTACCCGGTTGATAGAGAGATAGGTTTCGAAGGAATGGCGGCAGCCCGCGGAGGGCACGGTTCGCCAGGTAACATGACGTTTTTCGTCAATACTCTTAACGCCCTGAGTCAGCCAGAGCAGGTAAGAGAGTTCTTCCAAGGAGAGTGCATCCTCGCTGTAACGTCGAAGGGAGCGCCTTTCCTCAATCGCTTTGCGCAGGTCATACTTGCCCAGGTCTATGTCTTCCGGTTTGGGTAGGTCAATGACGGGCTTGTCTTCTTCGAGAGGTATCTCGTATGGCGGTTGGGGTTTGCCCTGCTTTTGGGCGGGGGGTGTGAGGTTGGGGTATTTCGTCTCTTCAACGAATTCATAGCCATTTTGTTTAAGCATGAAGCAATCTCCTTGGATGATTTTAACTTAGTGAACTATTTGTGGATCGTTTTCCAGTATTTATGTTTTATCCCATCGTCAGGTTCTTCAAAGGTTGCAAAGTCAAAGCCTTGCTCAACCAGGTAACGGTGGGCTTCTTGATCTTTGTTGGCATTGGTGCCGGGGTGCATCAGAATGATCCCGCCATCCCGAACAACTCGGGTCATTTCAGCAACTTCCGCTGGTGGATCATCCCCATAGACATGACCGGACATGACGATGTCGGCGAAGTCATCCGGCAGAGGGATCTGGGTAATCGTGCCGTCGAGTGGGAAAACATTATCCAAACCGAGTTTCTCTCGCTTTTCCCAAATATAACGACGTAAATTGGCGACAGGCTCAACGGCATATATCGTGTTGGCGATAGGCGCGACGGCAAAGGCCAACCGGCCTGTGCCAGAGCCGATGTCAATCACGACTTTTTGTTTGAAGTCGGCTAGACTCAACAAAGAACCATCGTCCCAGTCCAGGAATTCTAATTGGTCATAACGTTCTGGTTTAATAGCATAGACGACCCAGTCTCGGTATTGCTCTAAAATTTGGATTTCAGCCTGACGTACTTCTTCAGGGCTGGTATCAGCGGGTGCAAGGGCCAAACAACCATCTAGATAGCCGCCAATTGGTGGGTAACACTGTCTGAGATACCAATCAACGGCGGAATTGGCTTTGAGTGCTGTTCCCATAACACGATCTGGTTCCTGCGTAGCGATGTATTCAATCTGGAAAGGCTCGAGGAGCAGCATCACGTTAAAGCTGACTTCTGAGACATCCATCCATTCTTTGAGTAACATAACAATCCTTTTTTACCGTATTGCAGTGGCGATCATGGATAGAATCATCATGACCGCGATGACTGCAAAGATGATTTGATAAATTTTGTTGGACTTGGATTTTTTATTATTCTGTTTACTCATTGGTTCTCCTTACTCCAATTGGACTTTGATGGATTGGGCCATTTCAAGCGTAATCCCCTTGATCTCGGCGATCGCTTCCGGGGTGGCATTCTTGATGCCGTCAATGGACCCGAATTTTTGCAGTAAAGCCTTGCGGCGGGTTGGCCCAATCCCAGGGATGACATCGAGCCTGGAAGTGAGGCCCAGGTTCTTGCGGCGTTTACGGTGGGCAGTGATGGCAAAGCGATGGGCTTCGTCCCGGATGCGCTGCACCAGATATAATCCCTGGGAATGGCGCTCAAGATAGATTGAATCGTGTTTACCGGGAACGAAAAGTTCCTCTTCCTGCTTGGCCAGGCCAGCCAGGGGAACCCGATCCATTAAATTATACTCCTCCAGCACTTTGATTGCCCGGCTGAGCTGGCCCTTGCCGCCATCCACGATTAGCAGGTCTGGCAGAATAGAAAAGGACAGATCCGGTTTCTTGCCAACCTGATCCGGTTCTTCGTGAGCAGCCTTCCAGCGCCGAAAACGCCGGTGCAGGACTTCTTCCATACTGGCAAAGTCATCCTGGCCGAGGACATTCTTGATGTTGAACCGGCGATAGAGCTTCTTGTTTGGCGTCCCCTGCTCGAAAACGACCATGCTCCCGACGCTGGCAACCCCCTGCGTGGTGGAGATGTCATAGCATTCGATTCGGTTGGGTGGTTCGGAAAGACTGAGCGCTTCCTGTAATTCGGCCAGGGCTACGGATTGCTTGTTTTTATCCGCTTCCCAGCGGATTTTGAGGGCGTTGAGAGTTTCTACGGCATTCTCAGTAGCCATATCCACCAGGTCTTTGTTTAATATCTGATGGGGAACGGTGATCTCGACCTTCTCGCCCGATTTACGGTTGTTGAGCCAGGTATTGATGATTTGAGCTTCTTCAAGTTCGGTAGGCAGCAGCACGCGTTGGGGGATGAAGGCGGCCTGGGAATAAAACTGTTTGACGAATTCACTCAGAATTTCGTCATCGTTTTCTTCCTCCGTACCTTCCAGGACAAAATATTCCCGGCCGATCAATTTGCCGCTGCGGATGAAAAAGACCTGAACACAGGCTTCACCATCCGCCCTGGCCATGGCGATCACATCGGAATCGGTCTGGTCACCGCTGACGACCTTCTGGCGTTCCACAACCTTATCAATGGCCTGGAGTTGATCACGGATGACGGCGGCTTTTTCATATTGGAGGTCTTCGGCAGCCTGTTCCATAGCCTCATTCAGCCGTTTGACCACGGGATTGGTACGGCCTTCGAGAAATTTACAGAGGTCGTCGATGATTTGGCGGTAATCCTGCTGATTGATGGCGCCGATGCAGGGTGCCGTACAGAGCTTAATGTCGTAATAGAGGCAGGCCCGGCTGTCCTGCCCGGTGATCTCCCGGTTACAGGTTAGGTAGGGGAAGATCTTGCGCAGCAGATCAAGGGTCTGGTGGACGGCCCACACGCTGGTGTAGGGGCCGAAATAGCGTCCACCATCGTCTTTCATCTGACGGGTGACCGTTACCTTGGGAAAGGGATCCTGCCAGTGAACTTTGATATAGGGATAGCGTTTATCGTCTTTCAGGCGGACGTTGTATTGGGGCCTGTGGCGCTTGATCAGCGTCATCTCAAGGATCAGCGCTTCCAGCTCTGAACCGACCACAATCCACTCAATATTCGCTATTTCTTGCACCAGACGGCGAGTTTTCCGGTCATGTTGAGCAGCACTGTGGAAATAGGACCGCACCCGGTTGCGCAGGTTGATGGCCTTGCCAACGTAGATGATTTTTCCGTTGGCGTTCTTCATCAAATAGCAGCCGGGTTTATCCGGGAGTGTAGCTAGGATTTGCTGGATATGTTCACTGATCTCCATAGTTTCTCATTTTAGCACATTGGCACCTGAAAATTAATTTATTTGGATTAAGATGGCGAATTACATCAAAACGAAATGAACTAAAGAGAAACTAATTATCATATTTCTTAATATTATTCCATCTTTCCTTTGACCTTATCAGGTCAGAAAAGTTTATGAAAGAAAGAGAGCCTCTGTTTGCAGAATCAAGAAACACCCCCTTCTGCCTGCAAGCGAAGTACAGCAGGCATCCTTCCCCTGATTTCAGAGGGAGGATCGAGAAAGGGTTAAAAACGAATACTAAAATCATATTCCAACACTTCATTTTTGTTCAATTTTGTAGTTTGCAGAATTAGATGTTATTATCTTGGATAAAGTTAGCAGAGTGGAATAAAAAAGTCCCAGATAGTCTATCTGGGACTTTGTGTTTTTATTCCTTGTGTGACCTTATTCCATCCTGG
>Ga0272443_10003675_pt1 | contig 17778 bp, 11 predicted proteins | sample SSMAcet12_FD_193581 | JGI IMG/M metagenome (GOLD analysis project Ga0272443, IMG submission 193581) | Marine sediment archaeal communities from Little Sippewissett salt marsh, Falmouth, MA, United States - SSM-Acet-12 | ecosystem: Environmental > Aquatic > Marine > Wetlands > Sediment ... | reverse complement strand
GGTTATAACGATATTGCCAGCGCCAATATATATGCCAATACTATTTCGGTCCTGCTTTACAATTCCGATTCGGCAAGATTCGATGCCGCTGTAAATTATGCAACCGGCAGTTACCCGTATGACTTGACCAGCGCCGATTACGATAAAGACGGTAATCTTGATATTGCGGTGAGCAATCTTCTTTCGAATACAGTATCAATTCTACTCGGTGATGGAACGGGTCAGTTCCAAACCGCAGTTGATTACAATGCCGGAACCGGTCCTAACGCAATTCAATCGGCCGATTTTGACGGCGATACCTGGACCGATCTGGTTATTACCAATCCGGACATCAATAAGGTAACGATTCTTTTGAATGATGGAGCCGGGACTTTCCCGAGTACCAGCGTAATCAGTTATCCGGCCGGCACAGATCCGCAGGGTATTGCGATTGGTGACTTTGATCAGGATGGTTATTACGATATTGCGACCACTAACCCTGCTTCCGACAGCATTGTTGTGTTGATAAATGAAACGGAGTAATTAATAAGAAATCATGAAAATCGTTTAGCGATTAGTGAGTTGAAAAATCGATATAAACCGCCGGGTTATCAATCCCCGGCGGTTTTATTTTCGCTATAAAGATGAAACTAAATAACAGATTTTAGTTTTAATGTTTCTTGACAAAGATATTTGAACATTCCTAAATTTCCACGAATGAGAGAAGAAGAACTATTAAAGGAGGTGGTTGCGGGACTATTTTGTTTCGGTTCTATTAAAAAGAGCAGCAATAATAATAAAGACGACTAAAAACGAAATTCAGGAGGAAGGAAAAAAATGAAACGTCTTTTAATCATCTTGGTTGGTATTTTTGTATTAACGATTCCGTCAGCTTTTGCGCAGTTGAATGATTTAACCGGGGAAATGCTTATTGGCGGTTATCTTGGTTATTCAATCGGAATGGGTGATCCTTTTAAGGATTATGAAACAGCGAATTATAAGGTTACAACCAACGCCGGATTCTGTTTTGGCGGCACGTTCTATTACGGTCTCCAGGAAAAGCTAATGATCGGCGGCGAAATAATGTTCCAGAGTTACGGAGGTGACGTCGAATATACGGGAACAAGTCAATATGGTTATACCGGCAGCGGCGGCGCCAGCAGCACTGAACTTAGCATTCTGGCCAATGGTTTGTATGCCATGAATATTGATGACGAATCGGCCTTCTTCCTTTGCGGCGGAGCCGGATTGTACGATTATGGTGGAATGAAGCTCGGTTTGAACGCCGGCGTTATGTATCGTAAAATGTTGTCGGATAATTTTTATATTTATGGTCAGCCGCGCTTCCATCTGGTCCTGGCCGATGCCACCTTTGAATTGCTTCAACTGGCAGTTGGTGTCCAGTATATGATTGGTCCGAAATAATATAATATTATCAAAATACTTTAACCCGGCCGAATATGCGGTCGGGTTTTTTATTTCCATATTTTCTTAAAATGTATATTCTCATATATGTAGCTTATGCGTAAAAGGATTATATTTTTAATAATACTAAATTTATTGGTGCATTGGAGAGTATTATGGATTTAGGAATTCTATTTGATCGCAGCCTTGACTGGATAATTACCAGCGGTGCCAGAATATTATTAATCATCATTGTCGCTGCTGTCGCCTTGAAGCTGGCTTCTTTACTATCGAGGAGAATATTCGCTCGTTTTAATGAAGATCGGCTTGAGGGTGAAGTGCAGAAGCGGGCCAAAACGCTAAACTCACTCATTCGATACATACTTGGTGTGGTTATAGTCGCGGTTGCAATCGTAACTATTCTCGGTGAGTTGGGAATACAAATCGGACCGATTATCGCCGCCGCCGGTATTGTCGGTCTGGCGGTCGGATTTGGCGCACAGCAATTGGTACAGGATATTATCAGCGGCTTTTTTATTTTACTTGAGGATCAGATTCGGGTCGGTGATGTGGTTCAGGTCGGAGGTAAGGGCGGTTTGGTTGAAAAAGTAAATCTGCGGATGACGATTCTTCGGGATTTATCGGGGAATGTTCATTTCGTACGTAATGGACATATTGATGTTGTTACCAACATGACCAAAGATTTTTCATTCTATGTTTTTGATATCGGTGTCGCCTATCGTGAGAACGTGGAAGAAGTCATGCAGGTTATAAAAGAAGTGGACGGCGAATTCCGGGCCGATTCGGAATATAAGAATGATATTCTGGAGCCGCTTGAAATATTGGGGCTTGATAAATTCGCCGATTCGGCGGTTATTATCAAGGCCCGTATTAAAACAAAACCGATCCTACAATGGCGTGTCGGACGGGCTTTTAATCTTCGCCTGAAGAAAAAATTCGACGAGCACAATATCGAGATACCGTATCCACACGTAACGGTGTATATGGGTGAGGATAAACAGGGTGAAGCATCACCGATGCGTATCCTGATGGAGAAAGCTGAATCTGAAACGGCCGGTTGAAATACATGAGTAGAAAAAGCAACAAGGTAAAATCGTCGTCGGGGAGATTTGTCGGTTTTCTAAAGAAGATAACCAACAAAAACTGGCTGAAGAAATTTTTTCGGCATTATGCCGGGGGAATATATAATCGGGCCGACAAACATCATATTTTTCTAATGGCAGGCGGTTTGGCCTTTTCGCTGTTTGTTTGTATAATGCCTTTGATTCTTATTGTCTTTTCACTGCTTGGCTCCATTCTTGAAAAACCGTCAGTGGCAACCGAGATCGAAACATTTATCGACCGGGCCATCCCATACGAAAATTACGCCGAATTTGTGAAAGAGAAAGTATTCATGCGTGTTGATGAATTTAAACTGTTTAAAAGTATGGCCGGTATTATCGGTCTGATAGGATTGTTTTTCGCATCGACTGGTCTGTTCAGCGGTATGCGTACCATATTAAATACAATATATAAGGTGAAGCGAGGCGAGCCGGTGTTAATCGGTAAATTGCGCGATTTTCTGGCAGTTTTGGCCGTGGCCATTTATTTTCTTCTCGCTATCGCCATATTACCCCTGCTTGAAGCGGCTACCGAATTGGTGGAAGATGTCTTTTTTATCGGAACTGTCAGCTTTGGATTCTTCTCCGATCTGGGTCTGGCCCTTATCTCTTTTTTGCTGATACTGATGACTTTTATAATAATTTACTGGTTGATACCCTACCGGAAAATGAACGCCAAAGTTGTTTTAGTAAGCTCCCTGGCGGCATCAATTTTATGGGAATCGGCGCGCCAACTGTTTGGTTTTTACCTGGCTAATGTAGTTACGTTAAAAATGGTTTATGGGGCCTATGTTTTGATTGTAGTTATCGCTTTCTGGATTTATTATACAGCGATTGTTTTTATCCTGGGTGCCGAGATTGGCCAGTTGTATCGTGAACGGCTGGAGAGTTCATAACCGGCAAATATTATTTTAATCGGGAGTACATCTATGAAAAGAAATAAAGACTGGCACGAACGGGATACATTCTGGAAGAATGTCGAACCAATACTGTTTCACCAACAGCGACTTAATAATACCGCCGATGAAGTCGAAAAAGTGCTTTCATTAGTAGGAATAAAACCGGGAGGTCAAGTATTGGACCTTTGCTGTGGTGTCGGTCGTCACTCGCTCGAACTGGCCCGACGCGGATTCGAAGTCACCGGAATCGATATTACGGAACGGTATTTAAAAAAGGCAAAAGCTCTGGCGAAAAAGGAAAAACTGAAGATAAAATTTATCACGGCTGACATGAAAATATTCCTACGCAAAAACAGATTCGACGCTGTATTTAATCTGTTTACGTCGTTCGGATTTTTCGCCGATCAAAAAGACGATTATAAAGTCGCGAGTAATGCATACAAATCGCTTAAAGGGGGCGGTGTTCTTATTATGGACATGATCGGCAAGGAAGCTTTGGCACGGTATTTCCGTCCCCGCGACTGGATCGAATACGGTGATACTATTCTGCTGGAAGAACGACAAGTCTGCGATAACTGGAGTCGGGTTCATAACAAATGGACAATTATCAAGGATGGTCGCCGAAAAACGGAAGAGCTTGACCTGCGATTGTACGGCGGATCCGAACTTAAGACGTTACTTACCGATTGCGGTTTTAAACATGTCGATGTGTACGGTAATCTTAATGGTGACCCGTACGACGATACGGCTCAGCGACTGGTGGTGGCTGCACGAAAATAGTATTGAGCGGCAGGTCACACTCCTAATAAATCTGGAGTAGAACCTGCCGCAACTTATTTTATTACACGCTCGATAAACTAAAAGCAATTTTACCGCAACCCAAATACTATAGTACAAAAAAACGGGGATGGATTTGATAAATCCATCCCCGACTTTATATTAACTTAATCTAATAGTTACGGGCAGTCGGGTTCGGCTCCGTCTCGGTACAGGTAATCAATCAATCCGGTAGCATCAAATATATTAACTGTCCCGCTATTATCAATATCGGCCGACTCCATCGGCATCGGTTCCGGTCCTTCAAGATACAGGTATTGTATAATATAAGTCACGTCAAAGATGTTGAGCGTCAGATCGGCATTGGGATCACCGCAGATAAACGACGGAGCAACGATAAGAGTCAACAACTGCTCGTCACCGCTTCCGGTCATATCTTCGGCACGGGCGGTGAAGTTGATTGTACCATCACCGTTCGGAGTTCCGGATAATAAGCCGGTCGATGATAAAGTCAATCCGGTTCCGCTTAAATGGTCGTTTTTGTCGGTCCAGGTTTTATCGCCGGTTCCTCCGGTCGCTTCGAGCTGTTGGGAATAAGCCGAACCATCGATTGCATCGGGCAGAGTTATCGTGGTAACATCAACAGCCGGATTGACGGTAAAACTCAATCCCTGATTATCATACGAACCGGCCATATCTGTCGCGCGGGCCGTGAAACTGACAGCACCTTCCGACGTCGGAGTTCCCGAAAGCGTCCCATCGCTATCAAGCGTTAATCCGGTTCCCATCAAATCGTTACCATGGTCGCTCCAGCCAATCGGAGCTGTACCGCCGGTTGCTTCCAATACAGCCGAATAAGTCTGCCCGACGGTCCAATCAGTTAATGTTTCGGTCGTAATATCGACGCTCGAATTAATATTGAAGCTGAATTGTTTTTCGGCAGAACCTTTACCTTCATCGGTAACCATCGCCATAAAACTAATCTGTCCGGAACTGAGAGGGGTTCCCGAAACAAGACCGGAGGACGATAATGTCAGGCCGGTTCCGTCGAGTTCGGAATATTTATCGCTCCAGGTCATTTCGCCGGTACCGCCGGATACTTCAAGTTGCTGCGAATACTCCATCCCGGCTGTCCAGTCAGGAAGCGACTCGGTCATAATAACCGGTTCACTGCCGCAGATATATGATTTAACGGTGAAATCGTCAATACCGGCTTCAACAACCGAACCGTCATTAAGATCGGAGGCATCAAAGCGGACTTTAACTATCGCTGTCGGCGTAACGAAATCGGAGACCGTAAAAGCGTTTTCGTACCAGCCACCGGAGGCCTGCTCGACCGGGCCGACCGTTTCGACCAGCACCCAGCTTCCGCCATCGTCATTTGATATGTAAATATTCATTTCATCGTTATTCGGATCGGCGCCATAATTATTCGAATACCAGCGGGCATAATGAATTTCGGCATCTCCTGCGGAGAGGTCGATAGTTGGTGAAGTCAATATAGTCGTACCATCGTCGACATCCGAATTATCGTCAACGTTATCGGTCAGGTAGCACTGTCCGGAGCCGTCAAAGTCGGTAGGGGGATCGCCACGATCGCCACCGCCAACCGGTGTCCCTCTATCCCAGGGGCCGTCGGAAACAGAACCGGAAACGGTCCAGCCCAAATCGGTCTCGAAATTATCGGCGAAAACATCTACAACTTCGCTGGCTATTCTCGGTTGGAACGGCGCGGCCGGATTGGGATTATATATCGTTCCGGTCGTCAATTCCACAGCGGAAAAATAAAACTGCAGGACATCGTCGCAGCTTACTATCGGAAGAGTGGCAACATAATGGTTGGTGTATAATTCGGTCATATATTCCGACTGCACCGGGCCACCATTAATTATATAGTGCAACTGGCCGCTGCCGCCCATCGGGGTACCATCACCGACACCCGACACGATAACTTCAATTTCCGTTTCTTCGCCGGGCGGTACTGTTTCCGGAATGCCGTTGGGATACGCGAAGTCAAGTCCCGTCGTGCCCATGATAGCGACAGTCGGATCACCAAACAGATTTAGTTCGTAATAGCACCACCGCATACAGTTGTCATCGATACGATACAAGTTGTCTTCCTTCGAATCCTGATTGGCGCGCCCCAGTTCCGGTTTGGCTTCGGCAGCATTATATACGGCATCCCAAAATTCGCGGTTAAATCGCTGCGACGGCCCGTCCGTACTATAGCCGGAGCCCCACCCGTAGCGGGCATTCATAACCACCGCAAAAGCACCGTAATCGGTTTTAATATTGATTGTTTCCGCCCAGCAATCGGTATCGTCCAAATGACCGGCCAGACAGGTCTGTGAATAGACCATACAAAGGTCGGTATTGGTCAGGTCGGACAGAACATCGGAATTATATAGTTTCATGGCATAATCGGGACTACCGTGGCCAAGATGATTTACGATATGCTGGCCGCTGTTAATGCGAGTAACCAATTCCGACGCCGGCCAGTCATTGCCGGTATAATCATAGTCATACAGTTTGTCGATATTCAGTTCGTCCGAATCGAACCCAACTGTAGTATAACCATTGGCACTGGAACCGTCAACCAGTTCATCCATATAAGAGTTGGCATAATCGGCAACACCACCGAAACCGAGATATTCACCGACCAGAACAACATTCTGCGAATTAGAATGCTGTTTGTTTAAATACCAAATCGTTTTGTCCACGAAACGGGTTGCCTCGGTGGCATCATCGACGGAAGCTCGGCCGACATATACTTCGGCAATCAGATCAACATCTCCGCCGCCGTCACCGTCGGTTGGTTCGCCCCAGTATGAATCGCCATCATAGTTATAGGTACCGTCAAGGCAGGCGAAATAGACATCGGAGGGCATTTCGTATTCTATTTCGGGGTTATAACCATAATCGCTCTGAACATAAAGGTCCTTGGCCGGAATGACATCATCATCGGCACCGATTATTACGTACTGAATACCGTCATTGATGTAAGCATCGTAAATATAGTCGCGCACATCGTCGGGATCGGCACTTCCGATATCATTGGTGGTATGTATCTCGGTTAAGATTCCGGTTGTATCATGATAATCCTTGAGCGGCTGGAAGGCGCTAACCAGTGAGCTGGTGGTTATGATTAATAAATCATAACTTTTAGCTCCGCGTGTCGAACCGGCGCGATAACTATCGACAATATCCGGATTATCGACTCGAGCGCGAATGCTTTCCTCATCCTCCATGAAACCGCGTAAAAGATTGGACGATTTACCCGAATTGACGGTATTCACAACAACCGTAAGTCGGGAATAATAGAGTAATTCACCCGAAGTCGGGATGTATTGGAGAGGTTGCAGTCTCAGGGTCAGAATACGATAACCGCGAAAAGTCTGCACACCGATATCTTCATAAAGCGCTTCGGGGAAAGGCTGATCGGAGTTATATATTGCCGCATCGGGAACCGGCCGTTCGAAGGAACCGGGTTCTGCGGACAGTTTAATCGGTTTACCGACCGGCTCGATATTATAGCCTTCGCCCAAAGAAATAAAATCGTCGGTGACAATACGGATATCGGACACATCGGTACCGTATGGCAGCAGAATCTGCGCCCCGGATGCCGGTAATGATGGTTGACCGGCTTTGCCGGCGTTGGAGATATTGGGCATAATAACCCGGTCATAGAATTGTCCGTCTATATCGACAGACTCGACCCGGGGATACTCAAATTGGTATTCCACCGTAATTGATTCGGCCGATACGACAGCAAACAAACCCAATAACAGGAACAAACTGGTTAGCCAAGACTTCATTCTTTCCTCCTGATTATTATAAAAATTTTTTAATTTCTCTCTCGTCCCACAAATAAGTGCGGTATCCGGGCATAACCATTTATACCCTAATAGAATATAAAGAATAGTTGAAATCTGTCAACCGGTTTTATGATTCTTTTAACAGCTGTCACCTGCTATGTTTTAATGATAGAACATCGATGGTGGAATTGAATATATATTTAACTTGACGGTATTGTCAATATTTATATATTTATAATAGGTGTATAAATATATTATTTCATAATTGGAGGGCGATATGAGATATATAAGACTTATTTTCATTGCTTTAACAATAATATTGATCACGGCCAATTTGACTAAAGCACTAACAATAACTGCGACACCGACACGGCCTGTTTGGGATGATGCCGGTACATTAAAAATAAATCCTGGTATGCAGACAACTATTGAGTTCTGGGCCGAATTTACGGAAGGGGATGAAACGCGAATGGCCTGGAGTAGTCCCTTCTTATTTTATGGAACCGGCGTTCAATTATCAGGTCCCGGGGGATTTATTGAATATCCCGAGTTTAATGAGTTTTGGGATATGTCTTTATTTCATCCGAACAACTATGCACATACAATGGAAAGCTGGGATGGTGACCTGACTAATATAGAACCGGGCGGCGATCGTCCCGGCGACCTTTTCAACTTTACCGGCGTTGATTTTAATCCGCCTCACCTTCCATCAAACGGGAGTATGCACATTTTTGATATAGTTTTTCCCGGTGTTACTGGATGGGGTAATTTCTGCATTGATATTGGAGATTTTATAAATAATACTTATGATTGGCTCTGGGATCCACCGGCGCCATCATTCGATCCTGTTTGTTGGCCAGTAGAAGTTTGTCCCTGCGGTTTCATTGAATTTGTGAATTGTCCCGATACAAACATTGTTATATCGTGGAACGATACTCTTGTAATGAATTTCCAGACTTTAAGCTGGATCAATTACAATAATGTTCACACGATTCTTAGCGATTCTACCGGTCGGGCTAACTTGATTATAACCGATGCGACTAATGATCCGAATGGAGAGGTGCAATTCATATACACCCCCAATGCGGACGATGTCGGCCCAAACCCGATTCTGATTGGCGTTTATCAATATATGAACTATTATCCGACCGGTTATGAATGCACGCTCGATATTGAAGTTCATAATGATCCGCCTATTATGTATGGTCAGTGCCGCAGGATTTTATCGGTCAGCTATGAAGGAACCGATACGCTTCATAATTTTACCTCGGTGGATCCGGACGCACCGGACAGCGCAATAACGTACGAAGTATTTTGTGATTCCGCTGTCGGCACTAATGCCAATGATGAGCCATGCGACTGTGAGCCGTACAGTTCTTATAGTATCGATAGTAATGGATATTTCAAATATATTCCGGATTCGCTTGATGAGGGTTGTATTAATTATTTCACTGTTCGAGCGACCGATTTCTGCGGTGGCTATAGTGAATGCTGGGTGGGGATGGTAGATATCGCCGGCTCATGCGGCGATCCGAACGACGATGGTTTGATTAATATCTTTGATGTTACATTTATAATAACTTATTTATATTTAGATGGTCCCCCGCCGGATCCTCTGGAATCGGCTGATGTCAACAATGATGGAGCGGTAAATATTTTTGATGTCGCGCACTTGATATCATATTTATATCTGGGTGGTCCGCCACCGTTGTGCCCGTAGGAATACTTATTATAGAGGATACTATAAAATTTTCTTAAGCGCGGCGGCGATTTTGTCGGCCGCGCTTTTTAAATTATCCTGCGTATGCGCGGTACTGACGAATCCGACTTCATAAGCCGATGGTGCCAGATAGATACCTTCCGCAAGCAATTGCCGAAACAGCTTCGCATATATTTTTGTACTATTAGAAGATATTTCCTCGGCGCGGCGCGGGATATTTTTTTGCAGACATATCCAGAATATCGAACCAACCGTAACGACCTGTGCCGGGAAATCCGCTAACTGCCGGTTAAGGTCGGCAACAAACTCGGCTGTATTCTTTGTGAGTATCTCCCAGCTATTGTGCTTTTCCAGATATTCAAGCGTTTTTAATCCGCAGGTCATCGCCAGGGGGTTACCCGACAATGTTCCCGCCTGATAAACCGGTCCTTCCGGGGCGAGTTTCGACATTATCTCCGCGCGACTACCAAAGGCACCGACCGGCAGTCCACCACCGACCACTTTACCGTACGTACATATATCCGGAATAATATCATAATATTGCACGGCGCCGCCCGGAGCGACGCGGAACCCGGAGATGACTTCATCGAAAATTAAAAGAGAATTATGTTTGGTCGTTATTTCGCGAAGGAACTGAAGATATTCTTTGGTTTGTATCAGAAGTCCGTTGTTGGCCGGGATCGGCTCGATAATCACCGCCGCAATCTGTGAACCGTACTCGTTAAATATTTTTTCAATCGCTTCGGTATCATCAAGCGGTGCTATCAAAGTATGTTTTGTGAAATCTTCCGGGACACCGGCCGAGGTCGGGATACCAAGTGTGGCCAGTCCCGAACCGGCCGCGGCCAGCAGATAATCGGAGTGGCCATGATAACATCCGGAAAATTTAACAATTTTCTCGCGGGCTGTAAAAGCTCGAGCCAGACGAATGACCGACATAACCGCTTCGGTTCCCGAAGATACAAACCGTAGTTTTTCGATAAAAGGATTAAGCTGCTTTATCTTTTCGGCAAGAAGGATTTCGGATTCGTGGACGGTCCCGAAACTGGTTCCTCGTTCCGCCGCCTTACTAATGGCTTCAACAACCTCGGGATGGGCATGACCCAGAATTAAAGGCCCCCACGAGCAACAAAAATCGAGATATCGGTTGCCATCGACATCGTAAACAAACGCACCTTCACCCCGCTCGATATAAATCGGGGTCCCGCCGACCGCTTTAAAGGCCCTTACCGGCGAATTTACACCGCCGCTGAGGCTTTGCAAAGCCCGCTCAAAGAGTGCCTGTGATTTATCCCTTTGATTCATACTAATCCGTTTAATATTAACCCGAAGATAGTCGAAATGACCTGCCGGACAAGCATTTCTTTGATTTTTTTATGAAAAATTCGGCTACCCCTAAATTAGCCGCTTGACAAGTTAGATTAATCTAATATTATTAGAAATATGAAACTTACGTCGCGCGAGGAAGATTATCTGGAGACCATTTATCGGCTCTCCCAGACAGGTGACTCGGTCGGAATATCCGATGTGGCCCATGAGCGTAATGTCACCTTACCGACGGTTAAGTCAGCGGTAAAGCGTTTAAAAGAACATGGTTTTGTCAATCAGCGTCATTATGGAAAAATAGTTCTGAACACTTCCGGCCGGAAACAAGCCGAAGAAATCTACCGCGTGCATCGCGCTATTCGGATTTTTTTAAGTGAGATATTGCGGTTGTCGCCAGAGCTTTCCGAACGGGAGGCCTGCCGGATGGAACATGGGATGGACAAACAAACATTGAAAAGAATGGTTGATCTTACGGAATTAATTCGTAATTGCCCGCAAAAACACAAAGGATGTTTGAGCAAATATAAAGGATCTAACAAGCGTAAAAGTACTCAGGAGTGAATTGACAGGATAATGAATACGATTACTCTAAACGAACTGAAACCGGGGCGCAGCGGACGGATACTCGCGGTGGGTGGTTACGGAACGATTCGTCGGAGACTTTTTGAAATGGGGATACGATCCGGTGCCACGGTTAAAATGATTAAATCGGCACCTCTTCTGGACCCGCTTGAAATATCGCTCGGCAACGGTCATATCAGTATCAGGCGGGCCGAAGCCGCCCTGATTTCGGTTGACATCCTCACGGCTGAATGAAGTGAAAGCAAGACATCCGATAACTATTGCCCTCGCGGGCAATCCCAATTCCGGTAAAACATCGATTTTTAACGCTCTCACCGGTGCTCATCATAAAGTCGGCAATTTCCCCGGAGTTACGGTCGAAAAAAAGGTCGGGCATAAAAAAATCGGCCCGTACGATGTAACATTTGTCGACCTTCCCGGCACTTACAGCTTAACCGCTTATTCTCTCGATGAGAAAGCGGCGCGAGATTATATCATAAATGAGCAGCCTAATGTAATCATAAATGTTATCGACAGCGGTAATCTCGAACGAGGTTTATATTTGACCACCCAGTTAATCGAAATGGGTGTCGATGTTGTTATCGATTTGAATATGTGGGACGAGGTTCTTGAAGCGGGAATTGAAATCGATACGGAAAAACTTTCGCAGTTATTGGGAGCGCCGGTTGTTAAAACGGTTGGAAGTCGTAATCAGGGAATGGATGCATTACTGCAGGCGGCATTATCTTTAGTCGGTGGTCATAATGGGGGTGGGCGTATTCGTCGTCGTCATCGAGGCGGGATTCATCGACATCCGCCGGTATCGTACGGTCCGCAACTGGATGATGTTGTGACCAAACTGGCAGAGGAAGTGTCCAAATGCAAAGGATGCAAATTTTGTAATAATCCGCGATGGTTGTCCATCAAACTATTGGAGGGGGATAAGGAGATAACCCGGAATTGTATTCCGCCCGGCAGAAGTGGAAGCAAATTATCCGACCGGGTGCGTGACTCTGTGGAGCATTTGAAGGCAACCTCGCATGAGGATCCGGAAATCGTTATAACTGAAGGGCGCTACGGATATGTGGCCGGTATTATCCGCGAGGTGATGAAAAAACCGCCGGCTGACCGAATGGAGGCATCGGAACATCTCGATAATATATTGACTCATCGTATTCTCGGTTACCCGATATTCATATTTTTAATATGGTTAATATTTCAGGCGACCTTTAAGCTTGGCTCATATCCGATGGAATGGATTGACGCCGGAATTGCGAATCTTCAGGAGGTCGCGGCCGGTTTATTACCACAGAATTTACTTTCGGACCTGATTATAAACGGCATCATCGGCGGGGTCGGTTCGGTTATAATTTTCCTGCCGAATATTATTATTCTGTTTTTAGGAATCTCTATTCTTGAAGATTCCGGTTATATGGCTCGGGCCGCTTTTTTGATGGACAAACTTATGCACGCGCTCGGTCTGCACGGAAAATCTTTTATTCCGTTGCTGATGGGCTTCGGGTGCAGTGTTCCGGCTATCATGTCGGCCCGAACGCTGGAGTCGCACCGTGACCGGATATTAACTATATTGTTGATTCCATTCATGTCATGCAGTGCCAAGCTTCCGGTGTATGTACTTTTTGCCGGTGCCTTTTTTGGCGCCGCGGCCGGGAATGTGATTTTATCTATTTATTTAATCGGTATGGCGCTGGCGGTTATTGCCGCCCGTATACTACGTAAGACCGTACTGTCCGGCGACAGCCTGCCTTTCGTTCTGGAGCTTCCCCCCTACCGTAGGCCGACCGGCAAATCGGTCCTGATCCACATGTGGGAACGAACCAAAATATATCTCAGGAAAATGGGAGGAATTATTCTTATCGCCTCGATACTTCTCTGGGCGGCCGGGTATTTCCCCAAAAAAACCGAGTTCAGTCAGGATTATGAAAGTCGAATAGAAGCGCTTTCGCAGGTCAATTCCGAGCAATCGCAGGTTCAAATAACGGAACTCGAAAACAATAAAGCGGCCGAGGAGTTGGAATATACGGTTATTGGACGGCTGGGACGTTTCGTTGAACCTTTTGTGGCGCCGCTCGGATTTAACTGGCAGATGGGGGTATCGCTTATAACCGGTTTTGTTGCCAAAGAAGTTATTGTATCATCGATGGGAGTATTATACCATCTGGGTGGCGAGACCGATGAAGAATCCGATACGCTGATTAAAAGACTTCAAAGTCCCGGTAGTACTATTACACGTGCGGGCGCTTTTGCCTTTATGATATTTGTTCTGCTTTATACACCGTGTATCGCATCGGTTATTGCCGTCAAACGCGAGGTTGGTACCAAGTGGATGTTTTTCTCGATTGGATTTCAATTAATCGTCGCGTGGGTTTCGTCGCTGCTGTTTTATCAGCTCGGCCGGTTGTTGTAAGCGGTACATTGTCAAGATCGCCCATTGTTATGCGACCGATATAAAAATTAATACTAATGCCTTTCCCCGCCAATCCACAGCAAGCTGTGGGGTACTCTTACTCTATATTTGAAATTCCCATAGTTGTTGACATCCGCTGTGCACAACAATATTGCAGTGCACAGACAGGTATAGAAACTATAATGAATTCAGAATCGAATTCTACTTCAGCAGAAGCATCTTACGTGATTCGGTTATGTTGCCGGCTTTTATTTGATAGAGGTACAATCCCGAAGCCACTTCGCGGTTTTCGGAATCGCGGCCATCCCAGGTAGCGACGTACTCCCCGGCCGCCTTGGTATCATCAACAAGGGTGGCCACTTTACGACCCAGAATATTATAAACGGAAATAGTCACATGGGCACGTTCCGGTAATGCATATTTTATCATTGTTGAGGGATTGAACGGATTGGGATAATTCGCCTGCAATATATATTCATCGGGAATAATCGTCATATCGCCGTTATCTTCGATATCGGTCGGAAGCGGCGGTAATGTCATTCGATTAAGCATAACTGTAATCATGCCATCGAAACAACTACATATCACCAAATCATCATTAAGATCACCGTCGATATCAATCGGAAGCACCATCCGCGGCCCGCGTCCGACATTGTAATCGGCGTTATAGGTGAACACGCCGGCATTGTTTTCATAAATCGAAATAGTGTGGCTGTTCATATTGGAAACGACCAGATCGGAATCACCATCGCTGTCAAAATCAATCGCGTCGGCATAGGTGGGAGTCAGGCCGCTTGAAAATTGACTGCTTATTGTTAGATTATTGGAACCATCATTAGTCAAAATCGAAATAGTATCGATATCGTAATTAGTCACAATCAAATCGCAGTCACCATCGTTGTCGATATCGGCCGGAAAGGCTGTACTGGGGCCATCACCGGCATAGTAACTCATCGATGTATTAAAGGCACCACTACCGTCATTAAATAATACGCCGACCGAATCGTCATAGTAATTGGTTGTGATTATATCGATGTCATCATCATCATCGAAATCATAACATTTCACATGCCCCGGCCAGTCACCTGCCTCATAAAAAACCGGCGCAGCAAAGGCACCACTTCTGTTATTTAATAATACTGCGACAGTTGTCGAATCGTAATTACCAACAATCAGATCAATAGCCGTATCGGCGTTAACATCAGCCGCCTGAATCTCATACGGACCGGGCCCGGCATAATAGTTGACATAAGTATTAAACAGACTTGTAGGGTCATTACTGTTGTCATGCAGGAATACCGATACGGAGTCATTATTATAATTGGTTACGGCCAGATCCAATCCAAAGACGAGATCGAAATCGGCGGTACAAATATATCCAAGATTATCCTCGGTCTGCAAATTAACAACAGCCTCGAAAGTACTGTCACCATTATTGACAAAAAGTGTAATATCCTTACCGCTCCAATTAGAGACAACCAGATCAGCGCCACTGGAAGCATCAAAGTCGCCTCCCGCCGCCGCAAAGGCGCAGAAATCGGTTGCGTAATTTTTCGGTGTCGGGTATATGCCATCACCATAATTGAACAGCACCGACATATTATCGGTCAGGAAATTACCGACCGCCATATCAATATTGTTGTCACCATCAAAATCGGCGGCGCAAACCGAGAATATCGTATCGCCGGCAAAGTTATTACCGAATTGAACAGCATCGCTGAAGGAAGTGTCGTTGGCATCAATCAAGTTATAGAAAACCGACACCATACCGCTATCACGAACGGTGATGATGTCAACATCTGTATCGTTGTCAACGTCGACGGTAATCATATCCCTGACACCTGAGAATTCATTATCCTGAATCTCCGCGATCGTAAAAGCGCTATCCACATAAAAGTTGTATACTATCATAAGGCTTTCGGGAAGCGCTATCGCCAAGTCTTCGAAACCGTCATTATTAAAATCGCTAGCATCGATTGCAATCGGTTTGTTGTCGGTCCCCATCGAGATGACCGTATCGATGGTTAAGGCACCAAGGCCATCATTTAGAAACAACGATACACTATCCGCACCTTCATTCGCTACCGCAATATCAGGAATGGCATCGCCATCCAGATTGAACGCACACAAATCAATCGGACCGTCTGCGGTTGCATAAGAGACCGCTTGGGCAAATGTACTATCGGGCAAATTTAATAATACCAAGATTGAATCTGTACCGTAACTGACCGTTGCCAGATCCAGCAGGGTGTCACCATCGTTGTTTAAGTCGGCGGCGATTAACATCCGCGGATCGCTTTGAACACCAAACCGTTGGGTTTCAAGCTGGAAAACGGCATTATTATTGGACAGTACCAAGAGACTGTCCTCGGAATAGAGCAAAACGGCCAGATCAGGAAGCGAGTCGCCATAAAAATCACCGGCCGTTATCGCGCGTGCACGGCCACCGACATTATAGTTAACAGCATCTTCGAAACTGCCGTCACCCTTGTTAATAAATACCGAAATCGTGCTGTCGTTTACACCGGTGTTAACCACAACGATATCGGGGAAATTATTGTCATCAATATCACAACTGATAATATGTCCCGGCTCGGCCCCGGTCGGATAACAAATGGTCCCGTCAAAAAGCGGTTCGGTGCTGAAGGCAAAAAGAGTCCCGCATAGAAAAAGCGGTAAGATTATAAAGGCGGCGATAATTTTATAGAAAGACATAGATTCTCCATTTTTATAAAAACGGTATTTAACTATAAAAAAGATATGCCTTCAGGCTTTAAATTGCAAGTGAAAAGCCTTCTCGTTTTTTTGAATATTTATTCCCGGGCGAATTGGTCTTTTGCCGATTACGATTGTCTTAAATATTTGAACAGGGCGATGGTCATGCGCGCAAAAAATGGGGATTTGAGGGGAAATTAATGAGAATAAATCAAAACATTAATCTATCATTTATGAGAGGAATTGGTTTGATGAAATCAAATTCATGTTTTTCAACCAGTCTGAAATTCATAATCTCGGCGCTAATAATTATCACCATCGCGGCTGGATGCAAAATGCAAGAAGTCGTTGGTTGTTGGGCTTCCGGACCAATTAAAATCGACGGTCAGCGAAGCGAATGGACAAAGATCCCGGCTACCTATTTCGAGGATCAGGATGTGGCTATCGGGTTGTGTAACGATAACGATTACCTGTATCTGTTCTTTTCGTTTAATAATCAGACGTGGGCACGAGCTATTCAATCGACCGGTTTGACTTTGTGGCTGGATGGTGAAGCCAAAAAGAATAAGGATCTCGGTATCTGCTATAAAGGTGGCCCAACACCTGATAAAATGGGTATGGGAGATCGTCCGAATATGCCGGAAGGACGGGAACAGAATGAAGATATGCCCGATGATTTCGCTGAAAAAATGAAAGAACGCCAGGAAGAACAGGAACAGCTTTCGAAAATAATTACTGTTATCAATAACAAAATCGACCGCGAGGATATAATTCCGTCGGAAGGGCCGGACGGCCCGGCGGTGGCATTTAATCTATCCAAAGATATTTATACCTATGAATTTAGACTACCTTTGGCTGGAGGCGGATTGGGACAGTATGGTTTTGGAGCCAACCAGGGAGAGTTCGTTTCTATTGGCGCCGAGTGGGGCGAAATGGAAATGGGTGATGGAAATCGACCGGAAGGTATGGGAGGCGGAAGATCGGGTGGCGGTCCCGGTGGTGGGGGTGGAATGCCAGGCGGTTGCGGTGGTGG
>Ga0272443_10003672_pt1 | contig 17782 bp, 18 predicted proteins | sample SSMAcet12_FD_193581 | JGI IMG/M metagenome (GOLD analysis project Ga0272443, IMG submission 193581) | Marine sediment archaeal communities from Little Sippewissett salt marsh, Falmouth, MA, United States - SSM-Acet-12 | ecosystem: Environmental > Aquatic > Marine > Wetlands > Sediment ... | reverse complement strand
GGTCGCTGGTCTTTCTGTCAGCTGCACGCTGACCGCTGTTACCTGCCTACTGACTCCTGACTCCTCCACTCCTTACACCCGGACTTCTCTTCTCCATTTCTCCAGTTTCTCCTCGAATCGCATCGATGCGTATGCCGGGCTGGTCGAGGGGAGAACGACTGTCTCGATGCTGCTGAACGTTTCCGGCAGGGTGGGCAGCACAAGCTTTCTGTACATTTGTTCCGATTTGCGGCCGTTGAAGCATACACGTTCAATATTCCCGGCGATTTCAAAGAAGGCCATAAAATCGTTCGGGCGGGAATCTTTCTCGACAATGGCTCCGTCCATGCTTCCGGGCCTGACGCAGTTTTCCAGAACGTCCCACAGGGCGATCCCGGAACGTTTCAATATTGCCAGCCTTTCCGGGTATGCAACTTGAGGCCCGGCTCCTAAGAGGCAACCCAGTATTTTCCAGAAAGCGTTTTGCGGGTGTGCGTAGTACTGCCCGGCCTCAAGCGAGCGGATGCTCGGGAAACTTCCCAGAACAAGCACCCGCGCCGTTGCATCCAAAACCGGGGGAAACCCTGTTCCACCGTCCATCAGTGGTTATAACGACCTGATGTGTCCATCGACCTCTCTGAAGAAATCATCGAGGTCCCGGTCCACGCGCAGATCTATCCTGTGTTCAGGAAGATAGCCGCTGGAAATCTCTCCCATTGTCACCACTACGATCTTCCCCGAACTCAGGGCCGGCAGCATTGCCGCGGGAGAGACGGTCAGCGATGACCCCGCAACAATAAACAGATCCGCCCCTCTCGCCAGTTTTCGGCATTCTTCCAGATGTTTGACCATCTCGCCAAAAAACACGATATCGGGTTTGATCACCCCGTCGCAGCTGTCGCATCGGGGAACTTTCTGATCAAAAGCCATGGAAACACTGTCATCGAAACCCCACCATTTACCGCATTGAGTGCAGAAGCTCTTCCATACCCCTCCATGGATCTCCAGAACGTTTTTTGACCCGGCCTTCTGGTGGAGCGAATCGATGTTCTGGGTAATAACGCCCGAAAGCAGGTTCTGATCTTCCAGTCTGGCGAAGAAACTGTGAGCGAAAGAGGGTTCAACCGTCTTGAGGGTGGAGAGAAACTCTCTGTGAAAATCGTAAAAGAACGACGGATCTCTGTTGAACCAGTCGATGTCGAAAATGCGCTCCGGGTCAACGTTCATCTGCCTTTTGTAGATGCCGTCGGGCCCCCTGAAATCAGGTATTCCGGCGCTTGTGGACATTCCCGCCCCGCTCAGAAGGACGGTTCGTCCGGATTCAGCAACAAGCCTGGCGAGCGTGGCTGCCGGGTCGTAAATGGTGTCGGACATTGCAGGGTCAACTCCTTCGTATCGGACGTGTTCATTTTTTTTAGAATACCACAGACAAAATCGTAAAAGTTTATCAGGATTTTATGCAACCGGTTTCATGCCATGCTACAATGCCTTCGGCGTATCAACAAACATATATATCCTGGAGAAAAATCGGGAGGTGCAATTGGCAATGGCCAAAAAGAAACTGGTATACGGAGTGGATGATCGTCCGCCCACTCCAATTATGATCCTTGCGGGTCTGCAGCACGTTCTTACTCTCTTCGGCGCAACCACTCTGGTTCCCCTTATTTTCGGTCCCGCCATGGGAATGAGCCCTGCCCAGATAGGCTTTTTTATCTCATGCGTCTATTTTGCAATGGGGGTCGCCACCCTTATTCAGACACACCCCAAATTCGGTTCGGGTCTGCCCATCGTGCAGGGTTCCAGCTTTAGTTTTATTCCGCCGATCATGACCATAATAGGCGCCTACAAGGGGCTGGGTCCCGCGGTGGTTATGCAATATATCGGGGGAGCTCTTATTTCCGGCGGTCTGTTGCTTTCCGCCATAGGCTACAGCAAGCTCGTGGGCGTTATACGCAAGGTGATAACACCCATAGTCATAGGCCCCACCATCATGGCCATAGGGTTTTCCCTTGCGCCTACGGCAATTCAGTTCAACGCCGCCAATTACTGGCCGGTATCGCTTCTGGTCGTGGGCTGTGTGTTTTTCTTCAGCCTGATGAGCCGCAGCAAGTTCATGAACATCTTCGCCATTCTGGCTTCAATAACCATTGCCTATCTGGTATGTCTGGCAGGAAGCCTCACGGGCTTTTTCGCGCCTGATCACGCGGCGTTTATTGATCTCACCTCGGTAGGCGACGCACCCTGGTTCCGCTTCAAGCTGATTATCCCCTGGGGGGCCCCCAAGTTCAGCTTCCTTGCCTTTGGTGCGATCCTGGCGGGATTTTTCGCGGTCATGATCGAGTCCATAGGAGACTATCATTCCTGCTCCTACGCGGCGGGTCTCAAGGATCCCGACGCCGATACGATCAGCCGCGGCATTGGAGCCGAAGGTTTCAACTGCGCACTGGCGGGCCTCTTCGGAGCCATCGGGACAACCTCCTATACCGAGAACATCGGCCTTATAGGCCTCACGGGTGTCGCCTCCCGCTGGGTAGTGCGCACCGGAGCGGTTCTTCTTATCATAATGAGTATGATCGGCAAACTCGGCGCGCTCATCGCAACCGTCCCCAGCCCGGTCATAGGGGGAGCATATATTGCGCTTTTCGGTATCATCGGCGCACTGGGCATCCAGGTGCTTATGAGGGCCGACATGGGTAGTCAGCGCAACATTCTCATCGTCGGGTTCGCGTTCCTTATGGCCCTCGGCCTGCCCGGTTGGGTAGAAGGACAGCAGGAAGCGTTTTTCGCTTTTGGTATCCCCGGACAGATCTTCTGGGCCATACTCAAGACACCCATGGCGGTAGCGGGTCTTTCGGCGGCATTCTGGGATTCCATAGTTCCCGGAACCAGGGAAGAGCGGGGCATTGGTGTAGAGATGAAATAGGATTTCCACTTGTTTCAGGCACGGCAAGTGGTTTTGGAGGGGCGGCCGGGGAACCGGTCGCCCTTTCTTTTTGGCTTGCTTGACAGCAAAACCCTATGCGGGTATATTTATTTTGCAAACTAAAACCGTTTCAATCCAGAAATCGACATGTAGTATGCACGCTTCTGGGTTATAATGGTGACAGCAAAGCGTTAAGGCGATACACGGTTCAAATGCTTCAAACAGCATGAGGAGGTGCAGTGATCGTATGACAAAGAAACTGGAAGTGTACAAATGCGAACTCTGCGGCAATGTAGTAGAGGTTCTACACGAGGGGGCGGGTCAGCTTGTGTGCTGTGGCCAGCCAATGAAACTGATGGACGAGCAGAATGCCGACTCGACCACGGAAAAACACGTTCCGGTCATCGAAAAGACTAACGACGGCGTGATGGTCAAGGTGGGCAGCGTTCCTCACCCTATGGAGGAAAAACACCATATCGAATGGATCGAGATCCAGGCGGATGGAAAATCCTATCGCCAGTTCCTGGAACCCGGCGAACCGGCTGAAGCGTTTTTCGACGTGAAGGCCCCGGATATCAAGGCGAGGGAATACTGCAACATTCACGGACTATGGAGGAGCTGAGGGTATGATAGGAAAGGCAATCCTTGATGAATTCAACAAACAGATAAACGAGGAGATGTTTTCCTCCTATTTGTACCTCTCCATGGCGGCATGGTTCGAGGACATCAATATGAAAGGCGCAGCCATGTGGATGCGGGCACAGTCGGATGAAGAGACCATGCACGCAAACAAGTTCTTTGACTATATCCTGGAGCGCGGTGGAAAAGTGGAACTGCTTCCCATAGAAGGACCCAAAAAGGAATGGACGTCTCCGCTGGATGCTTTTGAGGCTTCCTACGAGCACGAACGTCACATTACGAGCCGTATCAACACATTGATGGATGTCGCCGTAAGCGAAAAAGATTACGCCGCCCAGGCGTTTCTCCAGTGGTTCGTAAACGAACAGGTTGAGGAAGAGGCTTCTGTGGACGAGGTTGTTCAAAAACTCAAGCTGGTGGGCGATTCGAAAAACGGGCTGTTCATGATAGACAGGGAACTTGCGGCCCGCGGCGTTTCTTCACAAGAATAGAAGTAGATTCTAAAAGGATCCCTTGCGGGGGGAACGCGGCTTCCGATGCCCGTTCCCCCCGCAGCCTATGGAGGTGTCCGGGCATGGAAAACCAGAAAACGATAGACAGGGGAGCATTGCGAGCCATTTCCTATGGTCTTTATATTGTTTCCTCCAGCCGGGGCGACCGCTTTAATGGCCAGGTCGCCAACGCGGTAATGCAGGTAACGGCCGATCCCATGGGCCTTGCCGTATGTCTGCACAGGGACAATCTAACGACAGAATTCATAAAGAGTTCGGGACATTTCAGTGTTTCCGTACTGGAACGCGATACGCCCATGACTTTTATCGGGACATTCGGATTCAAATGCGGAAGGGATATAGACAAGTTTGCCGCTTGCGATCATCGCAGGGGTTCAACCGGGGCGCCTGTTGTCCTGGATCATACGCTGGCGGTTATTGAGGCGTCGGTAAAAATGCAGATGGATTTCCATACCCATATAATGTTTCTGGGCGAGGTCGAGGCTGCTTCGGTGCTCAGGGAGGGAAATCCTCTGACATATGCCTATTACCACGAGGTGAAAAAGGGCAAATCCCCGAAGAACGCGCCAACCTTCGGGCTGAACGAGGGGCGCAGGCAAACGGAAGGGAGCGGCAAATGAACACAACAGAAGTACTCGACAAAATATACTGGGTCGGAGGCATCGACTGGGAACTGCGAGATTTTCATGGTTACTCGACGGAGAAAGGTAGCACCTACAACTCCTTTCTGGCCCTTGACGACAAGGTAACGCTTTTCGACGGCGTCAAGGCAACGGCTACGGATCAACTTTTCGGCAGGATGAGCGAGATAACGGATCCTTCCTCACTGGATTATCTTGTGCTGAATCACGCCGAAATGGATCATACGGGAGGCGTTCCCGAGATAGTAAGGCGCGCCAATCCCGAAAAGATATTCTGCTCCGCCCCCTGTGCGGACGCACTGGTGCAGCACTTTGGAAAACAGGACTGGCCGGTGGAGATCGTTCATACGGGAGACACCCTGGACCTGGGGAAACGCACCGTCAAATTCCTTGAGACGAAAATGCTGCACTGGCCCGACAGTATGTTCTCGTATCTGGTCGAGGACAAAATGCTTATTTCCAGCGACGCTTTCGGGCAGCATTACGCCACCAGCGCCCGGTTCGACGATGAAGTGGAACCCGGAGAGCTGATGTGGCAGGCCGCCAAGTACTACGCCAACATTCTGCTTCCCTACTCTCCGCTCATCCTCAAATTGCTGGAACAGGTTAAATCTATGGGGCTGGAGATAGATATGATAGCCCCCGACCACGGAGTGGTGTGGAGAAAGAACGTGCAGGGCATACTGAACGCCTACTCAAGTTGGGCCTCGCAGAAGGGCAGGGAAAAAGCGATAGTCGTCTTTGACACCATGTGGCACAGCACCGAGAAAATGGCTCACGCCGTGGGAGACGGCCTTATCACCGGCGGGATGGAGACCATAGTCATGGATCTCCACGGGTGGCACAGGAGCGATGTGGTAACGGAACTGCTCGACGCAAAAGGCCTGGTGCTGGGTTCGCCCACGCTGAACAACGGCTTTTTGCCACGGATAGCCGATTTTCTGTGCTACGCAAAGGGTCTGCGGCCTCAGGGAAAGATAGGGGCGGCCTTCGGCTCCTACGGCTGGGGCGGAGAGTCCGTAAAACTGCTCAACGCCGCCATGGACGACATGAAGGTCAAACGTGTCGACGATGGCCTGAGGGTAAAATATGTACCCACATCCCAGGACCTGGAAGCGGCCCGCGATCTGGGGATAAGGGTCGCGGACGCCATAAGGGAGTCGTTGAGCTGAAACTGCCCGACAGACAGGTGCTGGATTCCCTGTACGAAATATTCAACAAAAGGGAACTGGCGTACCCCGACCCTGTGGTTTTTCTTTACCGTTACCCCCGGATGATCGACAGAGAGGCGGCCGCCCTTGTGGCCTCCGCTCTTGCGTATGGAAGGGTCGCACAGATACACGCGAGCGTCGCCCGGGTGCTGGATCCTCTGTACGATGAACCGGCGAGACGTCTTGCAACGGCCAGCCACAAGGACCTGCGTGATCACTGCAAAGGGTTCCGGCACCGCTTTACGGGAGAAGAAGATCTTTTCGGACTTCTTGCAGGCATAGGGAGCGCAATGAGAAAGGAAGGCTCCCTGCAGGCGGTATTCAAAAAGGGTTTGAAGACGACCGGAGGAAACACCACAGGTGCGCTGATATATTTGCGAAACAGGCTCCTGGGGCCGACGGGCCGATCGAAAAACACGCTTTTGCCCGATCCGCAGGCCTCCAGCGCCTGCAAGCGCCTGCACCTGTTTTTAAAATGGATGGTCCGCAGCGATGATATAGACCCGGGAGGGTGGCGATGTCTGCAACCTTCCCAACTGATCGTTCCCATGGATGTTCATATGCACCGTATCTGCTCCTGTCTGGGTTTTACGGCCAGAAAATCGGCCGACGGCGTCTCAGCGAGAGAGGCCACGGAATCTTTCAGGTCGATCTGCCCGGAAGACCCGGTAAAATACGATTTTGCCCTTACCAGGTTCGGCATAAGGAGCGATCTCTGTATGGATGATCTCAAAAAATACCTCTCAAATAATACCAGTTTGCCGGTTACTGTATAATCTACGAAACCACGCTCCACCGACACGGAGGGAAATGACGCACATGGGACTGTTGCCCTACTGGGACAAGAACGTCGATCTTGAAATATTGCCATGGATGCCCTACAGACTGGATTTCAATCCTGTTTCTTCCAGCGCCGCCTACAGTGATCAACTGGGGGACATTGCCGCCATGGCCTTTGAAATGGACAGCGAACTGCTGTATCTGGAAAGCACAGAGACCGGCCAGACGGGCAGCCTTTTCAGAGAGCATCTGGTTGTTCCGGCAAGCCATTCCGGAGACGAAAAAGGTTTTTCGATAGTTTTCGGATACTCCGCCATTATGGAGGCGCTTCTGGGAATGTTCGCCAGGGCGTATCCCGGCCTTATGGCCGGGCTGGCCATCTGCGGCGTATGGGACAGGGCCATGCTTGTCGAGGAATGCAAGGTCATTGTCATGGTGGGAGAGCACGTACTGTTCAACGGGCAGCAATGCCTCAGCGCGTTAAGGGATGTAATGAATACTACCGCGGGTTCCATGGGGGGGCTTTCGGGTTTTTACGCCGAAAAGTTCGGTTATCGCAGGTTTTCGATACCCTACGAAACCGACAACGTCACCCAGCTTGCCATAGCGAAGCTTCTGTTCGATTTCGAGTTCGATGAAACGCGCAAGGTGGTCGGCCCTCCGCCCGAAGTTGAATTTCCTGAAAACGGGTTCGGGGATATTCCGAGGTGAATTGGACCCTGGCCCCGATATTGGGTTTCAGCCTGGCGATGGATGCGCTTGCCGTGTCTATCGCCATCGTTTTGTGCAGGGGGCCTTTGGGAACCCGGGGGATGACAAGAGTAGCGGGAGCTTTCGGTTTCTTTCAGGGGGTCATGCCGCTGGCCGGATGGCTGTTCGCTTCCCGGTTCACGCTTTTCATCTGCTGCGTCGATCACTGGATAGCTTTCATTCTGCTTTTTGCAGTAGGCGCAAAAATGATATACGAGGGTTTGAAAAAAGATGAAGAATGTGACTATTCGTCTGATCCCACCAGAGGCTGGCTCCTGGTGGTGCTGGCCGTTGGAACCAGCCTGGATGCTCTGGCCGTCGGCGTGAGTTTCGTGGCTCTCAAGGTTCCCCCCGTATACACTTCCGCGGTAATAGGGGCTATTACGTTCCTGATGTGCATTGCCGGCATGGTTTTCGCCCGGAGACTGGGACCGTCCCTGCGAGGTCGTATGGTGATTCTGGGCGGTGTCATTCTTATGATGATCGGCGCAAAGATACTGACGTCGCATTTGTGGGGCGGATAGTTCAGGGCGCGAGCTGTGAGTGGCAATTTCAGTAAGGAGAAGAGGAGTCAGGAGCCAGGAGCCAGGAGCCAGGAGCCAGGAAAACCAGTTGGCAGAGGTCAGGGGTCAGAAAAAGATAGCCCCGCAACTCTCCGATAGTGAACAGTGAATCGGAGGAGCAGCGACCTTCAGGTGTCATTCTGTGGCGCAAAGGGTCTGGACCTTGCCCCTACACATAGTAGTGTTCATGGTTTTGTTTCCCTCTGTGACCTCTGCGCCCTGTGGTGAAAATGCTTTGGCCCCTCCGGTTCACGATTGACGATTCACGGCTCCTGGTCTTTTCTGTCAGCTGCCTGCTGCGCGCTGGACGCTGTCTTTGCTGTCATCCCGAGAGAGCGGCGGTTTTTTCCCCGCGACGAGGCTTACAGTCCGCCTACCGGCGGAGATCTCGGTTTTTGCTTTTGAAGTTTCTCCTCACTACTGACTCCTTATCTTGACCCCTTACTCCCTAACTGTTTCATAGGCCCTTTCTGCAAACGGATTGCTGTTTTTCAATCACTCATCAGTGCTGGAACCACCTTGCCCTTTACCGCCCGCCAGGAAAACCGCGTGAGCCAGGCCAGGCCCGCGGCTGCCAGCAATACAAGCACCCAGTCGCCCCCGGAATATACTTCGTAAAGACGGAATGTCCTGTCGGGAAAAACATACGATGCGTGCTCGGCCGCCAATGCGATTACCATGTTCGCAATGATCATCAGGTTTGTTCCAAGCACCACGTATCCGAAAAGCGGGATCATCCATAGAGTGGCCAGAGAAAAAGCCAGCCCCAGGATCGGCGGAAATATCCCGATATCCAGCTCCCCGCATGCGGCGAAAACCGGAAACCAGGCTAAAAACACGATAGCGGATTTGAATAAATATGACAAAAGAGGAGATTTTCCTGCCTTGCCCTTTTCGTCTCTGGCCGCAAGAACCGACCTTATCCTGTTTTCCACTTCCTCGAAATTTTCGGGCAGGCAGTATATTTCCATAATGGGGCGCCATGAATTCCTGATGATCAGCAGGTTGCGGCGAGGCCGTGACTCAACAGTCATTCCAGAACTCCACTGGATTTCAACGACCTCCCGACTCATCGCCATCATGCCGGCTCCGGCCGCGCCCGGGCTTTTTCCCAGCAGACCCGCCGCCACGGCGAGCCTGCTGGCCGCCTTGCCTCTTTTGCTCATGTTTTCCTGCCTGGCGCCCTGTTCGTTTACGGTGAACGAGGTGGGAAAACGATTGCCAAAGAAAACCAGCATGATAAGCAGAAAAAACAGAAAAAGCCCAACCGTCACACACCCGAAAGGCAAAACGATTCCGGGGATCTCGTCCCAGTCTCCCTGGGAACCCAGTATCATGGATATGGCGACGACCGGGATCAGGAACCCTCCAAGCCCCAGCGCCATAGCGACGGCCTTTATCATACGGGGGTTGGTGACCAGAGGTATGTCGACGGCCCAGGAAATCTCGTTTCTTTTCTGCGCACCTGTTTTATCCATAAGTGATCCGCTCCCTGTTTTCCGTGTAATGAATGAAACCGTCGGTCGGTTACGCCGTAGGCTCATTATAACCGTCAGGACATAGCCTATCTGAAAAACGATGAGAGGGGGTGGTGAAACAATTCCTTCCGTATTTAAATATACGAGTTAGTCCTTGACGGGGGTTTTTCGCGAAACGAAAACGGCCTCAACCAGGGCGGCGGATGCCAGAAACGCGAAAAGAGTATGGTAGTCAAAAAATCGGCCCAGTTGAGCCATAGCGGCGGGCAGAATGAAATATCCTATACCCCAAAGGAAACAGAAAACCCCGGATATCGAGCCCTTCAGATAATATGGCACGGCCTGATTCAGCAGCACCATGGAAGAAACACAGAACATGCCCAGTCCAAAACTTGCCACGAAAAGGAAAACAAGAGTGGTTAGTCCCTGAACCCAGACAAATGAGAACAATCCCGCCGCCACCAGCAAAAGGCCGGTGGTTATGGATAACACTGGTCCTTTTTTGTCTGTCATTTTCCCACCCAGAACCTGTGAGATGCTGACGGCTATGTAGAACTGGGCGAAGAACACGGCGATCACACTTTGGCTCAGATGCATTTTTTCCAGGAGTATCCCTGGAACAATCGTTACGAAAACACCGTACGCACCCCCGTAAAGGCATATTCCAGCAAGGGCGGCGGGGTTTTCTATTTTGGCAATGGCTTGGGAAACTCCCGAAAAAGAAACCTTTACCCGGGGTTCTCCGGGATTTTCGCGAACAGGGTCCTTTATGAAAAACGCAATTATGAGTGCGCTTGTCGCACCTGTAGCGGCGTAGAAAAGGAAAGCTTCGTTGCATTGCCAGGCACAGTAGGCATAAACACTTGCAAGGCTCCCGGCAGTCAGCCCCAGGTGCAGGGACGCGTTATATTTACCTATTGCCTCTCCCTTTGTATCTGCATATAAAAGCGAAAGCAGGGCGGGCGCCAGCGCCCATAGGGGAACCTCGCTTATTCCCTGGAGAAATCTTCCCACAAGAATGCCTGCTACCGATTGAGTTTTGAAATAAAGCAGTCCGGCCAGGCAGGAGACGATATAACCCGCTATAAGGAATATTCGGTAACCGTAACGATCACCCAGGTGACCTACCGGCAGCTGCATGGCCACGAATGATACGGCGAAGGCCGACGCCAGATAGCCTACATATTCAGTCGAATGTGAAAGCGTGATAACCCTGCCGGGGAGCAACGCAACGATCAGGCCTACTCCAAGCATCTGGATGAATACGGCAACGCAAAGGGCGGTGGAAGAAGTCCTTGCTCTCATAAAAGCGCCATCCTTCCTTCTTGTGACTGCAAGCTTAACGGGACCAGCCGAATACAGGGTTTCCGTAACCTCGATCCGGCAGGAATTACCGCCCCGGTTTTCGAAGGGCAGGGTATGAAACGGAGAGTTCTCGCGCAGACATATGATATCCTATTTCCCTCATCCGCACTGGATGATATCAAGTGTTCTTTGTCAAGCCGAAAACGACTGTGCTAACATGTCAGAGGGAGAGAGGAGACAAGACAGGGTCTTGACGAGGTCTGGTATAATAATCTGAAATCGTTATCTTCTGGGAGGAGGATCCCTCATGCGTAAAACACCATGGTTGATATGTGTCATTTTGCTGGCTTCTATGATACTCAACGCCGGAAGCGGAGTCCTGGATGCTGTTACCTTTGAGAGTAAATCCACCGACGGTAGCCAGTCATCGAGCACGCCCAACGTTACGGGCGACTATTCCCCAAAGGAAAATAAAAATGCAGCACTGCTCTATGCGCTGGAGGCTCCCACAGATCAGAAACAGCGCCTGGCCGAATCCATCGAGGGAATGTACCTCACGGGGCTTCAGGCCACAATGACGATCGACACCCTGAAATCTCTGGAGAACAAAACCCTTCCCGACGACGAAATACTTGCGCGACTTGAGCATACGCATGAATCTCTGGAGGCCCTGGAACGCGCAGCGAAAAGGCTGGACGACAATGTCAAGCTTGTGCAGCTGGCGTGCAAAAACGACCCTATACTTCAACAGGAGGTAATGGCCTTTTTGCGGCAGTTCCTGGCTACGCCTGCTAATGCTTTTACAGGCGACCCCTACGCGGACTCCCTGATAGCCAATGAGATCCAGGGCATCGGCAGAGCTGCCAAAAGCAGTTTCGACTCCTTCATGGGAACTTTGTCGAGCGCTGCAAAATCCGTGGGCAACGCCGCCAGAAGCGTCAAGAACGCCGTCAGCAACGGTATAGGAAAGCTTACCGGAGCGGTTGGCAAGGTCCATACCAAGATAGGCAGCGTGGTTGGTCAGAAGAACTGGGCCACAATCATGGCCGGCACCAAGTTCGTCGCCACTACCGTGGGCGGCACCGTGGCGTTGGTGGCGGTTGTTACGACCGCCCCCGTAACTTCTATTGCAGTGCCCCTGGGAGCGGTTGTGGTATGGACGGCGTCCAATGTTGGAGCCAGCGTTTCGCTTGCCAATGACCTTTCCACCATTCAGGGAGGCCGTGGAGCTCCAGGCCTGGACAACGCAATGACCCGCATCAATCAGGGTACGGCGCTTATAGGAGTTCTTTCAGGTGGTTCGAGCGGAGAAGTGTTCGTCAACGTTATGGGTGTCGCCGGAAATGAAATTGTTGGAACTACTCCGGGGCAGCAGATGACGCCGGAGGAACTTGCTGATTTTCTCGACGAACCCGCAAGACAGGACTTCCTTAACAACACGGGTGGTAAAACGATCTATATTCCTCCGCATCATCACCCTGAAGGCGGCGAAGGCAACGGCGGTGGAGGCGGCGGCAGCTGCGGCTGCGGCGGCCACAACGATTAGCTTTGCCTGATAAAGGGCTACACAGCACTCTGAAAAAGAAACCAAGCGCTATAATGGTATTCAACTAGAGCTTTTATCCGTTAGAAGCGCTTTGCAGGGTATGAAACTATTTCGCAGGGTCGCCCATAACGACGAAAGGAGATTACAGGATGAAAAAGTTCTTGCCTGTTTTGTTGATATTGGCGGGTACCGTTGTACTGGTCGGAGGTGTCCCGGCAGTCGCTCCGGCTGCTGAGGAAGCAGCGGCCGCCGTGGTCCAGGATGCATCGGCAAGCGATAATCTGCCCGCCCTGCCGGGTGCGGCCGAGGCTGCCGAAGTGACCGAATCGGTAACGGTTCAGGACGAGACCCTTATGGCCAGCATCAACTGGACCAACGACTACGTAGAGGCCATGGGTCAGGGCGTACCTCCCGATGGCAAGGAAAACACCGCCCAGGGCAAACTGCTCGCCCGCAGGGCGGCCGTGGTAGACCTGCAGCGCAAACTGCTGGAGTTCATCAAAGGTGTTCAGGTCGACGCAAGAACCACAATGAATGACTACATGGTCAACGACAGGGTCCGTACCGAGGTTCAGGGCACGATAAAGAACGTCGAGATACTGGAAGGGACCTGGGACGGAGAAATATATTCGGTCGCAGGAAGGGTCAAAATGAAGGACGTGCGGGTGGCGGTGGTTCCCGAACTGCCTGAGCCTCCCGTCATGAAGGATGTTCCTCCGCCTCCTCCGGCGACAAAGCCTTCGGAGAAACCCGCGAAAAATCGCTACACGGGTCTGGTGCTCGACGCAACACATCTGCCTTTGATACCGGCTATGACGTTCAAGATCGTAGACGGCTCGGGAAAGGAAGTCTACAGCATGGCTTTCGTCGACAAGGAGCGTTTCCTGACCTCCGGCCTGTGTTCATATCACATGACTGTGGGCAGCGCTAAAACGGAGCCCAGGGTCACCGACGTTCCCCTGGTCGTGAAAGCCGTAAAGACCGTTGGTCCCCAGAATGTGGATATTGTTATCTCCAACGCCGACGCGGCGAAGATACGTAACAGCACCTACGATTTCCGCACACCCTGCCGCGTCATAGTCGTGAAGAGGTGACGATCAGATGGCGCTTAAAAGCAAAGCAGCCATAACCCTGCTCATTGCCGCCATTTTCCTGGTGGGTTTTCAGTCGATATCACCCGCCCAGGAACCAATAAAAGTTCAGGCGGAAGGCGCGGCCGCCATAGAAAACGGAAACACGGAAAAAGCCCGTTCCGAGGCAAAACAGCAGACCTATCGCGATGCTCTCGAAAAGGGAGTAGGAGCCATGGTGCAGGGTATCACCGAAATGAAAGATTTTCAGGTGATCAGGGACAAGGTTTTTTCCCAGTCACAGGGAATAGTGAGTTCTTTCGAGATAACACGCGAATGGGAAGAAGACGGCATTTACTACATCGAAGCCGACTGCGAGGTTTCTCCCGGGGCCCTCGACGGAGTTCTGGGCCCGGCGGTAATAGACACACTGGGCAACCCAAGGGTAATGGTTCTTGTTGACGAATCCATAGAGGGCGAGAGGCCTTTTCTTTCCACTGTCGAGGGCGAGGTGACCCAGGTTTTCGAAAAGGCGGGGTATCTGCTTGTGGACCCCGGTCAGGCCGGGAATCTGGATCAGAAGGAAATGGACCTTGCCAGGGAAACGGGAGATGTTGACAAACTGAGGGAACTGGCCAGGTCCTTCCGGGCCGATGTGTTGATCTACGGCAAGGCGCAGGGGCTGGCATTCACTCAGCAGAAGATAGAGGGCGTTACGCTGTACGGTGTTCGATCGCAGGTTCAGCTAAAAGCCGTTATAGCACAGACCGGCTACGTGTTGGGAACAGAGAGAATAGAAAAGAAAGACAAGGGGACATCCGCCCAGGATGGGGCGGTCAAGGCGTTCCAGGCCGCTACCGGACCCGCGGCCAAGGGGCTTGTCAACAAGGTGGCTTACGCGCTTGTCAGCGGACAGGCCGGAGGCGCCGCCGGCAGGACCATCAAGGTGGTTATAGACGGCGTTGACTTCTCCGCACTGAGGGAAATAAAAAAAGGCCTGGAATCGACCGACGGAGTTGTTTCCGTCTATCAGAGAAGCTTCGCCAACCGGAGAGCGGAACTCGACGTTGTCTGCGAGAAATCGGCCGAAGACCTTGCGGTGGATCTCGAAAGCCTGACGGTTGAGATCACCTCGCTTTCGGCTAACACCGTAGAGGGAAAGAAGGCGCAATAATGCGGTTACGGCTGGGTTTCGTCATAACTCTGGTCCTGGCCGCAGCGGTTTTTTGTCCCCGGGCAGCCCTGGCGGTTACACAGGATGAAGTAGACGCCATATGGAAAAACAACGGAGCAGTCGAGGGTGTTCAGGAGTTCCGGTTCGGCTATGTCGACTGGAGGGGCGGCTCGGTTACGGTAGAGGGCAGGGAGCCCCTCAGAGGTTCATCCCCTTCGGCGAAACTGCTTGCGCGCAGGGCGGCCGTTACGGACGCCCGCAGAAACCTGCTCCTGCTGTTGTACGAAATTCGCTACGGATTGCCCGAAAAACTGCAGTCCATCGAGATATCGGGTGAAATAGGAGAAACGCATATCGACTCCGAGCGCATCCAGGGCGGGGAATTCATTGTGGAACTTACAGTTCCGCTCGATGTGCTTTTGAACGAATGCGTTATCTTCAGCGCCGACATAAGGTAGCCGGGGAGTGACGGCCGTGCTGAAAAAAACTCTGGCGGTGTTTGTTCTAACCGCGTTCTTCGCAGCTCTGGCGCCCGCATCTGGTTCGTGCGCCGGACCGCTGCCAAAGGGCAAGACGATCGCCGTTCTGGTCCGCAGCGGTTCAGCGCAGTACGCCCGGTCGGCAGAGGCCATAATCATAAGCAGTCTGCTCCAGGGCGGCTACAACGCCGTCGACCAGAGACAGCTCGAAAGCATCCGCAAGAACAAGGCGGCCGCGCTGGCGCTGGACGGCGACGTTGACGCTATCCTCAAACTCAGCCAGACCTACGGTTTCAACGTGCTTGTATCGGGGCGCGCTACAGTACATGATCCGGTAAAAAACGAATTCGGTCTTTTTACCGCTACGGCGTCCGTTTCGGTGACAGCCTGCCAGGGTTCCAGCGGCAAGCAACTTTTTGCCGACAGTGCTTCCGCGAAGGAAGTTGGCTACACTGGAGCGGAAGCCGGACAGAAAGCGCTTGAATCAGCGGCCAGGGCCGCAGCGTCAGCGATGATAGAGGGGCGTTCGTCAGCCGGGGGTACCGCAGCCGCGCTGAAAGATCTCGAGGTAGAGGTCTCCGGTGTAAGGAGTTTTGTGGAAGCCCATGCGATAGTGGAAGTACTCGACAAGGCGGGCTGCGGTTCGTCCAGCCTAATCAGTTTTTCGGGAGGAACGGCGCTTGTCAAAGCCTCCTGGTCAGGCGCGCCGGATTCTCTGGCACAGAAGATCATTCAACAGAGGAGCGACCTTGCGCTCGAAAAGATAGAAAACGGCCGCATATACATGGTGCGGCGATAAGCTTCAACAAACGGCCCCTCTCGGGCCACAGGAAAGGAAGATGAAAATGAGCCGAAAGAAGACGCGCCTGTTTCTTTTCGCCGTTGCAGCACTTTTGGTACTGACTGTGGCAATGTCGGCGAACGCGGAAGTCCGTCTTATCGTAAGCAAGAACATGGTCAAGGTTAACGACCCGGCGCTTGGACAGCCATCAATCCTTAACGATTTTCAGGCCAACGGTCACAGGACCCATAACAATATGGCCCTTGTGTGGAACAGCGACTCCGTGTGGGTTTACGACATTCGCACCCACCAGTGGCTCAACCAGCAGAACTTCAGCGCGGTTTCGGGGCTGCTTTCCGATGAACTGGCGCTTGCCTGGGAGCCCCGGAGGGTGACGGTCTTCAGCGCACCCCAGAAAACATGGGTAGTGAGCGATCAGATGACCACACCCATTACGGGACAGATGCTGTCCGGGCAGATGGCGGCGGTAACATGCGAAGACGCCTTTGTTGTTTACGACCCGGTCCTCAAGACATGGCAGAAAGCGGGCGACTTCAACGTTGAAGACGCCGAAATCGGAGAAAACCTGGCCGTAGCATGGGACGCCAACGACGCGGTTATCTACGACCTGACCCTGCACCAGTGGGTCATGAAGCAGGGCATATCTCCGCAGGCCTGCATCGTAGAGCCCTACAAGGTGTCGTTCTATTCATCCAGCACTATCTACACTTACGACGCCATGAGCCACCGCTGGAGCGAAACGCCCAGGTAGGTTTCGGATCGGGGAAAGGGAGGTGTAGCGATGAGATCAATTCAATTCAGAAAAACCTGGAACCTTCTTTTCCTTGCCGTCGCCGCTTTTCTTGTTGTGTTGACGGCGACTTCGCCGACGCACGCCTCGCTGACGGTAGCAATCGATACCTTTCTGTCCCAGGGCTCCAGCCTTTTCCTGGGCTCGTCGATAAGCGAGATGCTCCGAACGGAACTCATAGGCAACAGGGACATTTCCGTAGTCGAAAGGGGCCAACTGGGCGAGGTTGCAAAGCAGCAGCGACTCTCCCTTTCGGGCGTTGTCGAAACGGATACCGCCGTCAAGGTGGGTAAAATAGTAGGGGCCAGGTATTTCATACTTGGAGCCGTCAGCAGGTTCGGAACATTGCTTGTGGTGACGGCCAGGCTTGTTGACGTGGAGACCGGCAACGTCATGAAGAGTTTCGAGCAGGTATCCCGAGAAGGGGAAACCGGCGTAACGCTGGCCACCAGAAACCTGGGAGCTGATATGCTGGCCTTTTTCTCGGGCGACTCTCCGGCCGAGGGCGACCCCATGGATGACTATCGCTACTATCTCTACGAGGCGCTTGGTTACTACAACCTCGGCAAGTACTCGCGCTCGCTGCCCTACTGGGAAAAAATGACGAAACTCAGCCCAAGGAACCAGGTACTTCGGTTCATTCTGGGGGGCGTCTACTATCAGGCGGGGCGCTACAGCGATGCGCTGCTTTCGGCTCAGCAGTCGGTGACATGGGACCCGGATTTCGCCGAGGCGCATCTACTGGAGGGCAAGTCTTACTTTATGCTGGGGGATTTCCACAAAGCCACTCCACCACTCGACAGGGCTCTCGAACTGAACCCCGGTCTGACAGAGGCCCTCTTCCTCAAGGGCCAGGCCTACAAGAACAGAAACCGGCTTGAAGAAGCGGTCGACCTGCTGGTGGAGGCTATCCAGACCGACAATACCTATATTCCCGCCTATATGGCCCTTGGCCAGCTTCTTATAGAGGTGGGAGCGCCCGATGACGCCGCCGGAGTGCTGCTCCCCGCGGTGGAGATGGAACCCGACAACGCAAAACTCAGGTTTCTGCTGGGGACAGCGCAGCTACTCAGGGGCAACCCCGAAGGCGCCCAACAGGAAGTAACTGAGCTGGAGCAACTGGACCCGCAACTCGCTTCC
>Ga0272443_10003671_pt1 | contig 17783 bp, 16 predicted proteins | sample SSMAcet12_FD_193581 | JGI IMG/M metagenome (GOLD analysis project Ga0272443, IMG submission 193581) | Marine sediment archaeal communities from Little Sippewissett salt marsh, Falmouth, MA, United States - SSM-Acet-12 | ecosystem: Environmental > Aquatic > Marine > Wetlands > Sediment ... | reverse complement strand
GCCAGGCGTTTCGTGTTACGTCAGGGAATGATTCGTTCTGGCCAAAGCGAAAGCTTACCTGGTAGCTATGGTCCAAACCTTGCTCTATTGGATGATAGCGCCGTGTCCATCTCAATGTTGCCGGTTGTCCGCCTCGACCTCGACCGAATCCGCCCCCGAAACTGCCCGTAGTACCGGGAAACAGGAAGCCAAACTCAATTGGATTATTATCCGTTTGCCATGCTCCGAGTGCACCGAACTGAAACCGTGCATCGGTCATTACAGTTCTTTGTGATGACTCTTCGACAGTTGTGTCACCGTCAGGAGAAGGATTGAGGACAGCAATTGAAGCTCCGTTTTGAAACGAAAGCGCGAACAATGGCGCCGAAAGGATATCCTCACGCATCATAAAACGCCTGCCATTGTAGTTCGAAGTACCGCCGGGTGAGCGGGGGCCATCGAATGTCGGGTCACCATACAGCAATCCCGGAGCAAGGCAGTTCACATCGGTCCATTTTACGGAAGGGTCAACTGTGAGTATAACGGAGGAGTAAAAACCGCCGGGGGCATTTCCGGTTACTTCCACGTTTCTGCTTACCGAAACTATATTTCCGTTCAGGCTCCAGTTGTCACGCACACGAAAGACTACATTATCGTTATATGTGATTTCAGCTATAGCATTGATTCCGGTCACAGATTTCTCAATGGTTTTGTATCCTTTCGAAAGCTGGGTGATATTTTCCTCTGTCTGGAAAATTTCAAGCTTCGCCGGTTTGGATTGTAGAATACGGGGGCCTGAGGCTCCCGTTATTTCGATACCCCACTGGTCTCCTGTAGTGCGGACAAATGAGACGGTTGCCCCTGTTTGTAAGGTTCCGAGGTTCACTCGATTATCTTGTTGTGCAAATACCGCCGTTACAGAAAGACATATACTCAATATTATGCATTTGCCATACATCTGTGTTTACCTCCTATAAAAGTCAACTCGAATTATTTTTTTTAGCTATGTTATAACGATAGTCACTTTACAACTGTTGTGATGTGTCTATCATTATTAGTTATTAATCTCCTTTAGCTAATTGTTGGTAAAGAGCTTTATCGAGCTTTTCTAAACCAGTAATGCTGTGCAGATGATTGATAGAAATCCAGGGCAGCCAGTTCCGATGCGCTCCCATGCCTTTCCTGCCCGGGCCCATGTTCCAGTGTTCCTGCTGCCAGCCGGGTCCCAGCAAGTCGTATGTACGTCCAGGCAGTGCCAGCATTGCTTTGGTACAATGCAGTAAGACACGCGCTACATCCAGGTAATGCTCGTCCTTGGTAAGCTTATACAGCTTAGCGTATGATGGCGCAGACCAATCCAGGTACTGGTCCACGCCGCCGGGGCCATCCGAGCCGATTCCGTTAACGCCGGTAGTGGGTACACCTTTTTTCCAGTGCAGTCTCGAATCGTCGGCGTCCATAGGCATAGGTACATTCCATATCCAAATCCAGCTTTCAGTATAATCGGCTGCTGCTTTAGCTCGTTCGAGCCACTTGGTATCCCTGGTGTTTTCATAGAGAGCCAGAAAGGCCTCCAGGGACAACATACCAGCCTCCTTGTCAGCTATATTGTTTCCTGTTCCTGTTGCGCCTAAATACACGCCTTTGCTGCCAAAGTTGGTCCAGATGTATTCCGCTGCCTTTATTGCCGAGTCGAAGTATTTCTTCTGTCCGGTTACTTCACTGAGCCGAACCAGTACCGGCACCAGGACATAACTTGTGGTTTTCCCCTCTCTAATCACTTGTCCCGTTCCTGCCTCCCAGGCCGCCGGGAAGGAACCATCATCACTCTGCTGTGTCATGATCCAGTCGCAGTAGTCGGAGATCCATTTGAGCCATTCCGGATGGTCGTGTCCGGCTGCCTTCTCGCGACGATAAGTATTAATTAGAACAGCCAGGTCTTCCGCCGGCATTCGGGTAGTAAAGCCAGGTACAAAGTTAGCCGGAGCAGGTTCTCCTGTCTGTATGTTATAACCTACTCCGCCGGGAGGGGACATCGGTACTATACGAATGAGACTATCGATTATTGCCAAACCTTGTTGTCTCATCTTCCGGCCGCGTTCGCTCGAATCGCGGTCACCTTCCAGCAGCAATTGGTCCGCTCCCTCAAGATTCTTGCCGCAGAAACCCATAATGACTTTATCCGCCAAACTGCTGGGTCTCGCTGTGACCGAATCGAACTCGAAGGGAATACCGGTCCGGTCCTCCACAGTAAGGACACGTTCTGAGAGGTGGTCGATCAGTGTGCGGCGAACAACCTCTACATCCACGGGTGTAATTTTGGGATCGAGGCTTTCCCATGCCCATCGCCATGCTTCGCGTTGCATTTCACGGAAGGATTCGTTCTTTCCGAAGCGAAAACCTATCTGATAACTCTGTGAGAATCCCGCTTTAACCGGGTGATAACGACGCCGTACTACTGGAGTCGCAGTCGTGCCTCTTGTCGCTGCTGGTGTACCTCTTCGACGGCTAAATCCGCTCCCGAGTTCAGTTGTAGTACCAGGAAACCAGAAACCCATCTCAATACCGCCGGTGGAAACTTCTCGTCCACCCAATGCTCCAAACTGAATGCGTTCGTCAATGATAGGCGTACCCGCTGAAGCAGTACTCTCGGCTTGGGTAGTATCGCCTCTCGGTGCCATGTCCAATACCGCAGACCAGTTACCGTCCTGAAAAAAAACACCAAACAATGGTGCTGACATATAATCCTCGCGTATTTCGAAGCTTTTGGCGCGATAATTTGAAATACTGGTAGGTGCTCGGCCGCCAGCATACGACGAATTACCGTAGAGCAGGCCCGGAACGAGACAATTCACGTCTTCCCATTTGACTGCGGGTGCAGTTGAAAACCGGATCGTCGAATAGAATCCGGCATTGTCTACGGTGTTGGCCACACTTACTTTCCGTCTGAGTGACAACACGTTGCCCGAGATTTTCCATCGGTCTTCGAATTCGAATGTGATATCGTCTTCGCCTGCTACCTTTGCTTTCGCTATAACTGAATTAGTTTCTTTTTCCACTGACTGGTAACCAGCGGCAAGCTGACGTACGTCATTCTCGCCTCTAAAAATCCCGATTTGCGCAGGATTTTGCTGTGTCAGACGAAGAGAGTTGTCACCTGAGATTTCGATACTCCACCGGCCTCCTGCGGATCGCACGAAAAATACTGTAGCTCCGGTTTGTAAGCTTCCAAGGTTTACTTGATTATCTTGTTGTGCAAGTACCGTTGTTACAGACAGACATATACTCAATATTATGCATTTCCCGTACATCTGCGTTTACCTCCAGTATAACTCACTATTAAGCACAAGAGTTTATTTGCACCTATTCCGTGAATGTGAACCAGGCATTTTAAGCCAGTTTTTTCAATCGATTGATAAGCTCTTCCGCAAGTTCGGTTTTGTTTTTTATATGTTTTCCAATTTCTAAAACGAAGCTGTCTTTTTCGTATGTTCCCCGGACCTCTGCAAAATCGGCGTGTTTAGTTTCCTCATCTCCATCCACACCGTACCCGGTTTGAGCAGTTTCGGCGAATTCCTTTTTGGCATCTTCATAGAGTTGATTATCAAGATTTACAACTGCATTTTTCCATTTTTGTGTCAGTTCAATAATGTCGTCAACATTAATATCATCTACCTTTTTACCGAGAAACTGCTGCAGAATATTTACAGTCCATGCCCATTCATATTCGGGATAATTATCATACATTGATTGAAATGCCTGATCTAATTTTTCGAGAGAATTGATTGAATCGTTTTCAATATCGTTAAGCAATTTTTGTACAATTTCTTCCGGAGTAAAAAGACCGGATATATCTATCCATTTTCCGAGGCCAGTTTCGGTTTCCGGCTTTAGGGCTGCTCTTAAATCTTCTATGCAGTTCAATTTTATGTTTTGCAGTCGGTGGATAAGGCAATTACCGAGGAATTTGTAAATTCCAGTTTCGTATAATTTGATTCCTTTTTTCAGTGATGCATTCTTAATTTTAACACTATGGTATGTGAAATAATCCGAGTTTTCGCCGAGTTTTTCTTTCAGGTTTTCAAGCAGTTCTCGGCCATTAAGCATCTTTTGTATTGTATAGGGGCTTAAAAGTTTGAAGTTTATCAGGTCGAGCTTTTTGGGATTTTTTCTTTTATCCCGATATGGCCATTTGCGGGCATCTCTAACGGTTCCAACGCTGCGAAGGTTTATGCCCGGAACAAGGATGCTTTCATCTTCATGCTCAATTAAATAAGAAAATGGTAAATCAGAAGTATCCGAGTTTCGATAATGCCTTCCCATAACAACAGTAAAGGCGCCGACTTTAGCCGGCCAGAGGATATATGAATCACTGCCTGTTTTTGACCCTCTTTCTACAATACCCTGGTGTGCCGGCCCTAATTTATACATGTGGTTGCTCTGGTTAGTGCCGCTGCCGGCGTTCAAAAATGAAAACAATCCTGCAATTAACAGCGTTGATTTATGATGTGTTACTGTGTAAGGTCCAGCGAATATCGCGCATGCCTCTCCATGGAATCCGCCGCAGTTCGCGAAGAATACTGAGTTTTCTGCCGAGTATTGTTTTGCCAGTTCAGTACTTTGTCCGACGAAGCATTTAGATATTATTGTACCATCTGTAATTTTTGAGCCGCTGCATATTATAAAATCTTCTGCAAAGACACCGGGTCCGATATAAACAGGGTCTTCGGCGCAGCTATTAATAGAACCGTTTTCAAGTCTGTTAATTCCTTCGATGACACTTGAAGGACCAATCTTGACATTTTTAATTATTCTGCAATTAAGAAGCGAAGCTCCTTTGCCCACAAATCCCATAGAATCGGTGACAGATTCTGTATATCCGGCTATCATTTCATTTAATTTCTTAATTACATTTGTCCTGTGTCGGTAAAAAGCAATGATGTAAGCTGTCTGGGCGGAGAGGTAGTCATAAATAGGGATTTCTCTGCCGCCGGCTTCGTTAACTGCCGCAACCTGAGTACCATTACCGAAAGAGGTGGTATTATTTACCGCAAGCAGCTCGATATTGTCTATTACTACGTTTTCCTCAATCACATAGTTGGCGATATAATTCTTAACATGGTTTATATATGTATTATTACCTATTACGCAATTGTGAATTGTGGAGTTATATATACCCGCTGGTTTTTTTATACCCCCAAAAAAGCTAACTTGATTTTCAAATACTCCTAATCTGACCTGTCCGCTAAAGTGTGTATGTTTCACCATTTCAGTGTTGAAGCCTTCAACGGCCATAACTTGAGACCAGTCGTCACAGCTACAGAGCTGATTAGTTAGTTGAGATATTTGATTAGAAGAGAGTTGGCGATATTCTTCGCGGTTCCAAATAGATTCGGATTTCATCTTTTTTCCTTCCGCATCCTGAATTTTTATTAATTCACAAAAGTAAGAACGATATCAGGTTTTTAACCTGAGTTGATATTTTAACTCTTTTGTTTTAAATCTTTTTAAACAAATCTTATATATCATTGCCGGGTTAATCAACAACTTTGTAACAGGACAATTGTAAAAAGTTACATTTTATTTGCTGCTTTAAGAAATATCAAAGTCCTAAAATCAGGTTATAATTTTTGTATATTTATTAAGTAAAGTTGTAATTATGAGATTATGTGAGATTAAATTTTAATTTTTTTACAAAATTTGCAGTAAAAAGTTGGCCGATGCCGATGTATTAGTTTATAAAGGATTTGTTTTTATCTGGTTAAGAGTTTTTTGATGTGTCTCTAACTGGCGGGGGCATGGGTTCATAAGATACACGATAGAGACACAATCATCTGCGTGACCTAAATTCAGGGATGAATTAAGATAAACGACTAATATTATCAGGGATGAATATATGCCGAACCAGGCAAGGGTAGTAAAAGTTTTGGCGATATTGCTGGCTTCAATGACTATCGGAGCCATAATATTAATGACTCTGGGTCATAATCCTCCCTCTGCTGGTCCTTTTTCCCTTTGGAGCTATTACTGCCTCGATCCTGTCAAAGAAGCTGTATCTTCCAGAATATCTCAATTTTCTGAACGCTGGGATCGTATTGAGATTTTTTATAGCGGAACTGAATCAGGAAATCTGGAGTCTTTAACCGAGTTGAACGGACTTACTAATCCTGTTGATATTAATTGCCATTTCTGTTTATATAATGGATTCGGCGGTGTCGATGGTCAAATAGAATCGACCGATAGATGGCTAAATCAAAGATCATCAATTCCAGGTAGTAATTGGTATGGAAGCGACCAGACTATTCGAATTTGTGTTATAGCTGATGGAACTTCTTCCCGTCCGACCGATTGTCAAATCAAAAGAATGCAGATTTTGGTAGAAGAGCTGTGCAGGAGATTCAGCATTATACCAGGTTCTGTTCATTACCCCAGCAATTGGTTATAAACCGCATTAAACACCTGCCTGACAATCACTTATGCAATTCCAATAAAAAAACTGGATGTGCACCGATTAAGATACACATCCAGCCGCTTAAAGGAGGGCGGTAAAAAAACATAAAAACGCCCTATGTCATGTAGTATTGGCCATGCTTATTTTCTAATATTTAAGCGTCTATTAGTATTGAAAAGGGATTTTGTAAAAAAATTAACTATATTTATTGCTATTTTACGTAAGACAATATAATCCTCGGATATTATTAAGAGGACCACAGCTTTTAAGCTAATATTGCCATTACGGGTCATTCTACCCTTTTCCCAAAGAAACAAATTTCTCTTCGGCTGTACATTGTCCTCGTGTAAAGACGAAAAAGATATGGGATATATTGCAGATTTACAAAAAAATTAATAAATATATGATATTTTTGTTACATTATGATTTTATCTTTAAATCCGTTTTCGGATTGTCACCCAGATATAATATACCGGAATACCGATGATGATGCTGCATAGGCTATATAGAGAAGGTATTTTCCATTGGATGAATGCAAAAACTGTCATAAAAAGGATTGTAACTATAAAAATTGCCGGAACAATGGGATATCCGGGTACACGAAACGGCCTTTCCATCTCCGGTCTTTTCAGTCGAAGGACATAAACAGCTGCAATAAATAATAATGCAAAAATTGATAATCCAACTGCTGCGTACTGATACAGATTCTGAAAGTCTGTTAAAAATAGAATAATAATTGCACATAAACTCTGGGCGGACATAGCATAAACGGGTATTTGCCCTTTAGAGCTCAAGCGACCTGCAATAGAGGGGAATAATCCATCTTTTGCCATTGCATAATAGACTCTCGGCCCGGTTAAAATAAAAGCACTGACCGTAGCTAAAAATGTAACTCCAAGAAGAACAGAAAATACACTTGAGGCTTTTACACCGAGGAGATTTTCGACAGCGAGTTGTGGGATTTTCTCTTCCATTGCGATATCAAATCCTACATCAGCCAGTGGAACCGCATAAGCAAAAACAAAATTCAGTGCTAAATATAGAATAATAACGAGTCCCGTGCCGATTAGCAGTGAATTTGGCAGAGTTTTCCCAGGGTTTTTCACTTCTCCGGCTAAATAACTTGCTGCATTCCAGCCGCTATAGGCAAACATAACATAAAATAATTGTGTAGCTGCCGTTCCAAGATCGATATTTCCTGTTGGCTGGCCTGAAGTTATGTTCGCAAATTGTCCTTTTCCCGAGATAAATGCAATTATGACCAGAGCTGCAAAAAGACCGAGCTTGATAATTGTAGTTAGATTTTGTGTCCATGCCGAAAGTTTATGGCCAATAAGATTAGGAATCGTGATTGCGATAATAATCAGAGCTGCAGTTATCTTGATATAATAAACAGATTCATCCCCGGCTAAACCGAAAGGTGTCAGAAGATATAGTGCGGAAATATAGCTTGCTACAGCTAATGGTGCGGAAAAGCCGAGAAAAAACGATGTCCAGCCAGAAAGAAAAGCAGGCATAGGTCCGTATGCCTCTCGGAGATATACATATTCTCCACCTGCTCTGGGAAGGGCGGCCGCTAATTCGGCAACACATAAAGCTCCACAAATAGCGAGAAAACCACCAATAATCCAAAGCCCTAATATGACGTAGTAGTTTTGTAGAGTGACCATCATATAGCCGGGTGAGACTAAAATTCCGGTTCCAACCATGCTGGCTATCACGACGTATGTCGAGGTTGACAGACCGAATCCTCGTTTTAATTCATCGTTTTGCATTATAATCTTTCCTTAGCTTAGATATTTATTCCTTTCGGTCGCAGTTAAGGTTGTAATTTGGCTTGAATGTTATGCATTTGAAAATAATGGTGTCTTGATTCGAAAAAACATTTAAAAATCTTAACGAAACAGCATTTATTAATAACAGCGGTATTATCGTCCGTTCGCTGTTTACTGTCAAGATATTAAAGGGGTGGATTTTTTTTGTCGCAGGCGTTTATAAATCCGGATTTTGGATTCCTAATCGACTGCTGAAGTTTCCTCGGTTTTTTCGCTCAGTCGTTTTTTAAGAGTTATAGTCACGCCTTCGAGCCGAATCGTCTCAAGTTTAGGATTTGTAGTAATTGCGCTTATGAAATCCTGTCCTACCTGGTCTATATTATGTGCCAGGATAAGGCCGCCCGGTCGAACTAACGGCAATAATTTTTCAAGGTAGTCGGTGTAACCTTCTTTGTCGGCATCGATAAACAGAATATCGATAGGATCTTTCAGTTTCTTAACCGTCTCATGGGCATCACCCATAACGAGAGTGACGAGATTATCCACACCCGCTCGTTTGAAGTTTTCGCGAGCAAGAGCGGCCCGGCCTTCGTCAATATCGTGTGTTGTTAATTTTCCGCCTGTTGCTTTGAGACCAAGACAAAACCAGATTCCAGAATAGCCGTTTGAAGTTCCGATTTCGACAATGTTTTTGGCATTTGTAGTTTCTGTGAGTAATCGCAGGATTCTGCCGTCAAGGGTAGGGACATTCATCATTCCCGCGCTCTGATTGCGATTCATATCTTCAAGTATATCCAGAATCTTTTTTTCTTCCTCGTTCAGAGGAACGGGTGCTTGTTGCATTGACGCAAAACCTCCTCTTCCTCCAGGCCGGCCTCCAAAACCGCCGAAACCGCCTCTGCCTCCCATTCTTTGAGCTGTTAAGTTTTGAACTGTTATTAACAATAAAATTAATCCCAAAGTTATAAAAAATATTTTCTTAGACATCTTAAGTTCCTTTCAGATTTTTTACTATTTCGAGTATTTAGAACTATTTTCAATATTGCAGTACCTGATTTGGTTCAGGTTCCCTGGTCAAGTTATCATTTTGGTTGATATCGTACCTCAATGAATTCGGCCCGGTTAGAGGAGGTACAGGATTACCCAATCCCTGCCCAAAACGTCGTTGACCTCGGCCTGCACGGGGACCTGCCTGTTCTAAACCCCGACGTCTGCCTCCGCCGCCGCGAGGTAATTCAGGATTCAATTCTCGCTGGAGGCTTAAAAGCTCTCTCTGCCATATTCGTTTCTGCCTCTCGTTCAGGACGGAAGATACCTGTTTGTCCATTTGTTCCAGCGTGTTGATAATATCGATACGTGCGTTTTCTCTTAGTTCCTGAAGTTTTTGCATGTGTTTGTCAATCATCGGCCTGATTTTATCTGTTTGTCCCTGTGAAAGTTCGAGATTGCGACGCAGTCGAATTACTAAATCGTTGAATTCCTGCCGGGGTGACTGTGGTGCCGCTAACCTGCTGGTTGTAAAAATCGACATCGATGCGCTGCCGATTACAATCCCTGCGACAAGAATTACTACACCGAAAAACGCCGTTCTCCAGAAATATATTTTCCTTATATGTTCGATATTCGAATTGTTATTTTGTTCTGTCGTATTCATTATAATACCCATGAAATAGCTCGTGATAATTCAAAAAGCGGCCCAATCCAGAAGTTGTGCAGGAAAACCGCCAGCAACGCGACAGGTACTGCAACTGCTGATGATATTGCAGCAATGAACATCAGAAATTTACTTTCGTACAGCTCAAGTTTCTTCCCCTCATTGACAAGAGTTGAAATTACCTTATCAGCTACATAAACCTGAGGTATAGCCTCTTTTTGTGCATTTTCGACGAGCGTATTGAATAAATTATTTTTCATAAAACGGCCTCTTCTTTATTTGCATCAGGAGTTTTTCCAGTTTCTTTTTGGCCCTGTTTGTCTGAACTTTGACCATACTTTTTGTCCAGCCGATTCGGCGGGCGACTTCAGCTACGTCACAACCTTCGAGGTATCTTAAAGTCAGGACAAGCCTGTCACGCGGCGGCAATTGTGATAAGAGTCTGTGAAGTAAATCAGCAGCCTGACCAGGGTCTATTTCCTCGGGTGATTCTAATGTGAGTTGGTCCCAGTCTTCTAAGCTGAATCTTTTTAGTTTTTTTTGCCGGCTTTGTTCTTTCCAGTAATGATAACCGACACGGGTGGCAATTTTTGCCAGCCAGTGAATAAACGGCGCTCGGTTTTGATATTTTGATAAGCTAAAGTATGCCTCGACGAAAACATCCTGTATCAACTCTTCGTGAATTAAAGGATCACGGCTGAATCGCCACATTATTTTGCTTATTTGCTGCTGGTGTCTTTCTATCAGTCTTTTATAAGCATCAGGGTCACCTTGAAAACTTTTGCGTATATCATCGATATCTAAAGCTGATTCTTTGAGAGCTTCCGCCTGTGCCTGATTTGTTAAGATTTGTGCTTTTTCTGAGAGCACTATCTTTGAAAAAAAATCAAGAATCCATTCGGGATTTAAGATGCAATTTATATTTATCGTGCGAGCTATCATTTTTATTCAATAAATCCTATTTACTTTTAATAATCAAGCAGGCCCCACTTTTAATTCCTTCTTAAGCGGGGCTCTGCTTGAAATTTTCTAAACATTAATAGTTAATATTTGGATCAGCTTCCGGGATAAATTCTCTATTACCGGCTGCGCCGCGTCTTTGTCCCTGACGTAATCCACGTCCTGGCCCGGGGCCTTGTCCTGTTTCAGGAGCAATTCCGGCTCTACCGGCCTGGCCGCGTCTCATACCTCTGCCCTGGCCCTGTCCCTGTCCAGGTTCGGGACGTTGCCCAGCTTCAGGAACTGGTACCGGTCTGTTAATAGGGCCGTTTCCCTGTCTCTGGCGGAGACCTCGTCTAAGTCCGACACCTTGTCCGGCATTTGGAGCAATTCCCAGATTCATAGCGGGACCTCGTCCCTGACGCGGATGCAGGTTAATTCTCACATCAGAATCATAATATATATCAACATTAGTTCCCTGTCTTCCCACCTGTCCACGACGTAGTCCTCGACGTAAATTATTTCTCTGGTTGAGTCTCTGCCTTACAGCAGGGCCGACTCCACGACCTGCGGCTGGGCCGCGCCCTAAGCCCTGGCGTGGTTGTCCTTTAGGTCTTGGCGCCTGAATAGTTTCCTCTTCGATTGGTGCGGGGAATTCTCTAAGTTGAGCGCCTCGCCTAAGACCTCGTCCCAAACCTTGCCCCCGACCCGGGCGTTCAGAATTTTCTCCCGGGCCGATTCCGGCTGCGATTACTCCGCCGGCTATTAGCAGAATCACTAATCCAATTACGATAACCACTGATTTGTATTTTTGACTTTTCATTTTTGGTCCCTTTCAAAAAAGTTTTAACTTGTTAGCTTTTCAAGGCTTTACGTCTAAGCCTTTTCAATAGGATAGTGGAAGCTAACGATGAAAGGTTACACGTGAAAAGAAGATTTTTTTTAAGAAAAAGAATTGTTAATTTTACACTCATCACGTACCTGCTATCAACTTACAGTAACTTCACAGGTATAGACGAGTTAAGTTGCTTGTTTTATTGCATTTAAAGTGAAATTGTTACATGAAAAATCGGTTTTTTGCTTTTTAATCTTTGAAATTAAATAAACCAAAATTTTGTTTTTCGGACAGAACCACCCATGCTCGCCAGTCTTTTTTGTAGATTTTAATAGGATTAATGGTTCTTACATCTTTAAGCCATACTAAAAAGCCGAATTTAGAATCCATTTTGCTTTGCCAGTGTTCGTCGTCGCCGCTAATGAGGTGATTGTATTTTTGTTTTAGTTCGAGAATTTTTTCAGGAGTAAGGTTCTCGTAATTTTCAACTTTTTCTACGGAAGCCTTCGCGCAAACAAATCCTGAACTTTCTTTCAGGAATAATTCATCGCCGGGTGAAACTTTCCCAAAGCCGTGATGCTTTGATTTAGTTAAACGCAGTTCGACCTTTTTGGTTCCATTTAGAATTTTATCAAGATAAGGTTTCTTCAGGATGACAAGATGGTAATTAAGCATTCTGTATTTTTTCAATTTCAACTATTGCTTGAAGATATTCAACTGTTATATCACAACAGTGTCCAACAATTTTAACTTCTGCTTCGAGTTTAAACATAACAACGTCTGACTCTTGTTGAAGAACTATACGCTTGGGATTTACTAACTTCTTTATTCAGATGTTCAACATGCCGAAATCAGACTAAACTTAAATCAGGAGCCTGAGAAGCATGTTGCTGTATCAACTTTAGGTTCTAATTTCCGTTCTTTTTTGCTTCAATAGCGACATTCATAACTGCCTCGAAAGCCGGTTTGGGATTATCTTCGCCGTCGAACAATAGCGGCCGGCCTTGTGCCCGCCATGAAACCGCGTCATTTACACCCCAGAATACGACCAATTCTATCGAATCTTTATGCTTGATAAGCGCCCGGAAAAGATTCGCGTACGCTTCGGACTGACGTTGGTCAGCTTCGCTGATGACACCGCCCCCGGTGACTGAAGCATTGTCGGCGATATTCGCGCCGGTATTTCGTTGACCACGCGTAGAGATGTTTAAGTCGAGTTCGGTAATGTGAATAGGCAGGCCAATTGATGCCAGGTCTGTAAATGTCTCGTCCATTTGTTCATAGGTCATACTGGCGCTAATATGGGTTTGTGTGCCAATTGCATGGATAGGGATATTTTGATCCTGAAGCTGCTTGACTAATTTTTTCAGCTTGTCGCGTCTGCCCTTGTTTTCCAGGCTGTAGTCGTTATAACGGAGAATCGCATCCGGGTCCGCTTCGTGAGCGAATTTGAATGCCAGTGCAATGAAGTCGTCTCCGATGATTTGTGTCCATTGCGAGTTTCTCAGCATATTTGGGGCATCGCTGTCACCGAGCGCTTCGTTGACAACATCCCATACTTTGATTTTGCCTTTGTAGCGACCGACTACGGTGTGGATATGTTCGCGCATTGTTTCGATTAACTCCTCACGTGTAGCAGGCGGGCCGCTGTTGAAACCGCCGCGACCGCCAAAACCACCGCCGCCAAAGCCGCCCCTGCGGCCACCACGGGTGCCAGGACCTCCTCTTTCACCGGCTTGCGGAGCTACTTGTCCAAAAACCTGATTATTAAAAGTGAAAACACCTGATGTTTCTTCCGTCTCTGCCGTCTGGAAGAACCATCTCGGAACCTGGCTGTGCCAGATAAGTGTATGTCCGGTTATATACATGTCATTGTCTTCACCAAACTTCACAAATGCATCACTATAGTCGAACACATATCCATCAGGACCTCGATTCGGATGAATAAGAGACGGTTTACAGTCGTTCTCACTAACAATACAGTTAAAATGTTTTTTGACCAGTGCAATATCCTTTTCGAGCTGTTCCGGCGTTCGATTGGCGTTGTCAGCCCGTTGGCCCGTGGCTCCGGTCGCGACAAGACGGTTTATAGCTACGCCGATTTTAAAATAATCTTTGTAAGCGTCCTTTAAAGTAGTAGGTGTTTCAGGTGTTCCGGCGAATCCGACTGTTGTACCAATTAAAAGGAACATCGCTATGAATGAGATAATAGAAAAGTTGAGGTTTGATCTTTGTGCTTTCATGTGTTTACCTTCCTTTTATAATATGATTGAACCGTTGCTTACTTTTTCTCTGCCACTAAATCATGCATGGCTGGAAGTAATATTGAAACTGAGTAAATATATTTTTAGAACATTATAATCTTAGTAAGTAATTCCCGCAAAGGATTTATATATGAATGCCTCAAACTAAAGAATCCAGCTTGAAATTTTATATATATTTTCATTGTAGTTGGAGATTTGGTCGTGTTTTTTTAATTATAGAAAAGCTCAATAGTTATAACGGTTTATTATATAATAAGTTGAGGGTATTTATAGAGATAGTACGTTGAATCCATCTTTGTGGGATTATTCTTTTAGTGATATTATTTTTTTATCATTTGCGCAACAGCAAGGATGTGTTCAGGAGTTGTCCCGCAGCAGCCGCCTACAATGGTTGCTCCTGCATCAATACATTTTTGAACGCCTTCTGCGAAATGCTCTGGGGTCATTTCAAAAATTGTTTTTTCACCATCAAGTTTAGGAATTCCTGCATTTGGCTGCGCAACAAGGGGCAGGGACGTTACTTTGCGAAGTTCAGATATTACACTGGCTGTTTGTGTCGGAGATAAACTGCCGCAATTAGCGCCAATGGCATCGGCTCCGTTATCAGTCAAAGCTTTGGCACATTGCTCGGCGGAATCTCCCATCATAGTTCTTCCGCCTTGCTCTTCGGTTTTATATGTCATTGTCACTATTATCGGTAGAGAGGAATTTTCCTTACATGCTTTCAGGGCGCATACCGCTTCTCTTACATCGAATATTGTTTCGATTATGAATGCATCCGCACCTGCTTGGGCGAGAATCTCCGCCTGTTCCTTGAAGGAATCGTAAAACTGTTGTTCTTTATAAGTGCCGTAAGGTTCGAGCAATTGACCTGTTGAGCTTAAATTTCCCAGCACATATTTATCGGCACCGATGGCTTCTCTGGCGATTTTAACTCCTGCTATGTTCGATTCACGGACAGGAACTTCTTCATTGTGCGTTTCGATATATACCCTGTTGAACATAAAAGTATTAGCGGTTATTGCATCACAGCCGCACTGAGCATACTGACGCTGTACTTCAAGAACTATATCAGGATTTACAAGATTAGCATCTGCTTTTCCCATGAGGCCGCGTTTAGCAAGTTCAGTACCAGTAGCGCCATCGAGTAATAGAATCTCATTGCTTTTCAATGTTTCTGAAAATGTCATTGGTAATCCTTTCTTATTAAAAGCGTAGATTTAATGCAAATTAAATTGAACCTTTTTTTATCAATTCTGCAACATCGCGGATATGCTCCGGCGTTGTTCCACAGCAGCCGCCCACGATTTTCGCTCCGGCACTGATACAGTCTTTAATTCCTTTAGCAAAAGGTTCAGGATTCATTTCAAATATTGTTTTGTTCTCAACCAGCTTGGGTTTTCCCGCGTTTGGCTGGGCGAGCAGGGGTAGTGACGTTGCTTTTTTCATTTCAGAAATAACAACAGCTATCTGAGCCGGATCAAGACTGCCGCAATTTGCACCGATTGCATCCGCACCTGTATCCGTTAAACTTTTGGCACACTGCTCCGCGGAATCGCCCATTATTGTCCTGCCGCCTTTTTGTTCTGTATTAAACGCTATCGAGACGATTACTGGTAATGAAAAATTTTCTTTGCATGCTTTCAAAGCACAAATTGCCTCACGCAAATCGAATACGGTTTCTATTATAAAAGCATCCGCACCGGCTTGGGCGAGAATCTCCGCCTGTTCTTTAAATGTATCATAAAACTTTTGTTCTTTGTAGGTGCCGTAAGGTTCGAGTAATTGCCCGGTTGAACTTAAATTTCCCAGCACGAGTTTATCGGGGCCGATTGCTTCTCTGGCGATTTCAACGCCTGCTTTATTTACTTTGTCGACAGGGACATCCAGGTTATGTGTCTCGATGTATATCCTGTTCATAACGAGTGTATTTGATATTATTGCATCGCAGCCGCATTGTACATATTCACGCTGGATTTCGAGGACGATATCAGGATTATCAAGGTTTGCTCTTGATTTACCCATGAGGCCTCGTTTATCGAGTTCGGTTCCAATTGCTCCATCGAGCAGAATAATATCTTTGTTATTTAAATATTCTGAAAAATTCATTATTATTTCTTTCTTAATTGCAGCTTATACAATTCAAACCGAATTGTGTTAATTTTTTTCTTATTTGGCAAGCGCTTTCAAAAAGTATTGCGTTTATCCCGATTTTTTCTGCAACGTTTATAAATTCCGGATTATCATCGATGAATACAGATTGTTCAAGCCGGCAGCCGAGTTTTCCAATAGTAATATCGAAAATTTCCCTTTGCGGTTTCGCGACTCCTTCTATGCACGAAAAAATCTGAACATCAAAACAGTTATATCTTTGTTCGATAAAAAAGTCTGTCGCAGGAATTTCGGTATTGGACAAGAGCGCTGTTTTGCAGCCGTTTTTTTGCAGTGAGCCGGCGAGCAGAAACATATCATTTCGCGGTTTGTAAACGGATTTGAATGCTTCCTTCCATAAAGAGGGCGCAATAGGTTTTTCTGTACCCAAATCCCGGCTGATTAGTTCCCAGAATGTGGTCTCACTGATGGAGTTTGTTTGAAAATCATAGAGTAACTTGTTAAATGAGTTCTCAAATTCGGTTTTCGTTACCTTTAACTTATCGGCACAGTAACTCATCAGACCCGGCCCCGGATTTTCTATCAGGACTCCGCCCCAGTCGAATATAACAGATTTAATTTCTTTCATTGTCAGAATCTTATAATAATTAGTTCAATATATTTTGTAGTTCTGGACAATACAGGTGTTTAGGGAAAATATCAATATTTTTCCAGTTTTGAATCGAATGGGTATGCAAACTGTTTTTAGCAAAATAGAAGTTTTTGCATTCCTTGGATAGAAACCTGACGGAAAAAATGCGTTTTACTGTAACACTTTTGTCATTTTTGCGTTCAGTATTGTAGAATCAAAGAAAAATTCTAAAAGAAAGGATATTTGTTGCCGCAAAATCAGGAACATAGCAATAGAAGCGACGAACAGCTTATTTGGGCTGCGTTGAAAGGTGATACTTCGTCATACGGGGTGATTGTGGAAAGGTATTGGAAGATGGCTGTGGCATTAGCGATAAGTAAAATTAATAATATTACTGAAGCAGAAGATATCGCCCAGGAAAGCTTTATTAAGGCTTATTCACATCTAAGTAAATTGCGTCACCCGGAGCGATTTGCGGGCTGGCTGTCCAAAATAGTAATCCAGAATTGCATAGACCACTGTCGCAGATGTGGAAGAAATCAAGGGGTATCGACTTTAGATACGAAGACTTTTGAGTCATTGGATTCCAAACTTGCTTTCAGCAGTAATCCCGGACTGGACGAGGAACAGGTTAGATTTATCAGGGGGACTGTAGCGAAGTTACCGGAGAAATTTAAAAAGGTTGTAATTATGAGATTTGTAGTCGGATTAACATCGGCTGAAATTGCAAAAGAATTAAGTAAACGTCACGGTACTGTAAGAACCTGGCTGCACCGTGCGTATGAAATACTCAGAAAAGAGCTTACTCCTTTTTTTGAGGAGGTAAAATAACATGGAATGTGAAAAATATAACAATCTCATTGAAAAATATCTCGATGGTATCATCGGTGATAATGAATTGGCTGATTTGAAATCCCATTCGAAAAAATGTTCTATCTGCAGGAATGAATTTGAACGGTTTCAGCAGTTACAGACTGTTATAGCCGAAGGGATGTCCACCCGGACAAATGCTAAAGAGGCAAGAGAAATAATTTTATCAAAACTAGCGGATGGAAAACACAAATCACCTTCAACGGGATTATTCACCGGATGGAAGGCAATTGCCGCAAGTATCCTGATTCTAGCTTGTTTATCTTTAGTTTT
>Ga0272443_10003670_pt1 | contig 17785 bp, 16 predicted proteins | sample SSMAcet12_FD_193581 | JGI IMG/M metagenome (GOLD analysis project Ga0272443, IMG submission 193581) | Marine sediment archaeal communities from Little Sippewissett salt marsh, Falmouth, MA, United States - SSM-Acet-12 | ecosystem: Environmental > Aquatic > Marine > Wetlands > Sediment ... | reverse complement strand
GAGTCGGTATTTAAAGGAAAATTAAAAGTAAGGTCGTAGGGCTTGACAGTGGAGAAACGCCCATGCGATTGCGAACCATAAACGAACCATTCGTTCAGCTTAAATGTCCATTTATCTTCCGTATCAATATTATTATATATAGCAAGGACTTTGCCGTTGGAATAGTAGGAGTAGTTGTCGGTACTTTATTTCAAAGAACAGATATTATGCCTCTTCTGTAATAAAACCTATTTTCTTTTTTGGTTGTTCTTCCTGAATTAAGACTTTTTTCAATGTTTCAAAAACTACATGAAACTTTTTATCATGAGTATCTAATCTTGAATTTGTTGATTTTTCGAAATCCTCTAATTTTTTTGCGATTTCTTTGCTCATTAATACAAACTCACGAAGTTTAACAAAAGCTCTTACAACGGCTATACTTGCTTTTATTGCTGTTTCACTGTTCAAAACACTTGCCAGCATGATAGCTCCATGTTCTGTAAAAGCATAAGGTAGAGTTCGCCTGCCTCCCCAACTTGAAGTCGCATTTTGCGACCTCAAGGTTTTCCACTCATCATCATTTAATTGGAACATAAAATCACTGGGAAATCTAGAGATATTTCTTTTCACTTGCTCATTTAATCTTTTAGTTTCAACACCATAAATTTCTGAAAGATCGCTATCTAACATTACTTTTTCACCACGAAGAGTAAAAATCATTGAACTAATATTCTCTTCGTTTGTAATTATTTTATCCATACTATATACTATTTTTAAATCAACATTTTCTGAAAATAAGAATTTTTTTCCAATTTTTCTATATTTTTTTGAGTAATCAATGACCACACGGACATTGCCGAGGTGGTCTTTCAGCTCATATTCCTTGTAACGGAGGGAGCGGATAAATACCCAAGTCAGTATTAAGAGGAATACCGATTCCCTGCGTGTTTATATTAGATACAAAAGTACATTTGATTCTTTCACAATTCAAAAAACAATGAGATAGATATTCTTACTGGTGCGTTTTCTTCTGTTTTATCAGTTCATTCATTCTAAGCATGATTTCCTCTAAATTCTCAGTATTTGGGTCTTGCAGCTTCTTTCCAATACTTTCGATCTCAATATTAATTTTTTTTGTTCTAAGGTTATTTATAATTATCATTATGTTTTTATCAATATTCTCTACATTTTCAAATACATCAGTTTCGGACCATTTGGCACTTCCTTCGGCAGTGTTGAAAGTAAGTCCAACCAAAAAATCTACATATTCCTTTTCATGATCATTATTTGAAACTATCCTGTCAATAATATTGAAATTCACATCTGCATTATCTATTATTATATCGAATAAGTCTCGGGCATCAGGGCTAATGAAAGTATCGCGTGAGACCTTGAATTTGCTGGTCAATTTCTTGAGAGTTTCGTAATTTGATAAAGCTATCTGTATAAGAATTTTTTCAATAGGAAGTATGTTAATCAGATTTGAATTATCAATATGTTCTTCCTGATTATCTTCTGGAGGAGTAATCGGCGTATTCTTATAAAAGCCATCTTTTCTAACATTACCCTTTTTCTCCAGAATTGTCTTTTCTTTATATATATTTTCAAGCTGCTTTTCGGTTATCTTCAAAATATCAGCTATTTGCCTTAAGTAAAGATCATGCTGCAATCGGTCAGGTATTGACGATACTAACTTCACCAACTTCCGAATGGATTTTGCCATAGTAGTAGGTGAATCAAGCACTCCAATCTCCCTGTATTGATCTATCAGATACTCAATAAAACCTTGGTGTTTATCTAAATACATTTTGAATACATCTGGCGATGCTTCTCGGATTATGCTATCTGGATCCTCGCCTACTGGCAATTTGATGATCTTAACTTCATAACCCATTGGCAAAGCCATACCGATAGCTTTAGCAGTTGCCTTTACTCCTGCCTGGTCAGAATCGAAGCAGAAATATATTTCCTTGCAATACCTGGAAAGCACTTTCAACTGATCTTCGGTAAGGGATGTTCCACTGGAAGCAACGGCAGTATTAAACCCAGCTTTATGCAAGGAGATAACATCGGCGTATCCTTCTGTCATAATTGCATATTTTTTTAGACGAATATTATTCTTTGCATGATATAGACCATAGAGAGTAGAACTTTTATCAAAGACAATAGTCTGTGGTGAATTAATATACTTTGGCTGATCTTTGTCATCGGTTAGTATTCTTGAACCAAAAGCTATAACTTTGCCAGTAATATTTTGAATTGGGAACATTGCCCTGCCGCGAAATCTGTCATACTTGGAATTCTTCTCTTCGTTATCAATAATAAGCCCTGCGTCGAGCATAGCTTCTTGGCTAATATCTTTTGTTTTGAGGTAATCCATCAACCCATTCCATGAATCCGGGGAATATCCTAGTCCGAAAGTTTTAATGACTTCGCCATGATAGCCCCTGCCATGAAAATATGATAGAGCATTTTTACCAGCTGTGGTATTCAGCATATTTTTATAGAAAGCGTTAGCTTCCTTAAGGGCATTCAGAACTATATCTCGTTTCGTGAGTTCAGTGTCAGATTTTTTAGACCTATATTCAGGCAGCTTAATGCCTGCTTTTGAGGCAAGCTCTTTGATAGATTCAATGAAGCTAAAGCCATGGTAATTCATCATAAACGAGATAGCATTCCCGGAGGCACCACAGCCAAAACATTTATAGATTCCCTTTTCCTGAGATACCATGAAGGAAGGAGTCTTTTCATTATGGAAAGGGCATAGACCTTTGTAACTGGCTCCTGACTTATTCAGATCAACAACTTCGCTGATTATATCAACAATATCGGAATGTTGCTTTATCTCTTCAATTAATTCCTCTGAATATTTCATATAGGTCTAAATGCTCATATACTGACTAATTCTTTTACGATTGATTTATCGGTGCATGACCTAAGTAGCTCATTTATTGTCATGTTAAATGCTGGATGTATTCTTTCCCCAGCAATTTCTGCAGCAGGCATTAGCACAAAACGTCTCTCGTGCATTCTTGGGTGTGGAACTTGTAATTGATCTAAACTTAGCATTGTATCTCCATATAGTAAAATGTCAATATCAATATTCCTCTGTCCCCAACGGACACAGGGCTTTCTACCCATAGCATACTCTATGCTCTTGCATAATTGCAAAAGATTCATCAAGGGCATAGATGTCAAGCCAGATATTGCAATATTCAAGAACCAAGGTTGGTCAATGACACCGATTGGTTCAGTTTCATATATTGAGGAAATAGTAACATCATGTAATGCTTCTGTCTCTTTCAGAAACTCGATCGCTGTTTCCAAATTACGTTCTCTGTCTCCTTCGTTCGATCCAAGAGAGATTAGGACTTTGGTGTAATTATTTTTACTTCTATTCACTATCGAATCTTTCTATTGATTGCTCTGCTTGAACAAATTTAACAACACGACGAATGGGAGCATTCATTTTACGCACCCTAACGTTTGCTTTCAATAAATGAGGGAAACGTTCCATAGCCATATTCAAAATTTCATTAGCAATGGTTTCCACCAGATTATATTGCTCGCCAACAATAATTTCCTCAATGCAAAACATGGCTTCCTCGTAATTCAGGGCATATTTTACATTATCGTTAATTATTGCTTGAGTGGAATTATAGGTGAGATCAAGATCCACCTGATACTTGCCTCCCATTGTTTGTTCTTCAGCTTTAACCCCATGGTAAGCATAAAACTCTGCGTCTTTAATGGTCAGAGTCATCAAAGAGCTTTTTTTCATCAGTTCACCACTATATATATATTAAACATCAAATAATAAAAATCAAAAATAAAGAATTTTTATCTATTATCTTAAATATTTTTGATAATTATAGATTTCTTTCTTAGATTTGCTTTCTGTAAAAAATGTAAATTGAATAGAGGATAGAAATGTCAAACAGGTGCGATTTAACAGGAAAAGGTCCGTTATACGGTAATAATGTTTCTCATGCAAACAATAGAACGAGACGTAGATTCATGCCCAATCTGCAAAAGAAAAGGATTTGGATTCCATCTGAAAAACGCTGGGTTACGCTTAGAATAACTACTAAAGCATTGAAGACATTGGACAAAAATGGCTACGATTCCATGCTAAAAGAATTGAATAAAAATTCATAGAAGTTAGATTTCTGATGCTGTGTGGAGTTATTACTCCACACATTTTAGATTATCTAAATCACTCACTCCTCCAATCCTGATTATTTTCTTTATAATTATAATACTTTTCAAGATTATGCGTAATTTTACCTAATATATTGACGTAAATTTTCTTGGAGCATTTTTAAATTATGGACAATGAAATAATACTGAAAAGTGGATGGATAAAGATTGACCAGACCGAACTCGCCAAACTCAAAGAAAAAATGAGAAAGAAATACGAAGATGATGGAGGTACTAAGAAGTTTAACTCTCATTTGCCTAATTACGAAGAACTTAGAAAGCTCATCAGAGCCAGAATAAGCGACTTAAAAGCAAATCATGGATTCAAGATTACAATACAAGGACAGGAATTTTATGATATAGTGCCGGGAAATACTTTTTTTCGAGACTTATATTATACTAAAAAAGATGTGGATAATCCACAATTTCAGGAATATAATATTGATTTATGCTATCTTTATGTATTTGGAAAAACTCGATTTGACATACTAAAGCAAAATCGAAATCAAACAGAAAAAATAAAAATAGCTAAAATATCGGAAAGCAGTGGACTAAGAATTATTCTTTCTTCTACTCTGAATAATATGACAGAGCAGGAGAAAATAAGAAATCATTTGTTAGACAATCTTAGGATCCCCGTTGAATCCGAAACCAGAAACACTACTGCTTACAGTAAAGGTAAACTGGAAGACCTATATAACAACTTAGATGAAAATACTTATGTTTTCACACTGCTTAGTCGCGATTATCTACAAAATGAAAACTGCGTTAAGGAACTTCTCGAATTCGTTAAAAACAATCCCGATAGATACTTCAACCATACTTTACATATCTTATTAAAAGATATTTACGAAGGGGATTTTAATATCTATGATTCACTCGGTAGGTCAGAACTATTAAAATACTGGAAACTGAGAATTGAACGGCTCGAAGAAAACCACAAACTACTAATTGGCGATAGAAAGGAAAAAAGCTTCTACCGGAAACTTCGCAAGGAACTTGATGAATTAAAGGAAATTATCGAGGAATTGCATAATCTTCTCGACTTAATACGCGAAACTCCCCATGCAGTATTATATGAGATATTTCTTAACAAAATCTCTAATCGAGATGAAGTTGAGCAGATGCTTCCAAAAATCAAAAGTAGAACTAATATTGATTCACGCCTTGAAACTATTTATAAGCGAATTAAGATTCCCTCTACTAATAACCCAAGTAAACCAGAATTTCCACCACAACCATTTTATCAACCAAAATTCCCTGCTACCAATACTTATAGAATCGAAGTGCCGGGATTTGAAAATATCTTTATGAAAGATGAAAGCACTAACCCTACGGGAACTCATAAGGATAGAATGGCTTGGGAAGTAGTAATCAAATACAGATCTTTGATCGAAGGTTTGAAATATAAAACAAAGGATTCACTACCTCAAATGTGCATAATATCTTCCGGCAGTGCTGCAATCGCTATTCAGCATCTATTTAATCTCTATTCAATACCCACAAAGCTAAAAGTGCTCGTTGATATTCATTTATCTGGTAGTATAAAAAAAGATATAGAAGAAATCGGTTGCGAACTTTATGAATATGACCTTTCCGAAAAATTACTTAGTTCTGACGACATCAAGGAACTAACAGACAATAAAAACGGAATTGACATCACATATCGCGAGGTTCTCGATCCTGCCCACGACAATTATTATGACTGGATGAGTTACGAAATACTAATGGAGAAACCAGATTATTGTTTCATTCCGTTTGGAACGGGAGACTTGTTTATCAATGTGCTGAATATTGTTAAGTCAGAGTACTTCAACTCCTATGTTACCAAGCATGATCCGAGATTCCTCAGTTCAATGAAATTCCTAAAAAATAGCCATTTCCTTGGTGCTTCTACGAATCATCCTAATTCGAAAATGGAAAAGTTATTCTCTAATTTTCTGCCGACCAAAGATTCTTTTAAAAAATACATTCGTGAAATGATAGACGAATATGGTTGCATTGGCGATAGGACAGATTTCTATTACGTAGAAGAAATATTTGTCGAGCAGGCAATTCAAATAGCCGAAAGCCAAAATATCAGATTTGAACCATCAGGACTTGGTGGCTTGGCTTTGCTGCTACAAATGAGAAAAAGCATACCTAAGGACAAAAAAATACTAATTGTAAATACTGGCAGAACTAAGAAAATGAATGAGATAAAGCAGTAATAGCTAACGGGTGAAGAGCAAACTAAATTGAAATGCCTTTTATATTTGTTCAGTTTTGTTTGACTACATGCTAAGTATTTTGTATTTTAATCAAAATAATAAGTATAAATAATGAAAATTTACTTAGATTGAATGTTCGATAAAAATTATGTTATATATATTTGTTCAAAATCATTTATGGAGACAGAAATTATGAAAAAGTATTTATTTACTGCATTTGCAATGGCTTTAAGCATTGTTATCCTCGTTGGTTGCGGTGAAAGCAAGCCAGAGAGAGTAATGATCGAAAAGTTAGAAGTTTACGATGACCCAGGATTTGGCTTTTCAATTAAATATCCTGCTAATTGGGTGAAATATGAACAGCCAGGAATGCGTTTCTCGGCAGTAACCTCTAAGCAAGGTACTCAAAGATTCCAGAAATACGATCAAGACGGTGTACCCGCAGCTATGATCCAGTTCAGTGCTAATAAACTCGAAGGTGGTAAAACATTAGATTCCGTTATGGCTAAGAAATTCTTCCAACCTAGTATTTACTCAGCTCCCAAAAAAATTACTATTGATGGCACCGACGCTTATATGCAAACTTATGAATTCCCTCTTGCCGATGGTAAGTTCCAAGGCGAAATATACTATGCTACAAAAGATTCTCAGGTGGTTTCTGTAATCAGCATCGAAACTTTTGCTGATGGTATGGCTGTTTACAGATCTCAGCTTGACGAGATTATCGGATCAATTAAACTTGCCGAGATGCCCAAAACAACAGGAGATACATTAGTGCAGGAAGTCGAAGCTGATCCACCATCAAGTACTTTCAGAACTATGTCTGGAGATGGTTTCACTATTGAGATACCTGACAACTTCAGCAAAGAAGGTGGCCTTTATATTGGTATGCGTCGTGGTGATTCTTTCATCAAAGTACAATCAAAAGAAGTAACAAAAGACACGGACTTTAAGAAAACTGTTGAGGAAACTCAGAAGAAATTCAGGAATGCTAAAACCGTAAAAGAAATTAAAATTGATGGACAAAAAGCATTCATGTTCTCTTACGAGCCAGCTGCTAACGTGGACGGTGAGGTATACTTTGCGATGAAAGACAATAAACTGTTCCAGCTTACAATCAACTGGTTCAAGGGCGAAGCTGAGAATTACAAAGATATCTTCCAAAAGAGTGTAAGAACTATTAAATTGAAATAGATAAATTGGCTCTTTAGCAAATTAATATCCCTCCTTCAAATCAAGTACTGAAGGAGGGATATTCTTTATACTGATACACTGATTCTTATCTATAAATAAGAAGCAAATCTCTATTTATAAATTCTCTAATATGTTCTTTGTATAAGCGATCAATCCACCTGCATCAATTATTTTCTGCCTTGCCGGATGATGTGGCTCAATAGCAAATTCCTTACCTGTGGTTTTATTCACAACTTTCTCGTCCTGTATCTCTATTTCATCACCAACGTTGGCTTCTATTTCCGGGCAAATCACTGTTTGCAAACCAAGATTGACGCTATTCTGGACAAATATGCGGGCAAAGCTTTTTGCAATAACTATTACTTCATATCCTTTTAATGTTGAAGCCGCTTGCTCGCGTGAAGAGCCACAACCAAAATTAAGGTCGGCTACTATCACTCTATCTTTTCTTTCCTTACCATTCTTCAACAAATCGTTCAATTCCTGAATATCAGCAAAAGCATACTCAGGTGTTTCTGATGGCAGTACTGTTGCCATGTATCTGCCGGGATAAATCTCATCTGTGGAAATATCTTTTCCAAGCTTATATACTACTTCTGACATTTGTTTCTCCTATTTAATAATTATAGATTATTTGGATCCGTTATTTCACCTGTAAGAGCAGATGCTGCAGCTACGGCAGGCGAAGATAAATATACTTCAGCATTTGGATTACCCATTCTACCTTTGAAATTGCGGTTAGTTGTTGAGATTGCTACTTCGCCATTACCCAAAGCTCCCTGATGTACACCCAGGCATGGTCCACAACCGGGATTAGCAATCACAGCACCAGCTTCCATTAAATGCTTTAGATAACCCATATCCATTGCCTCTCTGTAAATCTTGCCAGAAGCAGGGAACACCAACATACGAGTACTTCTCGGTATCTTCTTACCTTTTACTATGCTGGCAGCTACTTCTAAGTCGTCAAGCCGCCCATTCGTACAAGATCCAATCACTACCTGCTGTACTTTTGTACCTTTTAGATCGCTTACTGGTTTTACGTTATCTACTGTATGCGGGCAAGCCACTTGTGGTACTATTTCAGAAACATCTATTTCTATTACCTCATCATACTCAGCATCATTATCTGGATTAACGAAGTTTAATTCATCTTTTACTCCCGCAACCTCCCGTAAATATCTCTCTGTCTCGTAATCTCCAGGTACTATTCCACTGGTAGCACCGGCTTCGACACTCATATTGCAAACAGTGAGTCGCCCCGACGTAGTCATTCTCTTAATTGCATCACCATGAAATTCAATCACCTTGAAGTTTGCTCCCTGAGCAGATATCTTTCCAATTAAATAAAGTATAAAATCTTTAGGATAAACATTCTTTCTGAAATCTCCATTAGCTACCACTTTGATACTGGCCGGCACCGGCACGTTCAGTACATAACCCAAAGTCCATACAGAAGCCATTTCGGTAGCACCGATGCCAAAAGAGAATGCGCCGAGAGCGCCATGACTTGTTGTGTGGCTATCTGTTCCTACTACAACATATCCAGGGCGTACATATCCATTCTCTGGTAATATCTGGTGGCATATCCCCATTTCGTCTCCGCGTATATCGTGGAATTTCTGAATGCCCTGCTGAGCAACAAATTCCCTGATCTTTTTCTGATTAGTAGCTGTTTTAGAACTTTCTGCCGGTACACGGTGGTCAAAAATGAGAGCTATTCTTTCAGAGTCCCATACTTTAGCTTCTTTCCCCGTGTCCTTATAAATTTCAAAGAATTGGTTCATCACCAAAGCACCATTTTCATGCGACATAGCAAGGTCAACTGCTGGCTCTACTATATCTCCAGCTTTGATACTATCTCTTCCCGATGCGCGTAATAATATTTTCTCAACTACGGTCAATCCCATTTCCACTCCATTTAATTGTTAATCATCTTTAGATTTCCACAAAAGTATAAAATTAAGAAAAAAGTAAGAGATAGGTAAGAAAATAATTTCAAAAATCTAAATCTAACAGCACGAGCTGAAGCATGTGGCTATTCAAGAATTGTCTGATATTGCGAGCTAATTTCTTATTCTCTTAAATAGCCACTACTTTTAAGTAGTGGGAGGGGTTCTCACAAATTTTATTTCCTTAGCCAAAATCCTTTTCAAATTATTATTATAAATAAATTGACAATCACCAATTGGATTAAATATCACTCATAATGCGTCCACATCCTAAGAACCTTTATTCTCTTATCTTTATCAATTACCTCATAGACTAATCTGTGTTGTTTATTGATCTTACGGGAGATAAAACCCTTCATTCGTCCTTTTAATATCTCAAATTCTGGTGGGTATGCAAAAGGATTGTGTTCTATTATTGATAATAACTCTTCAACTTTACTTTTTAATCCCGAATATCTAATATTTTTTGCATCTGATTGAGCTTGTTTAGAATATAATATTTCCCACATTACCAGTCCAATTCCTTTGCACAATCTTCGATCCGCTCTTTAGATGCTGCCACGATAGAATCCACCATACCTGGTATGCCTTCCAAATACTGAGTGTCGCTGGTTTGCTTTGCTTTTTCATTGAGATACTTGGCATATTCATGCAAGTCTATTAGGTAATAATATGGGATTTGCTCTACTATTTTAATTATATCATTTTGCATCGAATTCATTAAATATCTCCTTTTTTATATTTATGAAACGATGTTTGACCAATGATATTTTATTGATGTTTGGCTAAAGCCATGAGGTTGGTTTGGTATTAGATCCACGAGCTAAAGCACGTGGCTATTCAAGATTTTTTCTTCAATAGCCACTACTTTTAAGTAGTGGTTAAATCTCAAATAAGGGAGTTTGATTTTATTGATGCTTGTTCGGTACTGAATCCACAAGCTGAAGCACGTGACTATTCAAGAATTCTCCTCTTCAATTGCCACTACTTTTAAGTAGTGGGAAAATTCAAAAAAAAATCCTATATTGGCTTTAGCCAAAATAATAGGAGGAAAAATTGCCATATATCAAAATCTGGATACATTTAATTTTCTCAACAAAGAATAGAGAATCTTACATAACAAACGAGCTAAAACCTGAATTAATCTCTCATATCAGAGCAAATGCGAAAGAAAAAGATATATTCATTGATCAACTAAATGCTGTAAAAGATCATATCCATATCTTATTATCGCTCGGTAGCGATCAAAGCATCTCTAAAATTGCTCAGTTGATTAAGGGCGAATCATCTCATTGGATAAATTCTAATAAAATGTCAAAGTATAAGTTTACGTGGCAAGAGGAGTATATTGCTTTGTCTGTTAGCGAATCAATAGTTGATAAGGTTAGGGAATACATTAAGCATCAGGAAGAGCATCATAAGAGAAGGAGTTTTAGTAAGGAGTTTGATATTTTATTGAAAAAGCATGGGTTTGTTTGGCTAAAGCCATGAGGTTTGTTCTGTATTAGACCCACGAGCTGAAGCACGTGGCTATTCAAGAATTATCCTCTTCAATTGCCACTACTTTTAAGTAGTGGTTAGATTTCAAAAAAAGGAGTTCGATTTTATTGATGCTTGTTAGGTACTGAATCCACGAGCTAAAGCACGTGGCTATTCAAGATTTTTTCTTCAATTGCCACTACTTTTAAGTAGTGGGAGGGGTTCTCACAAATTTTATTTCCTTAGCCAAAATCCTATTCTTTTACAAATTCAGATTTTGGGACATTCGTATATTATTCTTCAGAATCTCATTTACAATTACACTTAAATCCATTTTCTTCTTTGATGCAAGATCATTCAAATATTTGTTTATATCCGGATCAAGATAAACAGGGAAATACATCTCTGCATCTTCAATATAGAATTTGCCTTTTTCAGCTTTCGAGAAATCGTATTCTTTTTTCATAATTTATTTATTATAATGTTTAATTTCATTTTTTGTAGCTTTTCTGGCTGATATTATGCGAATCACATTCATATCCCTATTAATTTCCATAAATGTATGGCTTGTGACGATCAATCTGGCATTACTACTCAAACCAAGCGAAATCCACCTCTCCTCGTATTGACTGTGATCTTCATCATACATACTCAACACATTAATATCTCTGAATATTGTAGCAGCTTCTTGAAAGCTAATCTTGTGTTTCAATTGATTTGAAGTCGCTTTCTTATTATCCCATTCAAATTTATATATCAAAATGCTCCATTCATTTATGTCTTCCTATTATACATTAGAATATAATAATAAATTTTCAATAATGCAAGATCGACCAATGATATTTTATTGAAAAGACATGGGGTTGTTTGGCTAAAGCCATGAGATTTGTTAGGTACTGAATCCACGAGCTAAAGCACGTGGCTATTAAAGAATTATCCTCTTCAATTGCCACTACTTTTAAGTAGTGGTTAGATTTCAAAAAAGGGAGTTTGATTTTATTGATGTTTGGCTAAAGCCATGAGATTTGTTAGGTACTGAATCCACGAGCTGAAGCACGTGGCTATTCAAGAATTATCCTCTTCAATTGCCACTACTTTTAAGTAGTAGTTAAATTTCAAAAAAAGGAGTTCGATTTTATTGATGCTTGTTAGATACTGAATCCACGAGCTAAAGCACGTGGCTATTCAAGAATTATCCTCTTCAATTGCCACTACTTCTAAGTAGTGGTTAGTTTTCAAATAAGGGAGTTTGATTTTATTGATGTTCGGTTTTGGATCCACGAGCTGAAGCACGTGGCTATTCAAGAATTATCCTCTTCAATTGCCACTACTTTTAAGTAGTGGTTAGAAATGCTAAAAAAATCCTACCCCCTCCACCATTTTCTGGCACAATAAATGCTTATTATTTTAGTTGATAGTTATTAGAATAAGCTATTAGCATTAGCTAATAGATGATGAAACAAAATGAACAAAAATTAACTAAAATTCAGTATATATTCGTAAGAAAATAGTCATGGCTAATTCGTTTATTTGTAAGTAGAATAGAAACAGAATGAAAAATAGTAAAAAAAGTTGCATATATTAAGAAAATTTCATATTATCAACATGAATAAATATATTTTCATAAATAGAGTGAAAAAATTAACATTTCTAACTAATGAGGAGAGACTCATGAAGAACAAAACAATTTACAGGTTTTATTCGGCGGCACTATTGCTTGCCGCGTTTTTGGTTTTTACCGCCGGTGAGCTGGCGGCACAGAATTTCGAGCATGATGGTGCATCTGCTACTTATGCTTCACCCGGAGGAAATGGAGTTATTAAATTTCTAAGTGAGGATGGTGGTTTTACAGAAGCAAATGGAGCTACCCCACTCGGGAATACAAACACAACAGAAATTCCAGGCATTGTTTCTTGGGCATCAACAACCAACTTAGTTCAATCACAAGTTGTTCAAGACAGATATTATACAAACCTTATAGTCGAAGGCGCTGGTAATAAAACAATTGGTGAAAATGGACTTGGCTCTGCTGGTTTAACTGGTATATTTGTTGAAGGTGACGGATATCTAACTGCATCACCTCATTGTATTTATACTGATTTAGATAATGATGGTACTGCTGGTTATGGTTATTTTGTTAGACCAGCAACTGGTACCCGCACTTATGCTGGAATTTTTAACTATAGTGGTTATACTGATCAGTATATTTATGAAGAGTATAATACATCTGGTGGTAGCGATAGTTATAATAGATTAGACTTAGCTAATTCAACTAAATATGGAGCTGCTGGTATCACAGTTGATGATGATCTTGTTGTGCAAACCGGCGCTACTCTTCAAGTTCAAGATGATTTCATTATTGCTAACGCAGCTGTTACAAATTCTTCTGATATTGCTGGTACAGTAAATGTTGAAGCTGGTGGAACTCTTAACCTTAAAACTGCAACTGGTATTTTAGATGTGAATGGAACTTTGAATCTTGCTAACGATGCAACATCAGTTGTTGATCTGGATGCCAACACTACAATGAATGTCATTGGTGATTTTGTAAACAGTAATGCTGCGAGAGACAATATGGCATTTGATGTTACTTCTCTTGTGCATTATCAAGGAGACAGGACTAACGCTGTTTCAACTAATGAAGACTATCCTTATGGTTTCTTAGAATTCTCTGGAGGTACTGCTAATTATGAAGCGACTAATAATGGAGGCACAGAGAATAGTTTATATGTCGCTGGAGAATTTTCTCTTGCTGATGCAAGTCTTGATATGGCAGGTGGCACAGGTGGTAGCTTATGGATGACTGGAGAAGCTGCTAATTACACAACAACAGCTCCCAATGATGTTGAAGTTATTGGTTCAATGAGAAGGGGTGATTTTGGCACTCAAGTATTTGCATTAGGAGCTGGGCCTTATACTTATAATAACGAAGGAACTACATTGTCATTTGTTGGAGGTGTGACTCCCGATCTTCCAACTGGTTACGTAGAGCTTGTTGTTTCTCCATCAACGGATCCTACTTATAATGGTACTAATCCTGCATTGGCTACAACTATTCAAAGAAGTGTCATATTCGATTCAGAAAATGACGATGGTTCTCTTACTGGCTTTACTATCGGTTATAGGTCTGATCTTGGAAACGATGAAACAAGAGGCATGACAGCAGCACAGTTAACAAGGCTCCTTCCTTATGAAGGTCAAGCTGGTAATGATGGTGATTTCATATATGATATTGCAGGTTCTAACTCAAATAATCAAGCAAATAACGTATTTGGAGCAACAGGTACCTTTGAGATTTTAGCAAATGCTAGTTTCCCTGGTACTTTCCAACAGATTGCATCTGGCTCTGACTTGTTTGCTGCTTACACTGGTGTATTTACTGTTAATGATGGACGTTGGTCTGATCCTCTAACATGGGTTAATGGCTGGGTGCCAATCGCGACAGATGATGCTGAAGTAAGACACGTAGTGTTTACAGGTTATGATGGAACAGGACCTTTCTCACAGATGGCTGGTTATGATCATGATACTGATGAATCAGATCCAACAAATCCTGGTTTTGGTGGATTGCCAACACCTATCACAGATTTAACTGGAAATGCTTGGTTAATTGCTAATAGCGTTACAATTGCAGAAGATGGTGGTACCGGTTATGGTGATAACATTGCTTTGATTATTGGTGGTACTGATCCAACAATGGCTACCGAAAATATGTTAGTTTATGGACAATCATCAGGTACTGGAACTCCTGGTATTTTTGTTGAGAATACAGACTCACATGGTGCTTGGCCTGATTGGGGTGGTTCTTATGCTGGACTTAACGGTTTATACGTATTAAGTTGCACAGATGAAGCATGGGTTCCTTCAATACGTGGTTGGGACTTAGTTAACTCTGGTGGTATAACAAATGATGGTTTAATTGAAGTTGGTGATTAATTATTATTTTGAGGGCTGGCTTAGCCAGTCCTCTACTTATAAATGAGAAAAATTAAAAACATATTGTTGATAATTGCTTTTGGAGTTTTGTTAATACAACCAGCTTTATCTAGTAAATTTACAAATGATAAAAAAACTGGCAGCGTTAACAATTCTGGAACAATAACATTCAGAAATGCTGCCCATATTGTTGGCATGCCTGATTCTGTGGGTGGATGGGTAAAATTCATTTCTGATGTTCCTTCTCTTCGCCAAGTTATACCAAATGTTACTTATAAAAATTTATATCTGAGTGGTCTAACTAAGAAATATGTTGATTCTTTGTGGGATCAACCTTCATATAACCCTCTTCGTACTTTGGATTCTTTAGTTGTTTATGGTAATACTTTAGTTTTCGTTGATTCTTCAGAAGTTCATACACATGGACCTGTTCTTAATACTGGCAGAATGGTCGGCAAAAAAGATGTGAAGATGAATGGTAATGCTGCTCAAACGATTACAGGGAATAAAGGCGAATTCCACAACCTCAACCTCGATAATTGGTGGGGTGCCGATGTGGTAGAAGGTGGCGGATTCCATGTTACACGTAAGTTGGAGCTGACGCAGGGCGAATTCAGGAATAATGCTGATAATAACTTTACTATGACGGATTCATCGAAAATAATAAGGCACACTGGTGCCTCCATAGCTTATGAACCTCAATTTGAGGACAGAGTGGACGTGCTTTATGTCGGCGACGGCATGATGGTTTCCGGTCCAGAGCTGCCTTCAGATCCGGGCTCACTGCAGCTACTTTCTGTTAATAACGACGGCGGTCTTAGATTAGACCGCAACGTAACAGTAAATGATTCTCTATACGTCGGGGCACCTATAAATGGTTACGATCCCGACACAGACGAATCTTTCACAATAACCTATATACCGAGAAAGAACCCAGGGTTCAGCAATACTCGCTATGCAGAAGTAATAGGCGATATGAAACGCACTACCTTGCCGTTCAATGGCGATACTATAGTATTCAATAATCCTTATACCTATGCTATATTTGCCGATTCGGCTGCAGCAGGCGAAACGGATCATATTACTATGCGTGTAGTGCCGAAGCAGTTCCCGAAAAATACAACAGCAAATAAATTTGTGGAAAGAACCATAGATGTCTGGGGCTTCAATTCCGCAGGCGACACTCTGGCAGGCACTCCCGAAATGACTATGGGCTATGGCTGGATACACCAACCACAAAGCACCATAGTAGAGGACGAAACAAATGGGCTAAACGTACCCGATCTCGTACTTCAGAATTACGATGGTATTGATTGGATAATTGAGGATGATTCCGATATTCCTACAAATCCAGGGCTGGGTTGGGCTTATAGCAATGCGAATGCTGTTAGGGATTATGGACATTTTGCTATTGGCTTGCCGGGCAGCGGACCTTACTTCCTTGTATTCCGAGGTCTTTTGATGCTTGAGGGACCGATGCAGGATACCTTAATGCGTACCGATTTATTGGCTAAGGGCTTACTGCCACAAACCCCGATAGATGCCCATCCGTATAATTTAGATCCGAACAGAGAAACTATATTCGTAGAGGAATTTCCTCCAAATGTGGTGGATTGGATAGTGCTTGGCTTCGACGAGAATGGCAAAAGAGGGCATTTCGTTACCTGTTTCGTAAGGAATGATGGAACAATAGTTGATATTAGTGGGAATCCTGTAATTTCGCTTACAGCAAAGGGCGTGGATTCGGGCAGGTATGATATAAGCGTAATGCACCGCAACCACTTGCCATTAAAGACACAGAGCGAGTATTTAATGAATTCAGCTAATCATAATATAAGTGTTAACTTTACAAATGCCTCCGTAGTAGAAGGTGTTTGGGGTGCTATGAAGCCACTTTATGCCGAGGAAAACGGTAGAATAATATGGGGTATGAAGGGTGGCGATATTGAAGATAAAGCAAATGTAGTGCCAGAGATAACAGAAGAAGACATGAACTCGGCATGGACAGACCGCAACAAAGAAGGATACGAGAAAGCCGACGTTAATATGAACGGTATTGTGAACACTGAAGATATGAATTTCATACAAAACAATAAGAGACAAAAATAGATACTACTAAGTTATGGATATTCTTAAAAATATAAAAGCATTAATATTTTTTTTTATCATTATCTTTCTGTTTTTCAGCAAAGTTAATGCTCAGAACAAGGACACGCTTGCCGTAGCAATCTTAAGCGAGCCCATGCTATTTAACAACGCATTACAATGGGATATAAAGCTATACAACCCTACGGACAAATGGCTTCGTTGGGTGGGTGGCACTTTCGTATTTACCATACCTGGTGTTAATCTCAATAATTCTCAGTTTTTTGTGCAATATAGAAGCCCAACGGATTTGAATGCCGTACCGATACCGGGTAATGATCTTCCTGAGGATGCTTACGTAGTGCAGCCGGATATAGTAGATGGACCTTGTGGGCCTAACGATGTGTATCGCGGCAGAGTAAGCGTAACGGTTACTGGACCAGATTCACTTGAAGATGCCGTAGTAATACCGATGGGCGACACAATATCAGTTGGAAGATTTTCCTTAGTAATTATGGATGAAAATGTAAAATTTCCTCCTGAGGTGCCTGAAGATATTAAGTGGCTCGAACCATACAATTACTATCAGGCATGTGCTTATATGACCGAGCAAAATATTGCCGTAAGCGCTATGAATCCATCGGTACTTAAATTTTACAGAGCTAATAATATTGAGATGAGTAAATACGGCAAAGGGAAGGTAAATTACGATAAAATGGCAGGACCGGAGCCGTGCTACGAGCTAATAGA
>Ga0272443_10003669_pt1 | contig 17788 bp, 7 predicted proteins | sample SSMAcet12_FD_193581 | JGI IMG/M metagenome (GOLD analysis project Ga0272443, IMG submission 193581) | Marine sediment archaeal communities from Little Sippewissett salt marsh, Falmouth, MA, United States - SSM-Acet-12 | ecosystem: Environmental > Aquatic > Marine > Wetlands > Sediment ... | reverse complement strand
CCTTTACCCGGTACTCGGGACAGGATCCGGAGGTGGGACAAAACGCCGCGGATCCGTTCTGGATCGGAGTGGATCGCGCCAACACGCCCCCTCCGAAAATATATACCATGAGCGTGGCCATCGGTTTTTAGAAAAACAATTGAAAATGAACCATAAGAACAAAGTACTCATTTTACTGGCCGCACTGGCGTTTTCTGCCGGATGTGAGAAATGGCTGGACCTCATTCCGCCCCAGGGGCTGATCAGGCAGGAATTCTGGCAAACCAAGGAAGACGTGGATGCCGTGGTCATGGGTGCCTATGAGACGTTTGCCTCCATGGACGATATGTTGTTCAGGTACGGAGAGCTCCGTGCCGACCTGGTGACCGGGGACGTGAACCTGGGCGAAGGGGAGCGGATGGTGGCCGAGAGCAACATCTATCCGGACAACTGGCTCTGCAACTGGGAGGACTTCTACAAAGTCATCAACTACTGCAACGAGATCATCAAGAATGCCCCGCTGGTCAGGGAGATCGATAACACCTTCACGGACTACCAGCTGCAGGGCTACCTGTCGGAAGCCTATTTTCTCCGGGGCCTGGCCTATTTCTACCTGGTCAGGATCTTCATGGATGTGCCCTACGTGACGGAACCCACCGAAACGGATGACGCAGATGTTTATCCGGCCAAGATGGCAGGAGATGAGTTGTTGAGGCTGGTACTGGAGGACCTGGATAACATCCGCAGGTTTGCCACCACCGACGGCTACCAGACGCTGGCAGAGATCAGGGGACGGGCCACCAAAGCATCCATCGATGCCCTGATGGCCGACATCTCACTCTGGCTGTTCGAGTACGAAGATGTGATCACCTACGTGGAGCGGATCGAGGCCAATGAGGAATATGAGCTGCTGCCCGGTGCCAGGTGGTTCGAACTCTTCTATCCCGGGAACTCGCTCGAAGGGATCTTCGAGTTCCAGTTCGATGACCAGCTGAACCAGCCTAACAGCCTTTACGGGATGACCCAGCGGCTCAGCTACAGTTACGATCCCAGCCAGAAAGCCATCGAAATGTTCGGCATTGAATTCTCAAAGGAATTTGTGCGGGGACAGGATGCCACCATCCGCAAATACGGGGAGGATGATTTCATTATCTGGAAATATGTGGGCAGGGCCCCGGACGGGGAGACGGTGCGGTCCGGCTCCGTGCAGAGAAGCTGCAACTGGATCGTCTACCGGCTTGCAGACGTAATGCTGATGAAAGCGGAGGCCCTTTCCCAGCTGGGCCGGTACGGGGAGGCACTTGAGATCATCAATGAGATCCGGAGCAGGGCGGATGTCACTTCCCTGAGCCTCCCGGACTCACCCGTTGCCTACGAGGATGCCATCCTTCAGGAACGGGCCCTTGAACTGGCATTTGAAGGAAAACGATGGTTTGATCTGGTCAGGATGGGAAGCAGGAACAATTACAGCCGCAAAAGCGAGCTGATCGAGATCATCATCAGCAGCGTGCCCTCCACCCAGAAGCGGATCCTTGCCACCAAGCTCACCAATCCCCTGGGCTGGTACATGCCCATTTCTGAAACAGAAGTGGAGCGGAATCCCAACCTGGTACAGAACCCTTATTATATCTTTTAACTGATGAAGAAACTGCTTTTAATTACAGGAATGATCGTTTTGTTCGCAGGGACCAGAAGTTGTGAGCCCGAACCGGTTGAAGCCGGTTTTGAAGATATGATCGACATGACGGTCCTGGACTACGTGATGGAGGATTCATTGAGGTTCTCCCATTTTCTGAGGATCCTGGAAGCGGGGGGAATTGACAAGACCGTGGGCGCCTACAATCCCGACAGGGTGGGCTACACCCTCTTTTTGCCTGAAAACCAGGCAGTGGAGCGCTTCATCAGCGAAAGCGACCGGTTCTCCTCGCTGGAGGAGCTGCTTGCAGACCGGACATATGTATCCACTCTGAGCCGCTACCACGTGGTGAACGGAGAGATCAATGCGGATGAATTCCCGTTCGGGGCGCTGCCCGAGCGAACCCTTTCCGAGGATATCCTCACGGTCAGTTTCGTGGTGGAACCCGATACCTCCTACTACAAGATCAACAACCAGGCTCCTGTCATCGAACCCAACATCGAGACCTCCAACGGATGGGTCCATGTGATCAGCGCGGTACTCACGCCGATCACATTCACCACCTATGACTGGATGGAACAGCACCAGGGGTACTCCATTTTTAAGCAGGCGGCCGATGCCACCGGGCTGAATGAAACCCTGGACCTGAATGCCAAGGAGGAGGGTGTCACGGCCAGGACCTTTACACTGCTGCTGGAACATGACTCGGTCTTCAACCGAAGCGGTTTCCAGACATTCAGCGACCTGGCCGCTTACATCAGTCCGGAAAACGACGACTTCACCGACCCGGGGAATCCGCTGTATAATTTCGTTGCGTACCATATCCTGGCCGAAACGCGTTTCCTGGATGACTTCGCGGAGATCAGTACCAATTACTCCACCTATTCGGACGTTCCGCTGAACATCAACGGCCTTGGCCTGGATCTGATGATCAACAAGGGCAAGCAAATCTTCGATACCCTTATTCACCAGGGGGACACGACCATCGTGGATTATGTGGGATTCTTTTATGATGAGAGCAACATCCTGACCCAGAGCGGAGCCATCCATTTCATTGACCAGGTCATGGAGCAGGTGCGCCCCTCCAGACAGATCATGACCTTTCAGTTCCATGAGGAGCTCCTTTTTAATGAGCTGGCACAGGAACCGGGGGAATACCTGGTGGAGGAACCGGCCAGCCTGGATTATATCACCTGGTCGGGGACGGATCTCTTCTATGTGAAGGAAGCCAGTGAGGACTACCCGGCATGGAGCCAGGATTATCTCTTCATGGATGGTGATTTCTCCATCTCCTACAGGATCCCCAGGATCGTGCAGGGGAATTATATGGCCCTTTTCGGGGCCGAAGCCTATAATTTCGAGAATGCACTGGTGGAGGTGTACATTGACGGGAAGAAACTGGGTGGGCTGATCGATCTTACCACGGGTGGCAGCGCCGGCAATCCCTATGCCCAGATTGAACTGGGGACCATCAATTTTCTCAGGTACGAAGAACATACCATCGAGGTCAGGTCACTGATCCCGGGCAGGTTCAGCTGGGATTATATCAGGTTTGAACCGTTTTAGTCGAGAGTCGAGAGTCAAAAGTCGAGAGTCAAAAGTCGAGAGTCAAAAGTCGAGAGTCAAAAGTCGAGAGTCAAAAGTCGAGAGTCAAAAGTCGAGAGTCAAAAGTCGAGAGTCGGGAGTCGTTAGGAGTTAGGGAATGGTTAGGCAGCGTTAGAAAACTGATAATAAAAGAGAAGAGATGAATATACAAACAAGTTCGATTGCGGCGGTTATCCTGCTCCTGCTGCTCGGTTGTGAGCGGAAAGAGTGGCAGGAACATTACCAGGATCAGCCTGAAACCGTTGATCAGAACATCTGGGAGGTCATCCAGGCCGATGAAGAGCTCTCCACCTTTGCCGGTTACATCCGGGAGTTCAAATATGATACCCTTTTCAGCACGAATGATCCCTTCACCCTGTTCATTCCCACAAACGATGCATTCACCGGCCTGCTGGATACCGGAAACATGACCAGGACCATTTTGGATTACCACATCTCCCGCCATTTCATGCAATCCGTGAATATCAGCGGAAAAAGGAAAGTGCAGACCTTCGGTGAGAAATTTGCGCTGTTTGAACGCTCCGGAAACCGGGTATACCTGGACGGGATCGAGCTCACTTTCGAGAGTCCCCTTTACAGGAACGGGAAATACTTTATCCTGGACAGGGTGGCGGTGCCCAGGCCGAACCTGTACGAATTCTATGCAATCAATAACCCGGTGCTCAGGGATTATATCGACAGCCAGGATTCCATTATCCTGGACAGGGAGAAAAGCCGGCCCATCGGTTTCGATGATTTCGGCAATACCATTTATGATACGGTGGCCATCGAGTACAACAAGTTCGAGGAGGAATTCTTTCCGGTGAGCGAGGAATTCCGGTTCAAGACCGCCACCATCGTCTTTCCCCTGGAGGATGATTACAATGCCGCGCTGGATGAAATGGCGCAGGCGCTGGGCGACGTGTACCAGGACCATACCGATATCCCTTTGGAGTGGCAGAACGAGATCCTGATCCCCTACCTGCTGGAGCATGGCGTTTTCGAGAACATGGTGGAGCCCTCGGAATTCGTCCTCCCTCCCAGGAAAGACACCCTGAAGATGAAGAACATCCTGGGCGACAGCGTGGTGATCGAATACCGGCCCACGGATAAGACCATCTGCAGCAACGGTTATGCTTACAATTACATGGATTTCGACGTCCCTGACACCCTGTTCAGAGGTTCCTACCGGTTCGAAGGGGAATGGCTGCTGACACGGATCGGGCTCAACAAATACGCATGGGATCCGGAGGAGGCAACCGTCATCAGCGACGCCTCCTTCCCGCCCCTCAGGGAGCTCGTGCCCACCGCATCGAACGATTCCATTCTCCGGGTGCTCTTTAACAAGGGATACACCGGAACATTCAGCCTGGAATTCAATGTGGAGAACCTGTTCCCCAGGAGATACCTGATGGTGGTCCGTACGCACATGTACGTGGGCGGGATCTATGACATCTATGTGAACGACGAACTGGTGATGACCATGGACTGGTACGATTATGTACGGCGACGGGAGATCTGGTGGAGCGTATATGAAGGGGTGTACCGTCCGGAAGGGGGGTACAACAGGTTTGACTGCTGGATCGAGAACAAGGCAGCCTACGGGCAGACGAAGATCAGGTTCGATTACAGGGATCCCGCCGGGGTCGTTAACAACGGACTGGTCATCGATTACATTGAATTCTTTCCCTTTGATGAATAACAAAACAGATAATCAATGAAACAGGCATTCAGGATACCGGATAATTACTTAAGGAGGGGCACCCTGCTGCTGATGGTGGCAATTGCACTGGGGTGCATTCCGCTGAAGGCCCAGGATACCACGATGGTTTCCGGAGTGATCAAATCAACCAGGAATGAGCCCATTCCCGATGTCTCGGTGAGTATCGAAGGATCCAGCCTGATGCCGGTGGTTACGGGTGAGGACGGGACATTCACCATTCCTTCGATCACGGGCGCAGAGCGTCTGATCATCTCCCCGGCTGCCGATTACAAGATGAGACAGGTCTACCTCAACGGAAGGGATGAACTGGTCATCTACCTGACACCCCAGGAGCTGACCTCGGGGGATGACCAGGTGATGCTGCTCTCCAGGGTGTTCCCGCGACGGGACATTGTTTCCTCGTTCTCAGAGCTGGATATCAGCGACCTCTCCCATACCTCATCCCTTTCCGTGGACCAGCATATGCAGGGAAGGGTCCCCGGAATGCATGTTGTCAACCGTTCGGGAATGCCCGGCAGCGGGGCGGTGACCACCCTGCGGGGGGTGCGGTCACTCCACGCCTCCAATATGCCGCTCTACCTGGTGGACGGCATCCCGCTGGTTTCCCACGGCCTGTTCGGTTCCAGCCTGGCGGGCTTTGAATACAATGCGCTGATGGGGGTCAATTCTTTCGATATCTCCAGGACCTTTGTCTTCAAGGACGCTTCGGTCGGATCGGTATTCGGTTCCAGGGGTTCCAACGGGATCATCATGATCGAGACGCTCGATCCAAGCGTGACCCAGACTTCCATCGAGGTGAACCTTCAGACCGGGTATTCATTGAAGCCGGCGGATTACATTCCCCAGATGAACGCCATGCAGCACAAGACGCTCATGAATGAGGTCCTGTTCACTTCGGGTGAGAACGAGGAGGATATCAGGGAATTCTACCCGACCCTCTTCCTGGAGGAGGATGATGAGCGGTTCATTGACTACCAGCATGACACCCACTGGCAGGACCTGATTTTCGATCATTCCCTGATGTACCACATGAACGTCAAGGTGAAGGGTGGGGATGAGATTGCCCGGTACGGGCTTTCCTTCGGGTACCTGGATAGTGAAGGGATTATCAGGAACACGGGCTACCAGGGATACAACCTTCGTTTTATCAGCCGGCTGAACATCTTTACCTGGCTGAAGATGGATGCGGGGGTGTCGCTGAATTACAACAACTCGGACCTGAAGGAATCGGCCATGGTGAAGGAGACCAGCCCGATCATGACCAGCCTGGCAAAATCACCCCTGCTGAATCCTTACCAGTATGATGTGGAGGAGCGGGAGACAGAGATCCTTGCGGAGGCGGACGAGATCGGGGTCAGCAATCCCCTGGCCACCATCGAGAATTACGAAGCCTACAACAACAATTACAGTTTCACCGCACACATGGGGGTGGAAGGAACCATAAACCGGGATATTTCCGTGATCAGCAAGTTCAGCTTCACATATGATGTGTTGAAGGAAAGGATCTTTCAGCCCAACAGGGGAATGGAGCGATATTACAATGAGGAGGCCATCAACGTGTCGAAGGCCACCAACAATGACCTGACTTCACTGTTCAACAACACCTTCGTGGTTTACAACAGGTCCTTCGGTACGGATCACGAGCTCACGTCCAATACTGGTTTCTACCTGATGAACAACAGGTACCAGATGGACTGGGGGCTGACCAAGAATGCACATGAAAACGATGAATACAGGGACCTCCAGGACGGACAGAACAACCTGAGGGAGATCGGGGGGGAGAACCGGCTCTGGAACTGGGTTTCATTCTATGAGCATCTGACATACGCTTTCAAAGACCGGTACATGCTTACCGCCAGCGTTTCCCTGGACGGATCTTCCCGGGTGGGCAGGGAGGCAGAGAATACCCTGAGGCTGGGCGGTATGCCTTTCGGCCTTTTCTATAGCGGCGGGGTGGCCTGGAGGGTGTCCGATGAGCCGTTTTTAAGGAACCTTGCGTGGCTGGAGGACCTCCGGATCAGGTTCAATGCTGGCAGAACTGGAAATGATGATTTCGGGGAATCGACCGCCGAAGATTATTATGCGGCGGTCAGGTTCAGGGAGACCGTGGGACTCTACCCGGCCGTGTTGCCCAATCCGCTGCTGACATACGAAACGGTGGATATGATGAACGGGGGACTGAACCTGGCGCTGATCGGCAACCGGATCACAGTGGACGTGGATTATTTCGTCTCAAATACAAGCAACATGATTATTTTCAGCCCGGTTGAAGCATACCTGGGATATGAATACAAGGTTGAGAATGGAGGCAGCATGCAGAACCGGGGCTGGGAATTGGGCAGTTTCATCAGGCTGGTCAACGGAAGGAGGTTCAACTGGGACCTGAACCTGGTGCTCTCCTCGGCGAAGAACGAGGTCACCCAGATCAAGGGCGACCGGCTGGTGTTCGATGTGCCCGGGGGACAAAAGGTGAACCAGACAGGATCGCCTGCAAACAGTTTTTACGGGTATATTTACAAGGGGGTATTCTCCTCCGGTGAAGAAGCTGCGGCTGCAGACCTGGTCAACAACAGGGGGATCCCGTTCGGGGCCGGCGATGCGATCTTCGAGGACCTTTCGGGACCGGCCGGTGAGCCTGACGGGATCATCGACGAATTCGACAAGACCGAGATCGGTTCCCCGATCCCGGATTATTTCGGGGGAGTGATCAGTACCTTCTCATACAGGGGATTGACCCTGAGCGCATCCCTGCACTTTAGTTACGGGAACGAGGTGTTCAACTATGTCCGGTTCCGGAATGAAAAAATGTCCGGCCTGGAAAACCAGAGCACCCACGTGCTCAGCAGGTGGCAGTATGAGGGCCAGGAAACAGATGTTCCAAGGGCCCTGTGGCAGGATCCGGTGGGGAATTCAAGTTTTTCCACCCGCTGGATCGAGGATGGTTCTTTCCTCAGGCTGGGATTCGTCAAACTGAGCTACAGGATCCCTTCGCAGTTCCTGATGTTCAAGAATGCCGAGTTTTATGTCTCCGCCAACAATGTCTATACTTTCACCGGTTACCTGGGGTATGACCCGGAATTTTCCTCCTCCTTCTCCAGGGTTTACCAGGGGATTGATTACGGATTGACACCGGTTCCCAGGCAGTTCCTGCTGGGGATCAACCTGGGATTGTAGGGACCGTTAAAACAAAGAAAGATGAAAGCATACATCCAATACACATTGCTTCTGATACTCCCGGGCATGGCCCTGTTGCTGATGCCTTCATGTGAAAAATTCCTCGACCCGGAACAGGAGCTTGAGATCACGGAAGACAGGCTATATGACGACTGGTATGAATACAGGTCCATTGAAATGGGAATGTACGGACTGCAGCAAAAGCTCGTGGAACAACTGTTCATTCTGGGAGAACTGCGGGGTGACCTGCTGGAAGTGACGCCCAATGCCAGTGCCGATATGGTGGAAATATACAATTTCAATCCCTCCCGGACCAACATGTACGCTTCCCCCATCAACCTGTTCAAGCTCATTTCGGCCACCAACAACTTCATCCTGGTGCTTCAGCGGGAACACCCGGAGGTCCTGGATCCGGAAAGCCCGGTGGACAACTATGACAGGTTATACGGGGAGGCACTGTGCATGAGGGCCTGGGCTTATTTCAATGCAGCCAGGATCTACGGGAAGGTGCCCTATATCCACGAATCCCTCACCACCATGGAGGAGATCATGAATTACGTGGAGTCTTCCGGGACCTACGTTGACAGCGTCCATATCGTCTTTGACAAGGATGGATACCACAACGATACCACCTATAATGAACCCATCCCGCTGGAAAAGAATTACTGGGACCTGGACCTGGTGGTCGATCATTTCACCGGCCAGCTGGAAAACCAGGTCAAGGCGGTCGGGGTGAATCACTACATCAACAACAACGACATTACCTGGGAGGTGACCATCTGGAACGAATGGGCCATGCATGCCCTGATGGGACAGATGTACCTGACCCAGGGAGACCTGGTGCAGGCCGCCCGTCACTTCCGCCGGATCATGCATAACACATCCGAGAATTACCGCTACCACCTGGACGGCAGTTTCAGCTATACGGCCTGGCCCACCATCTTCACAGATATCAGCAACGAGGAGCATATCTTTACCATCTGGTTCGGAAAGACCTATTTTCAGCAGAATGAATTCCAGAAGTTCTTTGAAACCTGGACCCCGAACCATTATATGCTGAAGCCCACCTACCAGGCCATCCTGAAATGGGAGTCGGTTTTCAGGAACCAGGTGATCAGCTCCGATCCTTCCCGGCCTGAAAATGCCAGGATGATATTCCCGGGCATCCCGTCCGATTTTTACAGGGGCATCGGCGTGTCCTACCTCTATGTGCGGAAGAACGGTACCAGTATTACGGGCGAAGAGTACGAGGATATGATCATGCTGAGGAGGGACGGGGACGACCGCAGTTCAAGGGCGATCATGGAGGACATGGATACGATCGTATTTAAATACTCCGTGGGGAAGAACCGGTTCAGCCACGACGCAAATTACATCCTGTACCGCGCCGCGGGGATCCACCTCTACATGGCTGAAATTTATACCTACTGGGCATACGACCAGAACGGCATCATCAGGCAGAATACCACCGCCGCCCTGGGAATCCTGAACGACGGAAGCAATTACACCCTGGATGCGGGAAGGGTCGAGCTGGGAGTACGGGGAAGGGTCGGACTGGGTGGCAGCAATGACGGGATCTCCGTGCTGAACATCAACTATCTTCATGATCCGTTTACCAATGAAATCACCGGGTATATTGACCTGACAGGGAACTTCCCTGCCAAACAGCGGTACCTGGAAGAGCAGATACTCGATGAAAAAGCCAGGGAGCTTGCCTTTGAAGGGGAACGGTTCTACGACCTGGTCCGGGTGGCCAAACGGAGGAATGATCCTTCCTTTTTGGCTGAGAAGGTTGCGTCAAAATTCCCGGCAGAAAAACGGGAGATGATGTACAACCTCCTCCTGGATGAGAGCAACTGGTACATCCATTATTTCGACTGACGGGAGCGGAGCGCTGACGCTCAGCGCGACCCGACCATCGTTTTCACGCAATCCCTCCGCTGTCCCGATACGGCGCTGATAACATATATTCCGGGTGCGAGCCCCGGGATTTCCAGGCGGGTCTGCTCCTCCGGCTGAATTTCCGTCATGGCCACCGTTGACCCGGTCAGGTCATGAACGCGGATCACCGAGGCGGATGTCGCCCCGTGATGCCGGATCACCAGGCAGCCGTCCCCGTCCTCCGTCACACTGATTCCCCCGGACAGGTTGCCGGCCATTGTTCCCGGTACGGATCCCCCGGCAGAGGTGACCGGAGAGAATTCCATTTTATCGAAATTGAATGCTGGCTGGCCGATGACGGTGAACCTGAGGATCTGCTCGCCGGCTTCCAGCGGCATCCGGAATGATACCTTCGTGGTGGTCAGCCAGCTTCCCGAGCTCTTCGATTCCAGGGTGTCGGAGATGCTGTCTCCCACACGGACGACGAACCTGCCCCCTTCCTGAAGGGCGGCCAGGTGTACATCCACCAGGTATTCCCCTTCCGTTTCCACCCGGACCGAATATTCCAGCCATTCCCCGGGAAGCATGTTCCCGATGTGGTACCCCTCACCCAGCCGGTCGTAGATGTCCACCCCTTCATCCGGCCTGAAAGCACCTGCCAGGTTGAGTGCATCCTCATCGTGGTAGGCGATCCCCTCGCCTCCCAGGTCAAAATATTCTGCCTCAATGACCCCGGGGATTGCCAGGGGCTCCCCCATGAAGAATCCCCGCTCCCGGGGCACGTACACAGGCATGAAGATCCTGACCGGCTGCGAATAGAGTCCGCTGTCGCCCGCGTACTGTGCAATGATCCGGTAGTAGTAATAGGTATTCCGGGCGGGAACCGGATCGATGTAAACAGAGCTGTCAGGCGGGAGGGCCGCGATCCGGGAAAATGAGGTCAGGGAGATCTTTCGTTCGATGATGATGCTGTCGGGATCATCCACCCTGTTGGTCCACCCCAGCCGGATCATCGTATCCTGGTGAAGGGAGATCTGCAGATCCGCAGGGGCACCGGCCGTCGTGCGGATCAGGATGTCCTTGATCTCGTTCCAGCTGCTGGAAGCCCGCTCCATGATCCTGAAATTACCGCCGTCATCCCAGGCACAGGGAGTGAACCTGAACTCCCGGCTGAGTTCCACATAGGTCCGGTAATGTTTCATCCGCAGGTTATAGTCGGCGTCTCTGTGACACCCGAATTCCCCCAGGAAAATGGGTATTCCCGTGGAAAACGACCACTCCTGCACCGCCTGGAACTTGTTCCGGAGCGCCGCCAGTTCGGTGTATCCGAACGGTCCCTCGCCGGTGAGCCCGAACGGCCAGGGATCATAGGAGTGGAAGGAACCGATCAGATAATCGTCCTCCGGAACGGCCATCTCGGTCAGCTCGTCGGATCCGCCCCAGTTGTGTCCCTGGATGATCACGTTCCGGGTGGGATTGCTCTTCCGGATGATGGAGAGCACCCGCTGGTGGAGTTCATCGTTCTGTGCTTTGGTCAGACCGTACGGCTCATTGATGATCTCGAAGAACAGTTTTTCCGGCTTCTCCTTGAAACGGACCGCGATCTGCGACCAGATGCTGTCGAACCGGTCCCGGTACGCCGGATTGCTGTAATTCTCCTTGATCCAGTCCTCATGATGGGCATTCACTACGATGAACAGGTCCCGATCCAGGCCCCAGTCCACCACTTCTTCCACCCGGTCCATCCAATCCGCATCCACCCGGTAGGGAGCATCATAGGATGCGTGCCCATCCCACCTGACCGGGATCCTGACCACGTCAAAACCAGCCTCTTTGTATAGATCAAAATAACCTTCCCTTGCAGGCGGATTGTTCCAGCCTCCCTCATCGGGCGGTTCCAGGGTATTGCCCAGGTTGATCCCTTTTTCCATCAGGGAGACCGCTTCCTGCGGTGTGATCTGTGCTCCGGCCGTTCCGGCCATGGCGAGGATGGCGCAGAGCCATCCGGTGATGATCCGGTTTTTCATGGTGCCCAATTTAGCAAAACTTTGGCATTTACCCGGGGTGCCATCCATTACGGAATCTGGGGGATGTTTTTGAAGCAACCTGGCATTTTTTGGCGAAGCCAAACAAGCACGTTGCGAGAAAGCATCCCTCAGAAAAAAAAGAGGGTGCCCGGAGGCACCCTCAAAAAAGAAGGGATCACGCAGGATTAATGCCTGATCACCTTGTAGCGGTTCACGGTGTCACCATTGCTGACGGTGACGAAGTAAACACCATTGGGCTGGTCTTCCATTGAAACCTGCTCAACTGCACTGTACGCCCTAAAGTCACGTACTGCCACACCCACCGAATTATACACGCGGATCCGTGTTCCGGGTTCCACTCCGGCAATGTACAGCTGGCCGGAACTCGGGTTCGGGTAGATGCAGATGGTTGCGGCATCCTGCTCGTCAATACCTGTGTAATCCAGGTCAACCTCGTAGAAGACGATGTTGATGCCGTTTGCCGCGGTTACCTGCAGCACGTCATCCTCCGCCATCATGTCGCCGATTGCCTTGTTCAGACCGCTGGCATCCTGGACCAGCATGGTGGCTCCTTCGGCAGGCGTCAGGTTGGCCAGGAAGTCAGAGACCGAAGTGCTTCCGGTGGCACCGAAGATGGTCAGCCCCTCCTGGTCCACCACGTACACATCGGAGACCACATACGCCAGGTAGGTGGCCAGTTCCTCAAGCATCGCCAGGTAGTAGGTGTTCGAGTTTGTCTGATCGTAAGAGGTGACCACAAGCCTGTCATCCATCACGACCATCCCTACGGTACGCTCATAATCCAGCTTGTCCAGGAGCTTCATGGAAGCACCCGTGGACGGTACCAGGTTGCTGAGCAACGCACCCACGTTGGTCCCTTCGGGGATCAGGCTGATCAGCAGCCTTTCCTGGTCCACGTCGAAGACCGATGAGGTCACATAGGCATCCGATGTGGTCCCGTTGGGAATGAGCTGGTATGTGATCATGGTGGCCCCGTCCTCGGCGGTCACCTCGAAGAACACATTGCTCGATGCAAGCACATCCACGTACAGGGTATCGAAATTGATGGTCTTGGTCGGCACATAGGCATTGTTCGCATCGATGACGTTCATCGTGGCACCTGCCGGAACATTGACACCCGATATCACCACCCTCAGCGGGGTGCCGATATCAAAACCGGTCACCAGCGGGACGGGCTCCATCATGATGTCATAGATCGCAGAGGTCAGCATTGCATCATTGCTCAATGTCCCGTCTGCCGTCACCTCGATCCAGTACCTGGACATGTTGGTCCCGTCAGCCGAATAAACCACCAGGGAATCCCCGTTTGTCAGCACGGCATCGCCGGTGATCTCTGCACCGCCGGATTTCACGACCAGGGTCTGATCGGGATGCAGCTTGGAAAGCTTGGCCAGGAACTGGTCCACGGTCGTTCCATCCTTCTCGCCCAGGATCGTTTCATCCAGTGAATAACCCTGGCTGACCTTGTGCTGGGTGGATGCAATGGTGGATATCCCCACGGTCACCGGATCCATGTAGTGTGATCCGATCCCGTCGGTGATCCTCAGGATGTCCATAGGCCAGCCCACTCCGATGGAGTTGAAATAAGGCCGGTCCACCTTGATCCATTCTGAGGTCTCTGGTGAATCGCCGAAGGATCCTTTGAGCTCCGTGTTACCCTCGTATATATGGGGCTTCCGGGTGTACCCCGTGGTCTGCTGCATGGTTGCGCCGCCCACCACAGGTGTCTCATCGGGATCTCCGGTTCCGAACACATCCAGCAGGAGGAAGTCGTTCGGATCGGTGGCGGCCTTGGTGCCGTTCAGCACGGAGTCGCCTCCCTCGCCGATGATCTTATAGAGATAATAGTGACCATTCGTCCATCTTCTCAGGGCTGTCCAGGCATTGGGCGGTGATTCCCACGGGCATGGCTTGACCCCGGCATTACCGAAGTTGATGTCGGTATTGTTCTCAGCCGGCCAGTTGCCTTCACCCCATCCGCCGCCGCCGTATGCCTGGCTTGTGGACCAGATATCGGCCATGACGAACACATCGCCCGGGTATACGATCGGATTCACGTTCAGATCCTGCACCACCGTGCCCGGATTGGCCTGCCAGGCCACGGTATCCACCCAGATATATCCCGGGATGTACTTGGCATACCTGCCGTCGAAATCATCAGCAGTCGCCATGCTCCTGATGGCTTCGGCCGGGTCGCCGTTCGTTCCGAAATAGACCAAGTAATGGCTCAGGTCAACCTCTGATGTGGCCGGGTTCACGATCTCCAGGAAGGAATTTGCCCAGTGGTCCTGCCATACGAACTGGGAGAAGAAAGGCTCTCCAAGCCATGGCTGGATCTCCGAGGGATCTTTTTCCTTCTCGAGGGTCACCGTGTACTCCTTGATGGTGGTGTCATTCTCGGCAATACACGAGAAAGTCACGGTCCGGTCTGCCACCGATCCGAACAGGCTCTTGGCCCTGGTTATCTGCAGGGTTGCATTGGGATCGGCCGTTTTTGCGACCAGTGCCGGAATCTCCAGCGCCACCGGGAAGGTAACCGTGTAGTTCTGCACGGCACTTGACCAGTTGGGGATCGTATCGCCCATCCAGCCGTAAATGCCCTTCAGCCACTCGGGAATGTCGGGCCAGGTGATGGAGCTCAGATCCGCGTTCCTGGATTCGAAGTAATTATCCAGCTTGAGGAAATAGTCCTTCACGGAAGTACCGTCCTCCGCGGTCACCCTCAGAATATCCCCATTCATCAGGTCGGTGCGCTCGTTGCCGTCCACCCAGACGATCTCCCAGGTGGCGTTCGGGGCTTTCTCCAGATATTTCAGAAGGGAATCCACGCGGGTGGCGAAGCCGATGTCCCGGATGGTATCCATCCCGGGCACCCCGTCGGTCACCTCGTAGGGGATCCCGGCACCCACATAGGTCCCCCTGTCATTGCCTTCGTAGATCATCTGGTACTTGGGCACCACGATGTTGGCATCCACGGCCGGGGGTTCCATTTCGAGTGTGAACACCTCGGTCTGCAGGGTGTTCCCGCAGGCGTAAAGAGTCAGCAAATCGCCCGTCCTGACGGAAGAAAATGCCGAGTCTTCATGGCTCGGGGCATAATCGTAATGCCAGGCAAGACCGGGCACATAGTCGAACTGGTACATGATGGAGTCATCGTTCCGGACCCCCCACGGCACTGTCATCGTCTTGTTGGCCCAGTCCACGTCCACCGTGGAGGAAACCAGCGTGGTCTCATCGAGGGTGGCGTTCACGTGGTTGCCGATGGTCCACATGGCTGCGCGGAGACGTTCACCGTAGCCTCCGTTCAGCATGGGGATGGGGATCCACTCGGAGTCGGTGAGATCGGTCCCCGTCACAAAGGTGGTGTTCCCCTGTTTCACGTCAAAACGGCGCACCAGGATGTGGGTGCCCGTGGCATTTTCCGTTCCGGCCACAGCCACATTACCCCCGTCTGGGTTGGTGCCGTCGCCATCCGAGAACAGACCGCCCACCTGGTCGATCACCGCCGAGTCGGTGGGGGAGATGTGGTGCCTCAGGAAGAACACATCACGTCCGCCCCAGACTTCCATCACCTGGTAGTAGTTCAACTCGCGGACGGTGTCGTTCTGCGACATGCTGTCCAGCGGGCCTCCGGGGGACTCATATGCGTGTACCTGCAGGTCGATCAGCTCCCACATTTCGTCCTTGGTCAGGAATTCCTGGCCCCAGTCATATGAGAATCCGAACCTGGCGATGTCCTTGGCATAGTTCTCCTCGGTGAAATCATTTACAGCACCGATCACATAGGATTCACCGGGCTGCAGCACCACATCGGGCAGCCTTTCGATGTTCTGATGATCCACCTGGGGTGCCTGGTCGGGCCATGAAACCCCTTCCGGGAAACCGTTCCAGGGAGTGATCATCCCGAACTCGAAATCCTTCAGGTTCAAAGCCTCGGTCCCCATGTTCGTGATCTCGCAATACGCCTGCTCGGCACGGTCCATTTTGGCCTCCGAGATGATCAGCGTCTTGATCGTATCCTGGGCAATCAGCATGCCTGAGGACACAAGCAGCATTACTAGTAGTAGTTTTAGCCTCATAGTGATTGATTTAGTTAAACATTGGTTAAAATTTCCGTAATAAATAAGGTGAGAGACCAATATATGAAATTTTTTCAATGTGCAAGAGCAAAACCCCGGCAAGATTGACGTATGGCCTTCAATTTTTAATGAAAACAAGTTGAGACAGGCCGGGCTGGATCTGTTAATATGCAGTCAAAGAGGATATTAAGGCATCATAAAGGTTTATGAACTCCCGGATGCAATCTGTTGCATTTTCCTCCATCCGCATGGCCCCGCAAATGCAATATATTTCATATCTTGAGGATCAAATGTAAAACAGCATCCATGAAATCACGAAACAAGATCTCCCGAAGGGAATTTGTCGGCACCACCGCGGCAGCCGCGGCATTCACAGTTGTCCCGGGACACGTTCTCGGCCGGCCCGGCCGCGTCGCTCCAAGCGACAGGGTGTACAACGCCTATATCGGGTGCGGAACCCAGGGCATCCGTGAACTGGCCGATCTGCTTCAGTTCCCCGATGTACAGGTCACTTCCGTCTGTGATCCGAACCGGTTCACCACCGATTATGTGGACTGGTCCCGTTACGGGATCCGTAACACGATGCGTGAGGCACTGGAGGATGCTGACTGGGGTGCGGGACTGGACGGCATTCCAGGGGGAAGAGACCTGGGCAGGGAACTGGTGGAAAAATTCTATGCAAAGAAACGTTCTTCCGGCCGGTACAGGGGTTGTGCTTCCTACATTGATTTCAGGGAGCTCCTGGAGAAGGAGAAGGGGATCGATGCGGTGAAGGTGATGACCCCGGACCATCTGCATGCGGCGGTATCTGTGGCGGCCATGAAAAAAGGGAAGCACGTGGTGATCCACAAGCCCATCGCCAACCGGATGCATGAGGCAAGGGTGACCATCGACACAGCCATCGAAACGGGGGTGAATACGCACCTGCTGGCATGGAGCGAGCGGAGCGGCATCCGGAAGGCCCTGGAGTGGATCAGGCAGGGTGCCATCGGACAGCTGCGGGAGATCCACAACTGGTCCAACCGTCCGGTGTGGCCGCAATGGACCTCCAACCCCGTGGAAACGCCGCCTGTCCCTGACGGCCTGGACTGGTCCCTCTGGCTGGGTCCCGTCCCCGACCGCCCCTATCATCCCAATTACACCCACGCGGTATTCCGCGGCTGGTACGATTTCGGCGGCGGAAGCATCGCCGACATGGGTCACTACAGCCTGTGGCCCCTGTTCCTTGAATTCGGGATCCGTTCGGCCCCCCTCTGCGCCACCGCTTACGGCACCACCACCTGCAGGATCGAGGATGGGGTGAGCATGCAGGAACAGAACAACGTGGCTTTTCCCCATTCCTGCATGGTGGAGTTCGGGTTCCCGCAGCAGGGGGAACTGCCTCCGTTTAAACTTTTCTGGTATGACGGAGGCATGAAGCCCTTCATCCCGGACGAGCTGAAAGCTGCAGGCGAAGCGCTTCCGCGGGAAGGCATGATGTTCGTGGGGGACCAGGGAAGGATTCTGGGCAGCTTTCACGGGGACAGGCCGAGGATCCTTCCCGAGATAAGGATGGTTGAATTCACCGGTTCGGCCGAACCGCCGGAAACGGAGGTGACCCGGAACGAGCGGGTGTGGATCGATGCATTCCGAAGCGGCAACCCTTCACCGGGCCATTTCGGCAGGGCCGGTGCGGTCACCGAAA
>Ga0272443_10003668_pt1 | contig 17790 bp, 13 predicted proteins | sample SSMAcet12_FD_193581 | JGI IMG/M metagenome (GOLD analysis project Ga0272443, IMG submission 193581) | Marine sediment archaeal communities from Little Sippewissett salt marsh, Falmouth, MA, United States - SSM-Acet-12 | ecosystem: Environmental > Aquatic > Marine > Wetlands > Sediment ... | reverse complement strand
CGGGCTTAACAAAATAGAGGGACTACCAATGTACGAATACGAAGTTGAAGAAAGAATCCTTGAACTTTTAAGTAAGGAGGAGAAATAATTATGACTTCTTTAGTTGATCAAATACTTAGCTTACCCCATGAGGGACCTATTGAAACTACAGCGAAAGACTTTAAAGTCGGTATTGATGTGCGCTGGTGTGCTGGATGTGGAGGATATGCCATTCTTTCTCAGGTACAGAAAATTTTACCAACTCTGGGAATTCCCAAGGAAAACTTTGCATTCGTTTCTGGTATTGGTTGTTCCAGCCGTTTCCCATATTATATGGATGTTTATGGCGTTCATTCAATGCACGGAAGAGCATTGGCTATTGCCTCTGGTCTGAAAATTGCAAGACCTGATTTATCTCTCTGGATAGCCACAGGAGACGGCGATTGTATGAGTATTGGTGGCAACCACCTGATTCATGCCTGCCGACGCAACGTAGATATAAATGTGCTGATGTTCAATAATGCTGTCTATAGTTTGACAAAAGGGCAGTATTCGCCTACTTCTCTTCCCGGACAGGTAACAAAATCATCACCACTTGGAGTGCTTGATGATCCATTTAATCCTGCCACTCTCACACTTGGTGCTGGAGCTACATTTGTTGCTCGTGCTTATGATCGAGATACTATCACTATGAAAGAAATGTTCCACAGAGCAGCTAAGCACAAAGGAATCTCTTTCGTGGAAGTTTATGCAAACTGCGTAATCTTCAATGATGGTGCTTTCGATCTTTATACCAAAAAAGATACCAGAGGCGATTATACTGTTAATCTTGAGCATGGCAAACCAATGATCTTTGGCAAAGAGAATGACAAAGGTATCAAGCTCGATGGTTTCAAACCAGTAGCCGTATCTCTGACAGATGGCAAGCATTCCGTAGATGATCTGTTAGTTCACGATGAGCAGGATACAACACTTGCTTTCATTTTAGCTAACATGACCTATAACGAAAATGTACCTCGTCCAATGGGTGTATTCTTGGATATTGATCGCCCATCCTACGACGAGAAAGTAACCGCTCAAATAGAATACGAAACTCAGAAGCCAGGAGCTTATGACTTAGAAGACCTGATGAAAGGCGATGATTACTGGGTTATCGAAGGATAAAATTTTCTATTTCGTTTTATAATGTGCCATACTTATTTGGTATGGCACATTTTTTTTTACCATGAACTACTTCTGCTCCAGGAATTGATCGGCATGGTAGTTTAAGGAAATTGATATAAGCATTTAGTAATTACACAACTCCCGATTCTTACTAAACAATACCTTCGCTGCAATTCGGATATATTTAATGGAAACACTCCCCTGCCTCCTCTCCCGATAAATCGGGATCAAAGCATTGCAAAGAGAGGGGAAAACCAGTGGTATCCTCCTCTTACTAAGAGGGGGTAGGTGGTGTTGTCTGATATATATCCTTGGAAAAATGAAATTATTGTTTATAGTAGACCACTCGTAAACCCCTTATTTTTAGTTGTAGGGTCATGAGTTGTGAACTAATTAAAATCTCACCAATCTTTTATATCCAAAAAACAAACAATAGAATTTTATAATCTCTTGATAATGTCTTATTTTTATAAGAATATTATTTTTAAAATGGAGAAAAACAATGATTCCTCGTTATACTAATCCCGAAATGGGAAATATCTGGTCTGATGATAACAAATACTCAATTTGGCTTGAGATTGAGATACTGGCTTGCGAAGCTCAAGCACGTTTAGGTATGATTCCAATTGAAGCCGCTGAAGATATAAGATATAAATCTCTACAAAAAAAGTTATTTACTGTAGAAAGAATTAACGAGATTGAAGAAACGACCAAGCATGATATAATTGCTTTTTTGACTAACGTAGAAGAAAACGTCGGGGAGAACTCACGTTATATCCATTATGGTATGACTTCCAGCGATATACTTGACACTTGCTTTGCGGTACAATGCAGGCAATCTGCCAAGATAATTATGAAAGACCTCTATGAGCTAAGCAAAGTGTTAGAGCGTAGAGCAAAAGAGTTTAAATACACTCCTTGCATCGGTAGGAGTCACGGGATACATGCTGAACCTATGACTTTCGGATTAAAATTTGCTTTATGGTTTGAAGAGTGCAAACGCAATATAAAACGCTTTAAAGCGGCTGCTGACGAAATATCAAAAGGCAAAATTAATGGAGCTGTCGGCACATTCGAACATATTGATCCAGCTATCGAAGAATGGGTCTGCGAGAACCTTGAATTAACCCCAGCAAGCGTTACCACTCAAGTAATTCAACGCGATGCTCACGCACAATTTATATCAGTTATTGCAATGATTGGCAGTATGTTAGAAAAAATATCTATCGAGGTTCGCCATTTGCAGCGAACAGAAGTTCTCGAAGCAGAAGAGTATTTCTCGAAAGGACAAAAGGGAAGCTCTGCAATGCCACATAAAAGAAATCCCATATCATCGGAAAATATTAGTGGCCAGGCACGTTTGCTTAGGTCTAACCTAATTGCTGCTATCGAGAATAACTCACTCTGGCACGAAAGAGACATAAGCCATAGTAGCGTAGAACGAGTGATATTCCCCGATTCAACTATATCATGCGATTACATCTTGAAACGTATGACTAAAGTGCTCGACAAATTAATTGTTTATCCTGAGAATATGAAGAAAAATCTGGAACTTACCAATGGCTTGATATTCTCCCAAAAAGTGTTACTCGCTTTGGCAAAAAAAGGTTTGAAACGTCAAGAAGCTTATGTTCTTGTTCAAAAGTCTGCTATGAGAACATGGGACGAGAAGATACCATTTATGCAAACATTGAAAGAAAATAGCAAGCTAATGCAGAGTTTCACTGAAGACGAGATAGATGAATTATTCACTTACGATGAAATATTCAAAGGCGTAGATCATATATTCAAACAATGTGGGATTAAATGATAATGTTTGATGGAAAACATTCCAAACCCCTTCTTACAACCCATCTTCCTTTTTAATATTAGCCCAAAATTTCATGGGCATCCCACCAGCTCTAAGATATGAGCTGTTTTGATAAATTATTTCCTTCGCTACATTAGAACTTTATGTCTAAAGCATCAAGAATTGCTGATTGTTCAGGTGATAGATTCTTCGGTTTAGTATTGATCTTTTGATTTTCAAATTTATAGGTGATATATTGAATTCTATCCAACAAATCTATGGCGTGTTTTCTTGTACAATCAAGGTGTTTAATTGCATCTGATATATATTTGATTATCATATAAGCAAGCATCACAACAAAAACGTGTCCACGTGTCCTGCTTTCTTTCCTGACAAAAATTGGTCTTATCTCCTCTATAGTCGTTTTCATTGTTCTGAAGGCAAACTCAACATTGTTCAAGTCTTTATATCTGCTATGTGCTGTTTCTTTGTCTAACAATTCCTTTGGAACATCTGTTTTAACTACGTAACAGCCGTCTAATTTGCTCTGCTCTGCATACTGCATCTGATTTATTTCTATGACAAAACTTCTGTTGCTATCAAGGATATCTACTATTGATAATAGCTTTAACTGCTCTGCTTTTTCATATATCTTCCTTTTTGCCACAACCAGACTTGCTCTTTTGTGCTCGTCAAGATACTTGTTTTGCTTTTCAATGAATTGCCTTAATCTTGCTATCCTATCCTGTCTGTTCCTTTCTATCTGCTCGGCTATCTGTGCATTACGTCGCATTATGTATCTTATTTTATCTTCTGATTCAACCTCTACTAAATCGTCATCAAACATCGAAAGCTGCAACAGACCGCTTTTAAGCAATGTCTCTATCTGTTGCTTTGTTATCGTTGTCAGATAGTTCCATTTATATTCATCGGATCCAAGCTCCTGTATCTGTCCCGATTTTATCATACCTTTGTCGCCAACAAAAACAACTCGCTCAACACCAAAGTTTTCTTTTAACTTCTTCAGTTGTGATGATACTGTCTTTGTGTCGCTGGTATTGCCATCGAATACCTCCACCGTCAATGGGCAGCCCTCGCTATCAAGCATCAGACCAATAACTATCTGCTTCTTGCCCTTTTTCTTGTCTCTATTGTAGCCGTATTCTGCCAGCTCGTTCTGCTCACCTTCAAAGTACGACGAAGTAACATCATAAAGAAAAATGTCTTTTACTTTTCTGTCCTTGTATCTAAAATCAAATATCTTTTTTTCAATATTGGACTGCTCTTTGGCTAACCAGTCCAGATTCTCATAAAGCGAATCTTCATTGAAATCCATTAGCTTGAGCTGTTCTTCAATGGCTTCAATATTTACCCATTCATTAGCAAGATAATTCCTTGATCCTTGAGTGATAACTCTTCCTGCTATTTGAAACAATGACAATTTTGCTCTTTTACCTGTTCCAAGAGCTTGATAAATACCCAGTCTTTTAGATATTTCTATCACGGTTTGCATGGCACCGAAGGACTTCCCATTAGAAAGCTCAAGGTCTTCGATAGTATTAATTTCATGCCCTTTTAATGATTTCTCAATGGCAGAAATCACATCTTTGGGTAACTTAGTAATTACAGCAAGAGTTCTATGTTTAACCTTCTTGCCTTCACGATAATTTTCCATGAGCAGGACTGATTCATATTTCTTTCCATTTTCATATTTTCTGTAAGTTCTTTGAATAAACATAGATCAACCTAAAAATGAGAATCTCAAATACTACTTCGCTACAAACATACATATTTAACATAATATATCCAAATTTATTATAAATATATATATATTATAATACTTAGCTACACTATATTGCGAATATTTCTCCTATCCTGCCGATTTATAGTGGTTTATCTCATATCTAATCTTTTTTTAGTAGGAAGATGGGTTACAAGAGTGGAAATACGAAATTATATGCGATGTCCACAAAATGTTTTTTCATCAACATAAAAATAATTCTTGATTTATTCCAAATAATTCGTTACTATACTCATGGGGTTAATTTAATGCACAAAAAAAGAGAATCACAGAGTATTTTCTAAACATTAAGATGAACTGAATGAGGAAAAAGTGGACTACAAAAGCAATTTATATCCTGTTAGTTTGCTTGTTGGTTTCACAAACAACCATAGCAAGCGAGAATAAAATCATTACATCAGTTCATTTTACAGTGGGCTACACCGCAGCAAACAATAATTCATCTGATTTCTTTGAAGTATATCATGATGAATTAAACGGGATCAAAGAGGACTTTGTTTTCCCAGCAATTGCCGGCTTATCCATAAAAGTAAAATACCCTGAAAATATTCGATTTGGCTTGGATTGCAATTATCAGTACTTTGAAATGAAAGACCTATACGAAGAAGTTGTTAATATGGGATATACAAAAGGTAAGCGAAACATCGCTCAGGAATTTGAAATCACCACGAGAGCTTGCTTTGCAATATTGGAGTATGTACCAATTGTCTCGCAGTTTAGGACTTATGGAGGGATTGGCATCGGTGCCAACTTTGGATCAATTTTTTGGACCGAAAGAATTAGTTCTGATATACATAACGATAAGAGGTTCGGAGGTAATCACTTGAATAAAATGACAATTGACCCTGCGTTCAAATTATATTCAGGGCTTGAGCTTGGCTTCGACAAAGAAGATGAGGACGACTATCTCGGGTCACTTTTTTTTGAACTGGAGTTCGTCAAAATATTCAGATACGAAGAAGTATTTGCTGAAGTTTATAAGCAATTAGATAAACCATCAGACAGATTATTAAAGAGCTATGGATTAGCAACATATTATATCAGTTTCAATATTGGAGTATCATTCAACGTCGATATATTTAAGCTGAATATAAAGAGAAATGAAAAACAGTAATGTTTCATATATCAATGAAACAGCTTTATAATAAATGATTGTCTTTACGACTAAAGAGAGGTGCAAAATGAAAACACAAGTAACATTCAGGCATTTAGACTCAAACAACGCATTGCAGGAAGCAGCCCAGGTTTCAATTAAAAAATTTGAAAAGTTCTTTGACGGCATTACCAGCACCAATGTAGAATTTATTAATGAGGCTACCAAACAGGTAGAATTCACTGTCCATGTACAGGGCAATACACTCGTTGCACGTGAGGAATCTGATGATTTCCGTAAGAGCTTAAACGAAGCTACTGACAAAATGATTCGTCAGATCAAAAAATGGAAAACTAAAACATTCAAGAATTAAACTAAAAAACTCACATCATAAAAAGGGGCTTTGGAAAAAGCCCTTTTCTTTTATATCTTAGAAAAAATATTTTGTTCTTTTAGGAAATTTATGACAACATTTGACAACGTAGAAATATTACAGCAAAAAGCTGTACCTGTTAGTATTCTAATTGATTCTCCTGCAAAATTGACACATTTGAATCCTGGAGTTGATCTAAACAGAAAGATAACTAGCAAAGGGTTATACCGTCCACAGCTTGCTTTGGCTGGATACGCTGGACTTTTCAATTATAAAAGTATACAAATGTTTGGCAATACAGAGTTTTTTTATTTAAAAGGACTTCAAGAAAAGAAAAGGTATGAAGCATTTGCTACTATTTGTGAATTACCTATTCCTTGTATTGTTATCACTAACCACCATGAAATAGAAACAAAACTCCTTGATATTGCTACAAAAAATAAAATACCTGTTTTCAAGTCAGAATATGATACCACAAAAGCAACTTATGTACTTACAGAATTCATGGATGACCAATTTGCACCTCAAGCAGTTGTGCATGGATCATTCGTTGATGTTTATGGTGTGGGACTTTTGTTCGTTGGACGCAGCGGAATCGGCAAAAGCGAGATTGCCTTAGACCTTGTTGAGCGAGGACATCGCCTTGTTTCCGATGACGTAGTAATGCTTACGAAGAAGCGTGAATCAATCTTAATGGGTACTGGCACCAGTCTCGTTCAGCATTTCATGGAAATACGAGGCCTTGGAATAATTGATGTACGACAGATGTTTGGCATTAGGTCTATTCGATTCCAAAAACGTCTGGAGATGATTGTTGAGCTTGCTGAATACAACCCCGATGCCGAATATTCAAGAATTGGCTTGGACGAAGAAACAGTTAATATTATGGATATTGAAATATCAACTGTAAAACTTCCGATATTCCCTGGTAAGAATATTACTGTAATAGCCGAAGTGATTGCGATAAATTATCTTTTAAGAACTTATGGATATAATGCTTCTCAAGTGTTTTCGAATAATCTGAACCAGGAGATGAAAAAGGCAACAGGACCAGAATCTGCATTTCGTGATAGACGGATTACATCATGGCTACAAGGTGATATTGAATAATTTAATTATCAAATTTAAATTTCTATAAGTGATTTCAAAAGTTTTCGTAATTGAACTTGAGATAAGGGCTCTTGCACATATACTCCTTCCCAAATTCCGATTTGGTGAGGTAAATCAAGAGACCTCCTTCCCTAATTCCGATCTGGAGAAGTGGTTCGAGAACCCCTCCTTCCCTAATTCCGATCTGGAGAAGTGATTCGAGAACCCCTCCTTCCCAAATTCCGATTTGGAGAAGTGATTCGAGAACCCCTCCTTCCCAAATTCCGATTTGGGAAGGCACATTTCCATCCAAGTTGGACTTGGAAAACTCAAAGCACATCAATATCCATCACTCCATCTGATTCTTCATAGTTACATAATAACATAAATTCTCATGTTTTTATTTATTCTATAGAAATTTAGAGATTCTATCATTATATTAAAAACATTGCTATCTACAAAAACTCATATAAATTGAACAATCGTGAATGTTAGATAATAGATGTTGTTGGTACCGTATATTTTGTATTTTGATCTCATGATTCTTATAAGTTTAACTTATAATGATAATAACATTCCCAAATCGGAGTTGGGGAAAGAGAAAGAATCGAATTAGAGTTTAGGGATTAATTCCCTAACCTACCTCTCACACCACCGGACGTACGGTTCTCGTATCACAGCGGTTCGTTAAACATGACATTGCTGTTGGATTGATTGTTATACTTACAACTTAAGTTCTGTGCTCTCCCGACATTTGTCCTCTGCTTCCAGCATACTGTCAGCCGGGTAGTCCGGTTTTCTTTTACGGTTTTCTGCATTCAACGCACTAAGATTGTTCATAAAAGTCTCGCTCGGTTTAACGTTCTTCCCTTATCTTTCGATAAAGTACTATGGCGTCTGCTGACTTCTGACATCTCAGACAAACATCACTGCTTGTGTTGTTTTGCTCCGAGTTCCTTCGCGGGTAAGAGTAGTAACTTACTCTTCATATATCTGTTGGATTTACATGCGTGAGTTTCGGATAGTTTCGGGCTTTGTTTTGTCATGCAAACTCACCCACTTGACACCTGCCTGATCCGCTTCCTGTTCGTCAGATCGAAGATTTGCCGCCGACTTACCAAAAGATTCCACATCACAACGGACATCCTTGTCTTTGGCTAACGTTTCCCACTATCAAGGCACGTTCGGGACTTACACCCTATAGTTATTATAAATGCCAGGCACACAAAAATGTGGAATGAAGATATTGCACTTCACTCCAATAAAATCAAGAACTGATAATTAATACTAAGGCAGTTATTTCCAATTATTTTCTAAGTCCCTTCTAAACTCTTCGTCAAAAAACTCAACTATGTTTGGATTTGCGGATATAACTTCTTTGTTTCCATTATGCAAACGTATCATTATGTTGTTGATAATGCACACGTCCTTGGTAGAATTTAATTCAAGTCGTGATAAGAGAATATTTAATGGATATTGCATTTTCTATTCCAATATTATCTTTGTTGAGTATTTCGCATTCTCAATGAATACTGTTAAAATATAAATTCCTCGAGGAGAATTAGAAATATCCAAGATAAATTCATCATCATTAGTATTCTGAATTTTGAAAATTTGATGGCCAAGCATATCAGTAATCGCTATATTCTTTTTAATATTTTCTGCATCAGAAATCTCCAGAGTAAACAAACCTGCATTCGGATTTGGATATACTTTTGTTACTGGCTCAGATTCTATGTTGATCTCTTTTTCAATGTGGTTAATGACTACTTTGTACAATGTTGCAAGACAAGGTTCATCACTTATTTGAATAACAACTCTGGCACCTGGGTATGTTTTAAATCCCGGATAAAGAGTAACACTGTTTGCAGCAACCAATTTCAAGTATGCTGAACTGTTTACGTATAAAGTAGAATACTGTGCTGCAGATAAATCGCTCGTTGATCTATAAATTTTATCCCCGCTTATGATTCCGGCAATGCCGAGCAAACCGTAACATTCAAGTTCTGGCAAATATCTCAATCTTGGGTATTCATAAGAACTTAAAGACCAGACATTAAAGAAATCCCATCCAGAATAATTAGATTGTGACTGCATTTGCAATGTTGTTCTTCCATTGCCAAGGTAGCTAGAAGAATTACCACTTTCCTCTGTATCCCAATAGGATGATGATATAAAAGATTGAGCCCCGTATCCAATAAGTCCACCTACATAACCAGAGCCCGTAACTGATCCAATAGAATAACAATTATAATTTGTAGCATTAAAAATATACCCAATAAAACCTCCTAAGTAATACCCTCCGCTTGAAGAAACAGAGGCAGTTGAATAGCAATTCTTTAATAAATAAAAGTTGACATTAGAAAGATAAAAATAACCGATGAATCCACCAAGATAATCACTACCTGAATTGGAAGAGACAGAACCAGATGAACAACACTTTTCGAAATAAATGTTATCAGATGGGTAATCCTCACTGTAAACATAGTAGAATCTTCCTATGAAGCCACCCAAATAATTTCCACTTCCAGAAACATCAGCATCACTTTTTGAAAAAGTTATATTTATTGTTTTATTGCTATAAACATATCCTATCAAACCACCAACATAATAAGTGCCTGAAACATTTCCCTGCGTTAGGCACCAATTAACTTTTACTGAATTTGTCATTTTGCCACAAAGAGTTCCAACATAATAGGACCCGCTAATATTAGCATTTATCAACATAATACCATTAAGATCCGCACTAACACAATTACCAAATAAACCTACATAATTTGTTGAAGGCATATTGATTTGAAGGTTATTAATAAAACACCCTCTCCCGTTATATCCACCTGTAAATGGTGTAGTGCTATTGCCTATTGGACTCGGATCAGTCATATTGATGCAATCAAAATCATAATTCTGTTTGAAAAAATTGTTCCAATCTGCTGGAGTATCCATTAATTCCTGTAGATCGTCTGAGTTTGATATTTGCCATGGATCGCTATAAGTTCCGTTGCCCCCAGAGTATTTTCCATATCCTAATTTCGGATAGTCAATAGTATTCTTTGTCCAAACATTTGTGAAATCCCAACCAGAATAATTTGATTGAGTCTTCATTTGTGAAGTAGTTCTTCCTGATCCCCCTGCACTAGTCGAATTGCCACTAGCTTCTATATCCCAATAGCACGATGAAATACTATTTAAAGCCCCATAACCAATAAATCCACCAACATAACTGGAGCCCGTTGCAGATCCAATAGAATAACAATTTGATATACTTGCACTTGCTAAATATCCAATGAAGCCACCTACATAATAACCCAAATCAGAAGAAACTGAGCCAGTAGAATAGCAATCATTAAACATTGAAAAAGAAACATTTGAAAGATAAAAATATCCTATGAAGCCACCGATATTGAATCTAATCATCCTAGAACTCAAAGAAACATCGCCTGTTGAATAACATTCTTCGAAAGCATTAGCACTTGATGAGTAATCACCAGTATAATTAAAGTAAAATCTTCCAATGAAACCACCTATATAGCTGCCATTTCCATAAACATTAGTATAACTCTTTGATTTTGTAATACTTACAATTACACTACTGGTAACATATCCAATCATACCTCCAACATAATATGAGCCAGAAACATTACCATGTGTAAAACATTCATTTACACTAACTAAATCTGTCATAAAGCCGCATAAAGAACCAACATAATAGTTTCCACTGACAGTAGCATTTATCAGGTTGATTTCATTCAAATTTGCATCACTGCAGAAACCAAACAATCCTACATAATCTGTTGATGGCATATCAATCTCTAGATTTTCTATATAAAAACCCTGACCATCATATTTACCTGAAAATGGGGTTGTGCTGTTGCCAATAGGATTCGGGCTGCTCAATCCATAACAATTAATAACAGCGGTCTGTTTAAAATAGTTGTCCCAATCGACAGAAGTGTCCATTAATTCCTGAAGATCATCTGGGTCAGATATTTGCCAGGGGTCACCGGAGGTGCCGCTGCCACCGGAATATGAAAAACACAAGGAAAAAGAAACGAAAATAAAGGAAAACGCAATAAGAGTCTCTTTCATAATAATCAGCCCAATTTATGATACTCAAAACTGGTAACTACTCACACCTTAATATAAAAATATTAAGGGTTTCATCCAAAATAATTTTTATAAACATATATTGTCGTTATATTTCAATAAATAATGATGGAAAATAGGAAATAATAAAATGACTTCTGATAAAAGGAGGATTCTTTTTCTCTAAGAAGAGAACAGACTTTTAAAAGAAGAAAATAAGCAGCTTCGCAAAATCATTACCAAGTTAGAAAATACCATTATAGTTCTAACAAAGCGGATTGATTATTTAGAAGATGAGCTACGTAAAACAAAATTGAACAAGAATAGCTCCAACAGCAGCAAACCACCTTCGTCAGATTTGTCCCTCCTTCCCAAATTCCGATCTGGAGAAGTGGTTCGAGAACCCCTCCTTCCAAAATTCCGATCTGGAGAAGTGATTCGAGAACCCCTCCTTCCAAAATTCCGATTTGGGAAGGCACATTTCCATCCAAGTTGTACTTTGAAAACTCAAAGCACATCAATATCCATCACTCCATCTGATTCTTCATAGTTACATAATAACATAAACTCGCATTTCTTTATTTGTTCTATAGTAATTCAGAGTTTCTATCATAATATTACAAACATTACCATCTACAAAAATTGGTATAAATTGAACAATCATGAATGTTAGATAATAGATGTTGTTGGTACCGTATATTAAGACCATTGCAAAATAGAAGGAAATCCCCCTTTGTCCCCCTTTTAAAAAAGGGGGAGATTCTCATGATAATTATATATCAATGGCTTACTCCCTCCCGTACTTGTAAGGGAGTGTCGGGGAGGGATCAATTCTGGGGTTTTGCAATGGTTTTGTATTTTGATCTCATGATTCTTATAAGTTTAACTTATAATGATAATAACATTCCCAAATCGGAGTTTGGGAATGAGGAGGGCTCAGTGGAATTCCCAAATCGGAGTTTGGGAATGAGGAGGGCTCAGTGGAAAATTGCATTCCCAAATCGGAATTTGGGAATGAGGAGGGCTCAGTGGAATTCCTAAATCTGAGTTTGGGAATGAGAAGACTTTGAAATGCTAAACCAAATAGAGAGATTTAAAATTCAGATAGTTTTTGGGCTAAACCAGGATAATCTGGCTCTAATTCTCTTATTTTTTGTAATAGTTGTTTTGCTTCTTGTTTTTTACCAGTCTGCAATAATAAATCTGCTTTTCTTATCATTAGTTCAATGCTGTTTGGATTAGCGTTTATTCCTCTATCATAAGTGCTAATTGCTTGATCTAATGAATCAATAATAGTGTAACATATTGATAAATTAATATAAGCTGAGATATTATTAGGAACAAACTCCAGAAATTTCTTATAATTTATTATGGCTTCATCCCAGTTTCCTAATTCTCTATGGCAACGAGCCAAAGCACTATATGAGTGTGGTTCCTCTGGCTGTGAATTCTGTAGAAACTTGATATCCTTAATCGCTGATTTGTAATCTTTGAGTATAATATGCACATTGGACCTATTCATATATAAATCTGGTTTTTTAGGATTAAGTTCTATACTTTTATTCATATCCTGTAGTGATTTCATGTACTGCCCAATATAAAAATATGCTGTGCCACGATTTGAATATGGTTCGGAATATGTCGGTCTTAATTCAATTGATTTAGAGAAGTTGTAAATAGCCACATCATATTTTTCTTTTTTGAAGAAATAAAGACCTCTATTATTCCATGCCCTTGAATTCAATGGTGATTTTCTAATAGTATCAGTCCATAAAGTTCCATCATTTTGCCATACTCTATTTCTTTGGTATGATAAATAGGAATAAAGTAATGTTATGGCTATCAATAATAATAAAATGTATTCGAAATATTTTTTATTAATAAATTCAAATACTATATACAGAACTATTAAAACAAAGCCAAATATCGGCAAGTATAAACGATGCTCAAAAATAACATCCCTTATTGGAATTACACTGGATTCGATAAGTAATGTAGTATAAAACCAGAATATCCCAAGAGATATTATTGGATGCTTTTTTAACGTTAAAAATCCAATAGAAATAACTAATAGATTAAACAAAAAGCCAAGTATAGTCCAAAGCTCAAAAAAGCTCTCTGATAATGGGAAATAATGATCTAAATGCTGCCCATAAGGTAGGATCAGCAATCTCCAATATGTACTAATAACCCTGAATTGCGTTAGAAAATAGTTCTCTGAGCTAATAATATCATCATAAGGACTTTTCTGCGGCTTGAACATCTGATCGAAACCTAAGCCAATCTGTGCTAATACGACTAATGCTACAAAAATCGAAACCAAGATTACTATTTGTCTGGGTTTGATCTTGATTTGTTTATGAAAAAGTACTAATTCAAATATTACTATGGTAATAGGTAATGTAAAAGTGTTCTCTTTTGTGAAAATGGCTAAAACAAAAGAAAATACCAATAGGATTAAAAATATTATTTTTTTGTAGTAGTTTTCACTGAGTCTAAAGCTCAGATATAAAACACATGAAGATAGATAAAAAAAAGCAGCCATAGATGCTAATCGCTGATAAATATACGCTACTGCCTGTGTCTGAATAGGATGCGTCAGAAAGATCAAAGCTCCCAGAAAAGCTAATATCGGTGCATAAATTGCTATTTGTTTGTCCTTAATAATTGGTGCTTTAAAAATTAATAACAACAAAGTAAAACAGAGTAGGGCATTTGATATATGTACAGATAGATTGAAGTAAAAATATCCAGACGTATCTTCCCCATAAACATGATAATTATATATGAAAGTGGAAAATGGGAGAACGCGAAAGAAATTGAAATCAAAAAGCCCAATATAATCTTCGTTGATTACCTGGTCTAACTGTCGCCAAACCGAATCATCAAAATGAAAGGAATTATCAAAAATATTATGATAAGTTATATAGCCAATAATTACAAGAATAACTATTGTGATAATCTTGTACAATAAATTATGCTTTTCGATAAATGGAAGAAGTATTTTATGAACATAATTCATTTATGAGTAACTCAATCATAAATTTTTCAAACAAAACTATTTATATTAATTGCAATATAAGCAAGAAAGAATTGGTGGCAAAGACTTAACGAAAAATATTTAATATTTCAACGAAATCATTTGGTAGTTCTGAGTCAAACTCCATGACATTCTTTGTCTGTGGGTGAGTAAAGCCAAGAGTTTTTGCATGAAGCAATTGTCTGCCAGCAAGCTTAATAGATTTCTCTGCTTTCAGTCGGAACTGCTTGTCTTGACCACCAAACAAGACATTATCGCCTCCATAGGAACTATCTCCAAATACTGGATGACCAATATATTTAGTATGAACTCGAATTTGATGTGTTCTGCCAGTGTGAAGTTTCAACTGGAGTAGTGTTAAATATCTGAGTCTTTCGATCACTTTATAATCTGTAGTAGCTATCTTGCCACCTCTTTTTACTACTTCAAATAATTTTCTATCTTTACTTGATCTTCCGATGTTCCCGATTATTATGCCAGTATCATTATTAAATTCGCCCCAAACTAAAGCAAAGTATTCCCTCTTTGATGTTTTATCAGCAAATTGCTCTGCAAGTTTAGCATGAGTAAATGTGTCTTTGGCAACAACCAGCAAGCCGGAAGTATCTTTGTCCAGACGATGAACTATACCTGGTCGAATTGAGTCGCTTGAATAAACAGCTCCTTCGTCATCATCTTCTTCATCAAACTCTATGTTTTTTGCCTCCCTTTCTCCGAAATGATACAAAAGTGCATTGACCAATGTCCCGTAGCGGTTTCCAAAGCCAGGATGCACACACATTCCAGCAGATTTGTTAATAACCATTAGATAATCGTCTTCGTAAACAACCTCCAAAGGAATATTCTCAGGGATCAGTTCCAGAGGTGGCGGTTTCATTATCTTGCAAACTATATGATCAAGTGGCTGGACTTTACGGCTTTGCTTTGCTTTTTTTCCATTAACAGTTACATGTCCATCTGAAATTGCATTCTGTACTTTGTTGCGGGTTGCATTTTGTGTGTTCCTGCTAATGTAAATATCTAATCTTTCAGGTGTCTGTCCTGGAGCAACTTTAAATTCAAAGGTATGTTCTATATACTCAGGATAATTTTCTAACATTTTTCACAATCGCCATTTTTAATCTAAACAAACCTTTACCATTGAAAAGTCATCATCAAGGATTTCTGATCTTGATAAAACTTTAACAAAATCATACAATTCTTCGATTTCGCTTGCTGATTCGTTAGAATGAGAAGCCATAAAATCAAAAAATTCATTAAGAGACCACATCTCACCATTTTCTTTTTCAATTTCATAAACGCCATCGGAGTATATATATAAAGCTGCTGGCTTCTCTATTTTAACTACTGTGCTTTGATAAGGAAAATCAGGCACACCACCAACTATAAAGTTTGCATTCATTAACTCTATCCTGTCTTTATTAGAGTTTAACAACAAAGCAGGTGGATGACCTGCACTGGAGTATCGCAATTCTCTGGTCTGCTTATTATAAACACCATACCACATAGTAAAATAAAGATCATTTTGCTCTGCCATCTGATATGATTTGTTTAATTGTGTCAGTACCTCTTCTGGCTTTCTGAAATCAACACCAGAAAGAGTCTGAGACCTCATAGTATTATACGCAGATACTGAAAGCAATGCTGGGCCAACACCATGTCCGCAAACATCCAGAAGGTAGACTGCAAAATGATTCTCGTCTATCCAATGGTAGCCAAAAGAATCCCCACCAAGGTCTGCTGAAGGTATAAACATCCAATTTGTTCTAATGTCTCCGTCTTTTATTGGATCTGGCAGCAGTGATTTTACGTAATCAGCCGCTTTCTGGAGTTCTGAAGCCAGCTCCTCCTGACTTTTCTTTAATGCAAGATAAGCTTCATTTCTTTGTAATAAATTGATATAGCTTTTTGAGTGGTAGCGAATCCTGGCTTTCAATTCTATATCTGCCCGTTTCTTAGGGTCAAAATCTTTGACGAAATAGTCATTAGCTCCCAGTTCGAAAGCTTTCGCTTTGATTTCTGGTTCTTCTTTCGATGACAGTACAATTAGAGGAATATCTTTCAGCTCTTTCTTTGCTCTGAAAAACTTCACTAAGGTTAATCCATCAACATCAGGCATTATAAGGTCTTGTAAAATAACAGTAGGATTTATTATCATTGCTTCTTGTATGGCTTTAGTTGGATCCATACAATAATGGAACTCTATATCGCTTTCTGACTGAAGCATTTTCTTAACGCTTTCTGCCACTATTCTTTGGTCATCTACCAGAAATACTATTATCTTATAATCTGTTAGATTCATATTATCTTTAATAGCCATAGGGTAACTTTCCTTTATATTAATTCTAAAATTCTATTCGGTATTTTTTCTAAAGACAGTACATGAGTAGCTGCTCCAATCTTAGCTGCCTGCTTCGGCATTCCATAAACAGTTGAGCTATCCTGGTCCTGAGCAATCGTTACCCATCCCTCATTTTTTAACTCTAACAAGCCAACTGCACCATCATCGCCCATGCCAGTTAGCAAAACTGCTATGTCTTGATTACTCCAATTATCTTTCAAACTCTTATAGAAGACGTTCACTGATGGTCTGTAATGGTAATTAATTGGCTCAGGTGAATAATAAAATGTATGATCTTTGTCCATCAACAAATGATCATTTGTTTCAGCCAGATAGGCAACTCCCTGCTTGGGATACATCCCCTCTTTAATAACTTTCACTTCCAGTGGAGTTTGGTCATTAAGCCAGTTTGCTAATCCATTGGCAAAAAGAAAATCTACATGCTGGACTATAACAATGGAAGCTTTCATATCTTTTGGTAATTTGGAGAGAATATAAGCCAATGCCTTAGGACCTCCAGTCGAAGAGCCAATGGCAATCATCTTATGTAGAGTATGTAATGATGGCTTGTTTGTCTGGAAGCTATTCGTCTTTATCTGTACTTCTTTACCAATTAATTTGCCTATAGTATCTATTTTTTTCAAAAGATCTTTAGCACCTTCCATACTCCCTTGAGTGCCAAGTGTCGGGGTACATACTGCATCTAAGGCACCTGCACCCATAGCATCAAACACAAGTCCTGCATTTCCTGTTACAGTAGCAGTAACAACGAGTATGGGGCATGGGCATTGCTTCATAATTCTCTTAGTTGCCTCTACACCATTCATTACGGGCATTATCAAGTCCATTAAAATCAAGTCAGGTCGGTCCTTACATGCTTTTTCAACTGCCTCCTTCCCATCATAGGCAGTCCAGCATATCTCATAGTTTGAGACAGATTTTAGGACTCTTTTCAATGCCTCTACGGCTATTGTCAAATCATTTACTATTGCTATTTTCATACTTTATTATCAGATATTATTAACACAGTTTATT
>Ga0272443_10003666_pt1 | contig 17795 bp, 14 predicted proteins | sample SSMAcet12_FD_193581 | JGI IMG/M metagenome (GOLD analysis project Ga0272443, IMG submission 193581) | Marine sediment archaeal communities from Little Sippewissett salt marsh, Falmouth, MA, United States - SSM-Acet-12 | ecosystem: Environmental > Aquatic > Marine > Wetlands > Sediment ... | reverse complement strand
GAAGAACGCAGAATTACTGCTTTCAGAGTTAATCAATTACAATGGAGAGAACCTAATCGGAGAGATAGTCCGCCTGGGGATACAGAACCTGATGGAGTTAGAAAGAGACGAACATATCGGAGTAGGCAGTTATGAGCGAGGCGATGAGCGTCGCAGTCAGCGTAACGGATATAAATCCAGAACGTTGTATACGCGGGTTGGGACGCTGATTCTGCAAGTACTACAGACTCGTGACGGGCAATTTTATCCTTCAATTTTAGAGCGGTACCAACGAAGTGAGAAGGCCTTGGTTCTGGCATTGGCAGAAGCCTATTTGCAGGGAGTGTCCACCCGTAAAATGAAGATGATTACCGAGGAGCTAATGGGTAAGGAGTTCTCATCCTCATCGATCAGCCGGTTCGCCGCCAAGCTAGATGCAGAACTGGATGCCTAGCGGGATCGATCCTTGACCAAAGAATATCCCTATGTGGTTGTAGATGCCCGCTATGAGAGTAGCCGGGTTGATGGGAAGATCATCGATATTGCTGTGCAGATTGCCATAGGGATCGATTCTGAGGGTTATCGGCATGTGCTTGGGATTGATACTGCCTGGTCAGAGACCGCTTATTCCTGGGACCGTTTTATTGGTGGATTAAAGGAACGCGGACTACGAGGGATTAGGTTGGTAACCAGTGATGATCATCCAGGGATCTACCCTGCCATTAAGAAGCACTATCCCGGAGTTCAGTGGCAGCGTTGCCAGCGTCACTTCTCGGTCAATGCCATGGACCTTGTTCCCAAAAGCAAGCGAGATGATCTTTACAAGAGACTCATGGAGGCCTGGGATTGCGAGAAGTATGAGGATGCAAAGGCAGCCATGGACAAGATAGCTGAGGATTATCAGGACAAGTATCCTGCTTTTTCCGAGTTCATTTCCGAACATTCCTGGGAGACCTTAGGGGTATATCTGGCCTCCTCACCTGAGCACTATAAACGCTTACGGACAACCAATATGCTTGAGCGGGTAAATCAGGAGCTGAAACGAAGGAGCAGAGTGGTCCGCATATTACCAAATCCAAAAAGTTGTTTAAGGTTATTCTCGGCTCTATTAAAGGAATGGCACGAGGACTGGGTATATGGAAGAAAATATCTGAATATGGATCTATTGGAGAAATTTGAGGCAAATAAACGAATGAAGCAGAACCCTCCAGAGATTCTATCAGTTGCTATAAATGAAAAAAAAAATAACCGTGGCTTGAGAATTTTACAGAAAAAAAGTTGCATTACTGAATTGTGCCCGGAGAAAACCAGGATTGTCTATTGTAAAGATTCAAATCGTAAGGGAGATTATGAAAATCATAGTTTTGATTTTTTGGGTTATACGTTCAGACTGAGAAGCAGTCGCTGTAAGAATGGTCGTTTCTTCGTTAGTTTTTCTCCTTCTGTAAGTCAGAAGAGTTTAAAAGCTATGCGTAGTAGAATCAAACAACATCCAATAATTAAAGGATGTTACAGTAAAAGCATAGAATCGATTGCTTGTATTTTGAACCCAATCATTCAGGGCTGGATTAACTATTACGGTAGATTTAGAAAGTCATCATTGTCGTCCATATTCCATTACATTAATGATAAACTTACCAGATGGGTAATGAGGAAATACAAATCTCTACATAGGCGGAGAACCTGGGCAGGGAGATGGTTAAAGAATCTGTATTTGCTGAATCCTGACTTATTTGCCCACTGGAAGGTTTGGAACTGGGTGGCTGAATAACAAGAGCCATATGAGTCGAGAGACTCACGTACGGTTCTGTGAGAAGTCGAAGGGGGTGGTTCCCTTCGGCTTACTCGACCCGTTGTGGAAAGCTTCTTCAAGAATCTGAAAGTAGAATGTGTTTACCAGGAGAAATACCGAACCAAGGCCCAGGCAGCATTATCAATCTTTGAATATATTGAGACCTGGTACAATTCTGGAAGGATCCATACAACCCTTGAAATGTCAATAAAAGAATACAAAGAAGAAATTATTAACCAAGAACAAGTGGCTTAACTAACTGTCCGTGTTAGGGTAGCAAGGTCAGCTCCTCGAAGAACAGGAGAAGAACCATGATCAGCATCGGATCCAAATCAAGTTCCCTGACAAATATTACCAGAAGAAAAGGGTGATCTGGAAGGTATTGTCACAGCAGAGGAAGATCTTTGAAACAGGAGGTAGTGTACCTGACCGGATCTTATCCATCTCAAAGAGCTATGTGAGGCCCATTGTCAGAGGGAAGGAAGTAAAGTCTATGGAGTTCGGGGCCAAGGTGAATATGCTCCAGTTCGACGGGATCAACTTCATTGAACACCTCAGCTTTGAGCCGTTTCATGAAGGTAACCGTTATATACAATCCGGTTGATCGAATCGATCAGGTACAGCCGCACTTTGTTCGGGAAAATTACTCATGTCTCAGCTGACGATATTTATGCAACGAATGTCAACCGGAAGTGGAGCACTAGCCAGGGTATCACTACGAACTTCAAGTGTAAGGGACGTACAGGCAAGTTAGAAGATCAGAGGCAGATCATTGCATCGGAACTTCGGAAGGAGCGGGCAACACGCATGGAAGGCAGCTTTGGAACCGAGGAACAGCATTATAGTCTGGACAAGATCAAGGCCAGAATCGAGAAAAATGAAATCCTTTGGATATTCTTTGGGGTTCACATGGCCAATGCAGTCAGGATTGCAAAACGCCTGGCTATGGAAAGGTCAATCCAATTTGCAGCATAGGAATTAAATAACTGATCGATTGAAGGTTGAATGGGAGAGGTATCTCCGGAAATCCCGAAATTATGCACATATTAGTTTGAAATCACAATTAATTGCGCTGGAATAAGAAAAATCCGGTCACAGAAAAACTCATTTGACCGGATTATCAGAAATGTGACCTATTTCGCGAATCTCCCTAAGGACAAAGTTGAGTTTAAAGAATTGGGGGAGACCACTGAAGCGAGTACAAAATAATAAACACTGGATGGAAGATTCCTCACAACTTGCTGCGAGGTTCTTCAATTTAATTACTTTTCAGCATTTGCAAGGAACAATTCCCTTTTATTTATGAATAATTCAGGTTAGAGATTCCCAACCAAGATTTATGTTATATAACATATAATATATATTTTAAATTTAAACGTTTAAACATATTTTTGCATTCATCTAGTATTATAACCTGTTGTGCTATTAAGAAGCCAACGCATATTTTAGATGCGTTCAACGGTTATTTTTTCTATTAATTAATATACTGTAACATTTTTACAGTTTTATTTTATAGAGGATGCGCATGGAAAGATTTTTTTATCGACGTAGCATAATATCTCTTCAGCATCAGCTGATCCCAGAACTGGGAAATGAGTGTTTCAAAGCGTTTCCATGATTTCATAGATATTATTGAAATGAAAAAAAGGCCTAAAAGAATATGTTTAAAAGATATTGCAGATAAGGTTGGAGTTTCAACAGCCCTTGTTTCATATGTGCTTAATGGTCAAGAGAATGAAAAACGTGTTGGTTCTGAGGCAGCCAAACGTATCCGTACAGTTGCACAGGAATTGGGCTACAATCCTAATCAAATTGCCAGGAGTCTTAGAAAAGGGACCACCAAAACAATTGGTCTGATTGTTGCAGATATTGCAAACACTTTTTTTAGTTTAATGGCAAGGATAATTGAGGATGAGGCGAATATTTATGGTTATACCGTTATAATGGGCAGTTCTGATGAGGATTTTGAAAACACTTCTATTCTGGTTGAAACCTTAATGAATCGGCAGGTAGATGGTTTTATTATAGTTCCTTGTGATGGATCTGCAGATTATTTAAAGAAACTTGTTGAGAATAATATTCCCTTGGTACAGATTGACCGTTATATTCCTGGAATATCTGCCAATTATGTTGTGCTCGACAATTATAATGCAACTTTTGAGGCAACCAATCATTTGATTAATAAAGGTCATAATAAGATTGGGATGGTTGCTTACAAGACTTCCCTATGTCATATGAAAGAGAGGATTAGAGGCTATACTACCGCAATGGAAACAGTTGGACTCAAAAGAAATATTTCCGTGAAAGAGGTAAGACATTCATATATTGATAATGATATAAAAAAGGTGCTTCTGGAATTTACCAGGGAAGGGAAAAAGGTCGATGCCTTACTTTTTGCCACCAATGCCTTATCCATAAGGGGACTGTACTTCATAAATGAAAACAAGATCAAGGTTCCTAATGAACTTGCCATCATTGGATTTGACGGAAATGAAGCTTTTGATTTCTTCTATGCTCCACTGACCTATATCCTGCAACCTATTGAAGAGATGGCAAAAAAATCTGTGAGTATACTGATGGACCAGATCAACGGGTCGAATAAAATTGAGAATATTAAAATGAGACATCAAATAATATATCGTCAATCATGTTAAAGAAACATTGTATTGATCCCAAATTATGCGTTAGAATATATAGATATATCTCTACTATCACAAAATCAACATCTTAAGCTTATAATACATTGCATTAGAAAAGTGATTTGTTCGAACACATGTGAGATACTATATATATGCTTTTTTGATAAATTAGCTAGTTTCTAATGAATTAATTGGGTTGATAATAATTGTTATCACTAGTTCGTGAAACTTTACGCGGCCATAGTGCCATAGAATATGAGTTCTTTGACACAGTTTTGATATTTTGCGAAGTATGGGGTAATACCGAACACGCCAAAAAATCGGTTTAACAGTAAAATGTTGTGATTCATTGTTTTAATATCCGACACTGAAAATGCCTTTCTGTTTTCCTTTGGGATGCTTAACCAATGAATAACCTTGGCAATGTTAATGGAAGTGAGTGAAGCACAAAATAATAAACAATGGATCGAAGATTCCTCGCAGCTTGCTGCGAGGTTCTTCAATTGGAAGTGTAATTTGTTTTAACTTCTTGCCTGGGAATCATTTAATCCTGTATGTTGTTTTCCATCGTGGTAGAGGAATTCAATCTAGTACCAGCTCTGTTAGTAGAGCAGTATTTCAGCGGGATTCATTGACACATCTGTACTGAGATACAGTTTTCTGGCATCCTTTCCTTCGGTTTTTTCATAGGTAACGTAGACCAGCATAATAATACGCTTGAGTACCTTGGAATATACTTCAGCAGCATAAACGGTTGATTCTTCGTCCTGGGATATCAAGGTGAAGTATTCTTTATCAATGTCCATGATGGTAATCTTACCAGTAAACTGACGAAGTCTTACTTTTTTACCGGTTGGTTTATCCGTGCAGAGATATCTCAGGTCGGCATCATCTCTGAGTCTGCTGATCAGATGCATCTCAAGGGCAATGACCTTATTATTGAATGGTTTATTGGCAAACCATGCATCGGCTACCAGGCATTTGGAAATAGTACGCAGGGTATCCTTTCTATCTACGATCTCCCCGGTATAACAATCGGTAAGGTTCTGTTCGCCGGCATTGAGTGTTTGGAACGCCTCAAGGTGAAAAGCGGTATGATTATCAATATCAATAGCAGCGATACCTCCTATTTCCAGGCCCCAGTTGGGCTGATTGGCACAATTGGACCAATACCAGCCCATACCCCTGGTGTTTTCTTGCCGGATTTGCTGATACAGCTCGGATCAAAGGCAATGGCATATCAGCCACTTCCATAGGATAATGTAAATCTTTATTGAAGGCTAAGAAATCAAATGATTTTTCAAATTGTTGCCTGTATCGTTGTTCTTTGTATTTTCCGTACTTTGCAAGTTGCAGAAAATCAATTCAACCTCTGAAAGAGAGAAACCGGATGAATGTTTCTATTAAGAAGTCCATTCTCCACTGATTAACTCTAGACAAGTTATCTAACATATTAATTATGATATTTTTGTAAGGTGTTTGCTCCCTGGTGATCATAACTTAGATAGATATGAGTAAATCTACTAAGTTACAGATTACCTGGGATCTATTCAAATATATTAAACATCTATTTTACTGATAATCACATAGATATATACATTCTTAACGAATAATTTTATTATTTAAACGATTAAATACCATGAAAAAAAAACTATGTTTCTACGTTTTGGTTTTGTCATTCTCAGTAAAAGCATTTGCTCAAGTGGGATTTACGGGACTAGAGGTCAATATGCATAACCTATACAGGTTGTCAGATGCAAGAACCCGATCAGTTAGTCCGGAAAACTTTACAGGTGAACCGGGCAAAGGAGGTATGGCCCGATTGAATGATAAAGATACTCCAAATGCAGCCAATGCATGGGAACAGGCAAAGGACCTCGGCCAGGGCTGGAAAGTTAATCCTTATATCAACGTGGATGGGGGAACTACATTTATACTGGCTGAAATTGCAGGTCCCGGAGCTATCCAGCATATCTGGATGACACCTACGGGTAACCGGAGATTAAGCATTCTTAGGATTTACTGGGACGATGAACTGAAACCCTCGGTAGAATGTCCCATTGGTGATTTTTTTGCAAATGGTTGGGGGGAATATGCACAAGTATCATCATTGCCCATCTGTGTAAATCCTGGTAGTGCATATAATTGTTACTGGGTAATGCCTTTCAGAAAAAAGTGCAAAATAACCCTTACTAACATAGATGATAAGCCAATAAGTTTATATTATCAGATTGATTATACATTGACTGAAATTCCTGAAGATGCAGCATATTTTCATGCTCAGTTCAGGAGGGTTAATCCATTACCCTACAAAGAAGTGTATACTATTATTGATGGTGTACGAGGCAAAGGACATTATGTTGGAACTTATATTTGCTGGGGAGTCAATAACAACGGCTGGTGGGGTGAAGGCGAGGTCAAGTTCTATATGGATGACGACAGGGATTTCCCGACTATCTGCGGAACGGGTACCGAAGATTATTTCTGCGGTTCGTATGGCTTTCACTCTCGAAACCCCATTACAAACGAGGGTGATGAAATTGGATACAGGACGTTCAACTCCCCATATGCAGGTCTTCCTCAGGTAATCCGTCCGGATGGACAATACCGCTCACAAATGCGCTTTGGACTCTATCGCTGGCATATTCCAGATCCTGTCAGATTTGAGAAAGATTTGCGAATTACCATACAAGCGCTTGGCTGGAGTGGTAATCAATATCTCCCGCTTCAGGATGATATTTCTTCGGTTGCATTTTGGTACCAGAGAGAACCGCATGCACCTTTTCCCCAATTCCCGGAAAGGCACATGCTTGAAGTAAACTAAATCATGAGCAAAACACAATCATATTTTAATGAAGAGACGCGATTTCATTTTCACAGCAGGTCTTGTTTCAATCTTCTTTTGCATATATCTCGGGTTATATTTTTCGAAAGAAATTTCCACAGCTGGAGGTCGTAATAATTATTTACGGGCTATATGTATCGTACGAGAACTCACTGTTGATCGCATTATAATCGGTAATCCGGATATAATGATCAGAAAGGTCGGTACTGTTTGGGTGCCTTATTTTAAAACGCTTAGACAAGCAGTTAATCAGGGAATTAATGTTCTGATTGTGCAAGAGCCAACCTTACACGATCACTGGGATCTCGATAGTTTAAAAAGCGTAGACCTTTCACTTAAAAGGAGACAAGTAATCGAGGCCATTGAAAGAAGGAAAAAATGGATTGAAGAGAATGAACTGGTCAATATTCGCAGTCACTATGTAATGAATATGATTCAAGATTATGGTATGCCATTTGCCCTGGGGCAAAAATTAGGTTTTTTAAATGTGGATATTATAAGATCAAAGGACTATTACAATGTATACCGGATTGAGGAAAATTCAGCCATCAATATTGCCAGAAAAATTGCATCTGAATTAGCAGATTTTAACCAGTGCGGGGTGGCATTTAGTGGCGATCAAGAAAGAATAATATCTTCGATAGGTTTAGGTACCGGCTATATTTGCGATCCGAGGGATTATGCTGATTTGCAGCCCGATCTGTGTATTGCTATTGATGATACAAATTATTGAGAATTTCAGTCATTGAAAAAATGAAAATATGATGAGTTACAAATTAATCGGACAACTACTCAAGGTGGGTATCCGCCCGGTCATAGACGGCAGGGAAAAAGGTGTGCGTGAATCACTGGAAGACCAGACAATGAACATGGCCAGGGCAGCAGCCCGTTTCATTGAATCCGAGGTCAGGTTCCCTTCGGGTGAAAAAGTTGAATGTGTGATCTCTGAAACCACCATAGGTGGGGTAGCCGATGCCGCCAGGTGTGCCGCCCAGTTTGCACGTGAAGGGGTGGGGATTTCGCTCACCATTTCGCCCTCCTGGTGTTACGGTACCGAGGTAATGGACAGTGATCCGCTGATACCGAAAGCGATCTGGGGTTTCAACGGGACAGAGCGACCGGGAGCCGTGTACCTGGCCGCAGCACTGGCAGGTTATACCCAGAAAGGATTGCCTGCATTCGGCATCTATGGCAGGCATGTGCAGGATGCCAGTGATCAGCGCATTCCTGAAGACGTGCAGGAGAAGATCCTCCGGTTTGTCAAGGCCGGTCTGGCCGTATCCCAGATGAAAGGGAAATCCTACCTCTCCATGGGATATTCTTCCATGGGGATTGTCGGTTCCATGGTGGACCCGCAATTCCTGCAGGATTATCTGGGATTACGGACAGAATTTATGGACATGAGCGAGATTGTCCGCAGGGTGGAGCTGGAAATTTTCGACAGAGAGGAATATAAGAAGGCCCTGGACTGGGTGAAGAAGAACTGTACAGAAGGGGAAGATATCAACAAGAAGCCTTCGGATCGCAAAAGGAAGGACTGGGAATGGGAGATGGTGGTTAAAATGACTCTGATCATGCGGGATCTGATGATCGGCAATCCCAAGCTGGCCGGGATGGGATACGGTGAAGAAGCCAGGGGCCGGAATGCCATTGTGTCGGGATTCCAGGGACAGCGGCAGTGGACGGATTACTTTCCAAACGGAGATTTCTCTGAAGCCATCCTGAATTCATCCTTTGACTGGAACGGGATCCGGGAAGCCTTTGTGGTGGCCACGGAAAATGACAGCCTGAACGGGGTGTCCATGTTGTTCGGTCACCTGCTGACCAATACCGCGCAGATTTTCTCGGATGTAAGGACCTACTGGAGCCCGGAGTCGGTAAAAAGAGTGACCGGCTATGAACTGGAAGGATTGGCAGCTGATGGTTTTATCCATCTGATCAATTCCGGTTCAACCACGCTGGATGCCACCGCCATGCAGAAGGATGATCGGGGAAACCCGGTCATGAAACCCTACTGGGAGATTACCGAAGAGGAGGTAAAGAAGTGTCTGGAAAGCACAAAATGGTGCCCGGGCAACCTGGAGTATTTCAGGGGTGGGGGATACTCATCCCAGTTCAGGACGGCAGGGCAGATGCCGGTTACCATGTGCAGGGTGAACCTGGTAAAGGGACTGGGACCTGTATTGCAACTGGCCGAAGGCTGGACCATTGAATTGCCTGACAAGGTCCATGAGACGCTAGACAGGCGGACGGACCCCACATGGCCCACCACCTGGTTTGTGCCAAGAACCAACGGTGCGGGTCCGTTCAGGGATGTGTACTCGGTGATGGCCGCCTGGGGAGCCAACCACGGGGCCATCAGCTACGGGCATATCGGGGCCGATCTAATCACCCTGGCCTCCATGTTGAGGATCCCTGTATGCATGCACAATGTGGAACCGGATAAGATCTTCCGTCCGGCTGCCTGGGCAGCATACGGTTCAGAAGCCGAAGGATCGGATTACAGGGCCTGCCAGGCGTTCGGTTCCCTGTACGGTTCATGAAATGGCAGCCAGTTTAAAATTCTGAAATGATGAGGCCATACAGTAAACAAGCATTGATCATTGCATTGCTGATCATCATGATTTCATGCAATTCAACCAATCAAACACACCAGATGGGGACGTACGGATACGACAGCGGATTTTTTGAAAAGCACGACATTGAATTTCTGGAACTGAAAAGCAGTGATGGCCTGTCCAGGTTGCTGGTGGTCCCTGCCTGGCAGGGCAGGGTGATGACTACTTCCGCAGGCGGAGCGGAAGGCAAGAGTTACGGCTGGATCAACCACGCGTTCATCGAGTCGGGGAAGAAAGATCCGCAGTTCAATGTTTATGGCGGAGAAGAGCGTTTCTGGCTCGGACCGGAAGGAGGCCCCTATTCCATCTATTTCAAACCGGGAGGAGCACAGGTTTATGAGAACTGGAAGGTACCGGCCGTCATCGATACCGAGGACTATCAATTTGTGTCGGGTGATGACCGGGGTGTCACTTTCAGAAAAGAGGCAGTTCTGGAAAACGCCTCTGGAACTGAGTTCCGTCTTGGTATAGAAAGGGCCGTTTCATTGCTTTCAGCAGAAGAGGTATCCTCCCTGTTCCATATCCAGGTTCCTGATGAACTGAAGGTGGTGGCGTATCAGACCGAGAATACCATTACCAACAGGGGAGAGCATGCTTGGACAAAGGAGAAAGGATTGCTGTCCATCTGGTTGCTGAGCATGTTCAACCCGTCCCCGGGGACGACTGTTTTCATTCCCTTCAGGCAGGATGCGGAGGGTATGGTGGTGAACGACGAATACTTTGGCAAGGTACCGGCGGACAGGCTCATTGTGGATGGCGGTATGGTCTATTTCAAAATCGATGGAAAATACCGGAGCAAGATCGGGATCCCGCCCGAAAGATCCACCGAACTGTGCGGCAGCTTTGATTCGGAAAATAATGTGCTGACCCTGCTCTGGTGTTCGCTGCCGGATGAGCCCCGGGTTTATGTGAATTCACAATGGGGTGAACAGGACGATCCCTACCGCGGGGATGTGATCAATTCCTATAATGACGGCCCGGTGGAGGATGGATCCATCATGGGACCTTTTTATGAGATCGAGACCTCTTCTCCCGCTGCGGCGCTCGGACCGGAAGAATCCATGAAGCACACTCAGCGGATCATCCATCTGGAAGGGAATAGGGAAGCGCTGGATCAAATTGTTAGGACATTGTTCGGGATTGCATTGAGCGAGATAGAAAATAAGTTTTAGTAACCTCTGATTGCGCAACACACATGGAAAACCACCGCATCATTCCCAGAGGGATCGTATGGCCCTTTATTTTACTCTCTTCCCTGTTTTTTGCCTGGGCAATTCCCAACAACCTGACGGATACCATGCTCGCGGCATTCAAAAGGATCATGAGCCTGTCAGATACAAAAACCGCCTGGATCCAGGTGGCTGCTTACTTTTTCGGATACGGGTGCTTTGCCATTCCGGGGGCCCTGTTCATAAAAAAATATACCTACAAATCGGGTGTATTGCTTGGTCTGGGCATGTATTCCCTGGGTACTTTCCTGTTTTACCCGGCCATGCTGATATCCCGAGCGAGTGATGAACTCGGGTTCATCATGTACCTGTTTGCCCTGTTGATCCTGTTTGCCGGATTATCCATTCTGGAAACCAGCACGAACTCGTATGTATGTGCCATCGGTCCGTCTTCCACGGCCACACAGCGCCTGAATTTTGCCCAGTCCTTCAATCCGTTCGGCGCCATTACAGGAGTGGTCATCAGCCAGGTGTTCATCCTGTCGCGGCTGAACACGATGACGGAATCGCAGCGGGCTGCATTGCCTCCGGCAGAACTGACACAGATCCAGGGAGCAGAACTAAAGTCACTGACATTGACCTATGTCATCCTCGGACTGATTATGGTTGGATTGCTGCTGGCCATTTACTTCACCCGGATGCCAAAGCTCAAAGAAGAAGATAAACGGCTGGATTTTCTGGGGACGTTCAGGCGGCTAAGTAAAAACGGTAATTATGTCTGGGGGGTGGTTGCCCAGTTTTTCTATGTAGGAGCGCAAATAGCCGTCTGGTCCTTTATCATCCGTTATGTAATGCAGCAGATGCAGCTCAATGAGGTGATCTCAGAGCTTGGTCCGAGTCCCGGTCCGGATGCGATTATTGCCAGACTCAGGAACATGGACCCAGTGGCATCGGGTTTTTACAATTTCTTGGAGTGGATCGGGCTGACTGCACTTTTGCCCCGCACGGCCGAGCAGGCGGGCGCCACCTATTACATCATGTCGCTCTGTTTGTTTGTGATCGGCCGTTTTGCATGCACCGGCCTGATGAAATTTATCAAACCCAGGAACCTGCTGACCGGACTGGCCTTACTGGCATTCGTTCTTTGCATGATCACCATATACGGACAGGGTTATTACGGAGTGTATGCATTAATGGGCATCTCGGGTTGCATGTCGCTGATGTTCCCGACCATATATGGGCTGGGGATCGACGGACTGGGAGAAGATACCAAGATCGGGGGAGCCGGGATGATCATGGCCATTGCCGGGGCTGCTTTTTTAACACAGGTACAGGGGATCGTCTCGGACCAGTCCGGGAATATCATCTTCGCCTACTGGGTTCCGGCCATTGCATTCATTGTTATAGCATATTATGCAATTGTCGTAGCCAGAAGACATGAGATGGAAAAAGAAATAATCAGACAAAATGAATTTAAAATTGATCCCGATGAATGATGACAATTTGGTCAAATGATCTTATCAAAATGGCTTGGTTAGGTTTAGTTAGGTTTAGTTAGGTTTGGTTGGTTGGTTGAGTTGTGGCAGATTAAGTGAAGTTGAGTGCGGTTAGATTCAGGAATATTGCTCGGGGATATAAACATCCCCGGGCAATATATCCCTGACATCCTATTAAAATGTTATAGAAATGGAATTTTCCAGGCAATTCGAATCATACACCATGTGGTATTCTGTAATCAATCCTTTAAAATAATAAGTATGAAAAAGAACTGCATTTGTATATCAATGTTTTTTCTACTCGTTTTTGCTTCATTTAACTTTTTAAAAGAGGCTGATATCACCGATGCAAAACGACCTTTCAACGGTCCGTACACTGGAGAATATCTTAACCGCATTGCCTTTCCTATTGGAGGAATAGGAGCTGGCATGGTTTGCCTTGAAGGAACAGGAGCCCTTTCCCATGTTTCAGTATTTAACAAGCCGGACATATTCAATGAGCCAAATAGGTTTGCAGCTGTATCTGTGAAAGGTTTGGATCACGGGGTAAAGGTGCTGGAAGGGCCCGTCCCGGATTTCAAGATTTTTGTTCGTCCAAATACTGGTACTGAAGCGGCTAATACCAGTTATGGACTACCCCGTTTTGATCATGCTGAATTTGAATCTCATTTCCCTTTTTGTAAGGTTAAACTTAAAGATGCTGATATTCCTATGGATATTACAATAACCGGTTGGAGTCCCTTTATTCCGTTAGATGCAGATAATTCGAGCTTGCCCTGTGGTGCTTTGGAGTATACTTTCAAAAATACTGGAAAAACCGAAATCGACGCTATATATTCATACAATTGTGCCCATTTCAATTACATGCGAATCCTGAGTAAACTGGGATCCGTACTTTCCATTCGGCCTCATATAAATGGTTTTATCCTGTCATCGTGCGATAAAGAAAGTGATTCAGAACGGAGTGGCGATTTTGCAATATTTACCACTGATAATGCTACTTTGGTTGATCATTGCTGGTTCAGAGGAAGATGGTTTGATCCCATCTCCATCACTTGGAAACATATTGAAGAAGCAAATCCTCGTATATCTGAACCTGTGGAACAGGATGCACCCGAAGCTTCCCTTTATATACCGTTTAAATTAATGCCTGGAGAGGTCAAGACAATAAAATTACTTTTTGCCTGGTATGTCCCCAATACATCCCTCAGAATAGGTGAAGATGTGAAATCTGATCAACAACAGTGCGGCTCAGAGGCAGATTGTGAGTTCCCTTTTTATCGACCATAGTATACCTCCAAATTTAAAAACATTCATGAAGTGACTGATTATTGGATGACAAATTACGATGATTTGAAAGAACGCACTGAATTATTTACAGAAGCATTTTATAGTACTACGCTCCCTGATGAAGTAATTGAGGCTGTTGCTGCCAACCTTACCATCCTGAAATCACCTACGGTGTTAAGGCAATATGACGGAAAGTTATGGGGTTGGGAAGGATGCATGGATGATTGGGGGTGTTGTCATGGTTCCTGTACTCATGTTTGGAATTATGCCCAGGCCATCCCTCATCTGTTTCCTTCCCTTGAAAGGTCCCTGAGAGAAACCGAGTTTCTGGTCAGTCAGGATGAGAAAGGACACCAGGCGTTCAGGGCTTCTCTAGCGCTACGAAAGACCGATCATGGTTTTAATGCTGCAGCTGATGGTCAGCTTGGCGGGATTATGAAAGCTTACCGGGAATGGCGAATATCCGGTGATGATGAATGGCTTGGGAACTTGTTTCCTTTTATTAAAAAGAGTTTGGATTACTGTATAAAAACGTGGGACCCACGCGAGACGGGCACCCTGGAAGAACCTCACCACAACACCTATGATATAGAATTCTGGGGTCCCAACGGAATGTGTACAAGTTTCTATTTGGGAGCCCTGAGGGCAATCATCCTCATGGGTGAATATATTGATGAAGATACCGGTCGTTATCAGGCCTTACTGGATAAAGGAACAGAAGCCATGGAAAACGATCTATTCAATGGAGAATATTTCCATCAAAGGATTCTGGTAGAAGGACTGTATGCACCATCTCCCATCGAAACGGCAAGGGAATTACCACGTCCGGATTACTCTGATGAAGCCATGGTTCTGCTGGAAAAAGAAGGACCGAAATGCCAATACGGTAATGGTTGCCTTTCAGACGGCATCCTGGGAATGTGGATGGCCAGAGTTTGTGGCATTTGTAATGAGATAGTCGATGCAGATAAGGTCATAAGTTACCTTGAATCTGTATATAGGTTCAATTTCAAAACTGACCTGAGTGATCATCCCAATCCACAGCGTCCTGTCTATGCTTTGAAGCATGAGGCTGGACTGCTGCTCTGCACTTGGCCGAAAGGAGGTGCACAATCCTTACCTTTTGTATACAGCAACGAGGTCTGGACGGTAATCGAATATCAGGTAGCCTCTCATCTCTCAATGTTTGGACTTAATACCAAAGCAATGGATATAATAAGAGCCTGCCGGCAACGCTACGACGGCAGAATCAAAAATCCATTCAATGAGTATGAATGCGGGCACTGGTACGCCAGAGCCATGTCCAGCTATGGATTAATCCAGGGTTTGACAGGAGTCCGTTATGAAGCAGTGACCAAAACCCTTTATATTGATTCCAGAGTGGGGGATGATTTCGATAGTTTCTTTTCCTGCCACTCGGGTTTCAGGAATATAGGAATGAAAAAGGGCATACCCTGTGTAAGAATGGCTTCTGGTTCATGTATGTTGAAAATGTATTGTTTCAGCAAAGGAATATTATTTAAACGAAAAAAAAATACTTCAATCGATAATGATAAACCTTTTTTAATTTATGTATCTTAATAAGTATTGGAATGGAATCCGTGAAGGGAATGAAAAGTCTCTCAACGAACTTTTTAGGGAGATTAATTCATCCTTATATTATTATGCATATTATATTACAGAAGACCATGTAGTTTCTGAAGAAATTGTTCAGGATGTATTTATTAAAATCTGGCAGGATCGAAATAAAATAAAGATCAATGGTTCTTTAAAATCATATTTATACAAAGCAACACGCAATCAATCAATTAATCATTTAATACATAAGAAAACAAAAAAGTATGCTGTTAATATATTATTTCCTGAAAACAACTGGCATACTTTAGAGGATGTATGTGATAGTGAAGATTATATAATCGAAAAAATTGAAGCGAAGGAAACTGAAAACACAATAAAAAAGATTATTGACACACTTCCAGCACAATGTCGTAGAGTTTTTCTCTTGAGCAGGTTTGAAGAAAAATCCAATCCAGAGATCGCCATTCAACTAAAGATTTCTGTAAATACTGTTAAGACTCATATATACAAGGCATTAGATTTAATTAAAAAAGAACTTTACACTTATTCCTGACTTAGGAGTGACTGAATGAGTCACGATGGTTAAAAATCAAATTCTCTGTAATCCTACAATAAAAAAATCTTGTCATTTATACGAATAAGAAGATAAAGAAGAGTATAATGACCGATAGGTAAATTATTGAGAAGATTAACTGATTAATCCTCGATTATCTTCATGGAAACGTCCAGAAGAAATAGGCAGATTTTTTAAAGTACTGGTTGGATGTTGATAATGGCAATAAGAATGTTTTGAGAAAAATAAACTATCTTGTATTCTAGTAGGTAAATTCACTAGTGTCCGATTAAATTCAACTGATTTTCAGTTGTTTATCATATAGTTCTTTGACGTCTTGGTAATTCTGATTTGTAAGCAGCTCATTTAGAGTTGTTTTATCGAGTAGAGATATGCTCAAAATCTGCAGGATTTCGTAGGTTGAGCGGTCAACTTTCAATTTGTTACGAATCAAGGCTACCAGGCAATAAACAATTAATGCTGAGTAGACCTGGATTCTGACAGCATTGAGGGTCGTACCCAAGAAAGATTTGATTTTCAAGTGTTGTTTGATCTACTTGAAAAATAGCTCCACCTTCCAGTGGTATTTGTAAAGTTGAGCGATTTCTTCAGCTGTCAGATCAAAGTGTTGGATAAGAACATCAAGTGTTTATCCGTTTCTTTATCGTAAAATTTGATTCGACGAAGCTGTTTTGGATATTCCTTAGCCGTATAAAATCTAGTCAACTTTACTTTCTGATCGAGAATAACTCCATTGTCTTTGTTGGCTTTGTTGGAGTGTATAAAGCTTGGAATAGAGGTTTTGATATCATACAGCGTATGCAGTTTGATACCACCCTTTGTCTTCCGGAATGTTGCCCACCAGAATACACTCAAGCATAGATCAATGGTTGTAGAATTTAAGGCATATGCATTTCCAGCAATGACCAAAAGAAAATCCTTTTCTATAATGGAAGCTTTTCTTGCCAGGTCGATCGAGATGGAAGGCATACTCCTCAAAGATCCTGCAATCCCGATTCTCGTTGGCGTTAGCAAAATTTGACCGTGAGGTCTCATTACCAAATCCAAGATGATAATACTTGGGTTTGTGGGGTTCAATACTATTCATCAGATCCCTCAGACTATCTCTTCCTGTCAATTGACCGAAGATCATGCTGAGTAACTGGTTCCAACAAGTGAAGTGCCTAACATGCATATTCCCATCGTATTTGGTCACTAAGCGGTCAAATACACGTTGTGGCAAGAAATCTGTAAGTTGAGCAATGACATATTTGCCTTGATTCATGTTTTTCAGCTTTTTACAAAGCTAAAACCATAAATTTCAATTCAAATCGTCACACACCTAAAAAGCTCTACAAGCCAGATGTACCAAGGGTTTCAAAGAACGCTATATTAAATTAATCGGACACTAATGAGGTAAATTATCAAAGAAAAAGCGATTTGATGAGAACTAACTTTTGAATATGCTGCAGCCAAAACTGAAAGAAGCAGAAAACACATCTCATTTTAAGCATTCAAGAGAAACAAAATTCAATCATATTCTGAAAACAACAATTGTCTGTTCTCCCTTTTGTGGAAAAAGCTATATTGTGCTGCTGGATGGAACTTATGTCTAGCTCCATGCAGGTAATTTCCTTGAATAGGAAGATCTGTGTAACGGGAGACTGTCAAGCACGGTTCTGTGAGAGGCTGGAGGTGAGATCCCTCCGGCATACTTTACAATAGGGTTTGCTGATTTTCTAGGATTGAATTTTCATGGTGTTGATAATAAGGGCAATAGGTTAATAACACAGGGGTAATAAGCGAGGAAAAGTGCAAGTAAAAGGGTAATTTGAA
>Ga0272443_10003665_pt1 | contig 17803 bp, 14 predicted proteins | sample SSMAcet12_FD_193581 | JGI IMG/M metagenome (GOLD analysis project Ga0272443, IMG submission 193581) | Marine sediment archaeal communities from Little Sippewissett salt marsh, Falmouth, MA, United States - SSM-Acet-12 | ecosystem: Environmental > Aquatic > Marine > Wetlands > Sediment ... | reverse complement strand
AACATTACATCTATATTGATTTGAATTGCCATGCCTTAATATACGGAAAATTTTAAAAAAAGTGACAAAGTTTTTACGAATTTCGTAAAATATTATCTAAATTACAATAAATCAGTGAGTTATACCTTTGGTATGGTCTTATAAGTCTCTACAGAATAAATCGCAACTTAAGCCTGAATTCGACGTTATTTTGCAAAGAGACCTTTAATCAGCGGTAAAAAGAAATGATTTTATAAGTATACCTTCAGATTCCAATTAAACAAGAACTGCCGGGCGGATAGGAACATGATCTGCCCCCGGGCATTATACAGTATCCATGTTTTTATAAATCGGGCATGGGTTGGAGGTATGTTATGAAATCGATAATGCGCAGATACCAAAAAGCCGAAGATTACTCCGCCATTCGCAGATTCCTGCGAGAAGTATTCCTCATCAATAACCGTGAACAAAGCAGCTGGGATGTTGCCCGTTTCGACTACTGGCGCTGGCACGGTATCCTCAATATGAAAGACGGTACCCTTGAGGATGATGTCTTTATCTGGGAGAATGAAAAGGGTGAAATAAAAGCCGTACTCAACCGGGAAGCTCCCGGCAGTGTTTTCCTGCAGATTCATCCTGATTTCAGAAGCCATGATCTGCTAATGGAGATGCTTTCAACTGCAGAAAAACATTTAACCGTTCCGATTGAAAATGATCGTCGATCATTGCATGTCTGGGCCGAGGCAAAGGACAGAGAATTGCAGGATCTCCTGAAATATCAAGGGTATATTATCAAACCGGAGAGTCATTCAGAGCATCAGCGCAGGCGTTTTTTGTCACATCCTGTTTCTCCGGTTCCGGTAGCCGATGGTTATGTGATCCGAGCAATGGGCGATATTGAAGATCATCCGGCTCGGGAATGGTTATCCTTTCGAGCCTTTCATCCCAATGAACCGGACAGTGAATTCAAGCCTGACTGGTATAAAAACATCCAGAAAGCCCCGCTCTATCGCCGCGATCTTGACTTAGTAGCCGTGGCTCCCGATGGCGAGTTCGCCGCTTTTTGCACTATCTGGTTTGACGATCACACCGGTATGGCCCACTACGAACCAGTGGGTACTTCATCGGATCATCAAAGAAAAGGACTGGGCAAGGCCATCCTGACCGAAGGTTTGATACGTCTGAAAACCTTAGGAGCAGAAATCGCCATGGTCGGATCATACAGCGAACCGGCTCACTCTTTGTATGCTTCGGTGGGTTTTGAAACCTATCGCATCCTGGAATCCTGGACAAAGGAGCTATAGGTTATAATTTTTCAATACTTAGAATTGTATTAATTCGAGAACCTGATTATTCGGACAAGCTCAGATAATCAGGTTTTTTATTGTCTGTAGTTAATAAAACATGGATATTTGTATCCGAGCTTTTATCAAAAGTTGTAACATCTGAGATTGATTCTCGTAGAAAAATATTGGGCGCAACAAAACTGGTAATTTTAGGTCTTATTGCCATCGGATCACTTTTTATGACATTTCTTGCCCGCCGACAAAAGATGCAACGTCTCTGAAGACGGCGCGCTTCCTCGCCACCCGCGGGAATCGCGAGATTAATTTTCATCCTTTGTGAATGAAACTTTTTTTTCGGCTCGTATTACCAGGAAACCCCTGATTAGTAAGTGAACAAGGATTGTGTCAGGTATTCTATGGAAAAGTGATATCATATGTTCAGGTTTGCCTTATATTTATGGTATTTTGAAATAATGCACAATAAGGATAATGTAGTAATTTAATTCTTTGATTGAGCGAAAGTCGGCTTTTCAAACATTATCTTTGGAGAATATTACCAATGCGAATATTCGAAGAAAAACTCGCCGGGCTGTCGGGAGGTAAAATCCTCGATGTCGGTACCGGAGATGGCTGGTTTATAGGAAAACTCATAGAAGCATTCCGTGACTACGATGAAGCCATCGGAATCGATATCAACGATGAGGAATTCAATAAACCCCACGATAATATAAAAAATGCCCGGGTCAGTCTTAAGATAATGAACAGCACCAAATTGGATTTTGCTGATGAATCATTTGATACGGTGTCAGTATCACACTGCCTGCATCATTTCGATGATATTTCCACATCACTCTCGGAAATGATGCGAGTTTTAAAACCGGGCGGAGTTTTCGTGCTGTGTGAAGGCTATCGCGATAATCTGTCGGAGAAACAGCTAACTGACCTATTTCAACACGACTGGAATTCCAGAATAGATCTTTTGCTGGAAAGACCTCACTATCCATCCTTGAAGAAGCAGGAAATTATTGACCTGGTTAATGGCCTCGGCTTAACGGAATTTGAATCACGAATCCGTATCTGTGAAGATTGTCCCCGCTCAAAAGGCGAGACAATTGAAAAAGAAATTGCTGAGATGGAAGGAAAACTTGAAAAAGTTAAAGAATTTCAGGAATATGAAGAGTTGAAGGTCGGGCGAGAAAGCATCGTCAAGCGCTTCAGAACCATCGGTGTTGCCTGCCAGCCCTCTGTTGAAATCGTCGGTATCAAATAAGCTGATAAGCTAATATTTTTTAATGCTGTTATCTCCTGTGAGCCAGCACCCAATGATGAGTTTCACCACCGCTTTTGACATCACGGCCGAATTCAATTTCAAAACCGGCTTCGGTTATAAGAGATTCTGTTTTATCCGGATCGAAGTGGCTCCAGAACATATCAACGCCCATATAATCGGCAACCTCTTCCCAGGCCCAGCTGGCTACCGACACAAGCATAACACCCTGCGGCTTGAGGATTTTGTAAAAAGATTTAAATAATTCTTCATGCTTCCCGCGCGGGATGTGGATTATAGCATAGCAGGAAATAATACCATCGAATGATTCGGGCGGAAAATCAATCGCGGTCATATCCATTCGCCGGAAATTCGCTCCCGGTACATTTTTCTGCGCCTTCAAGATCATACTCTCTGAAATATCGATTCCGATCACTTCAAATCCGCTCTCAACCAGATATTTTGCGATAGGAATGCCCGTTCCGCTCCCGGCGTCGAGTACTTCTGACCGAGCGGGAAGTTGTGAGGTAAACGCCTCAATTTCCTTCCAATTGTCGAATTGGCCTCTTTCTTTAGAATAAGGCCCGGCGAGCCGGTTATACCCGGCTCTTACTATTTCAGAGGCTTTGTCTGCAGGAATATCCCTCATACTACATTGATAATATGGAATAGCAGATGAAACATCAAGTGCTCGCCAGGGATGAATAATTAAAAAGCCACCTTGTAGACAGATCAAAACGCCAATTGAATCTGCGATCTTACTAAATAATCAGTTAAATCACCATCGCGCCGCTCGTATTTCGTGAATCCGAAATCATTCTGCAATTTAAAATTGTGATCGTCTAAGTATATATTGAATCCGATTGTACCTTCCTGTTCAGAAAACAACAATCCGGCACCTTCATATTGTGAAATCACGTCCTCATCATCGGTGCCTGCAATAATTGTCTGGGCTCTGTCATAAGCATCGTCGCTGATAAAATCATCAATGTCCATATAAGCATACCGCAGTGAAAACTCAATCCGTTCATTCATTCGATACGAGGATTGCACCAGAATTCCTGAAAATGCCTGCCGGGTGCGATAGGAATCATCAATAGCGGTAAATCCGACATATCCGGTCATCATCAGGGACAAATGTTGATACTTGATCAGAATTTCCTGGGCTCCGCGCAAAGCCAGTTCTTCATAGGCCACCGGATCCATATCCCAGGCAATACTTGAGGCTAAACTGTAACGCAGGGGACCGCCTTCGGGATCGGAATCGGAACTGATATTTATTCCCCCGGTACTGAAGGCAAAATGACCGGCTATTTCGGGATGAAACTCAGACTTGGGTGCCGATTCTGATAAATCCGATCTGTTTATAATTTCCTCGCCATATATCGATGCCAGCCGGGTGGTATGCGAAGCCCGGGCATTGACTCCGTTGAACACACCTATTACATAGCCTAAGCGCGGTGGCTTCTCAAAACCGTTATGGACCGACAAACCGAATTGTCGTTCTGCCCCGAAATATTTGGTAACAATCGACCAGTCCACGAACGTGAGCCGCTGAAACGACTGAATGCGGTATCGGGTAAAAGGTATTTTGTATTGACCGATGCGAAATTGCATTTGCGGCGTCAGCTTCACATCAAAATGAAAATCCATCAACTCAATCGATCCCGGAGCCATATTGAAGTGCACCCTAAAAGATGTTCGATATTCGGGAATAGAAACCCTGAGAGTGGGTCGAATTCTGCGGACTTTCATATATAAAGCCGATTCCCGGTCGCTATTCGCTCCCTGGTCTTTACTCTCCCAGGCTGTCATAAGTTGACTGGCGCATTGCAATCGTACGATGGCACTGCTGTCAGGATCACATATTTCGAATGGCCCGATCGCGGCCACAGCTTGCCCGATAACACACACGATCAGACAAGCGATCAAAAATATTTTCATAGCCGGTAGACTCCTGTTTAATAGCGCCCTATATCATACGCTGATGCGAAGTTCGAACAAACGGTCATAATTCCACCCCTGCAAAATGGGCCGTGGCAATAATGACATCACGCCCGCGCAGGATTCCAACCAAATCCTTATTCCTCACGACGGGGATATTGATCAGGCTGTGCTCCACCATAAGATTAACCGCCTCCATCAAAGGCATTTCCACATCAACCGTAATCTGCCTCTGTATCAGGCTCTCAATTGTCTTTTTACCGAAAACCTTGCTTTGCGCCAGCAACATACCCGTAAAATACGAGGCGTATGGAGAATCACGCAGGGCATCGGGAATCAGTAACTGCAGAAGATCCGAAAAACGGATCATCCCCCGGAATTCTTCCTTGCGATCGTAGACAAGCGCCGAGCGTACCTGACCATATTTTGAATTTTGCTCGATGGGTTTGCGATAGGCATCACTTATGGCCTTGAGTACAGAATTGAGAAGATCATCGGTGTACACTTTCGGATACAAGTCCGGCGGGGCCATTAATTCCGCAATAGTCGGTTCACGCATGAGATCGCTGGTTTCGCGCGCCAGGAGACTGTGGATGCGTTCGCTGAGTTCGTTTACATCCACTGGCTTCTGGATAAAATCGACAATATCCAGCTTAATGCCGGCCAGGGCCGTATGGTAATCGCCGTGCCCGGTAAGTATGATGACGGGCAACTCGTCGTTTACCTTTCTGATTTCCTTAAGGGTATCAATTCCGGACATTCCCGGCATCTTCTGATCCAGAAGGACAATATCGGGAATTTGTTCGTTAATCGCATTAAGACCCGCCTCGCCGCTGGCCGCTTCTCGTACTTCAAACCCCCGCCGTGACAGTCCCTGCGAGACAGCCTTTCTGAAATCAGCTTCATCATCGACAATCAAAAGTCGAATTATCTGTTTGTCTTTATTCATATTCATAACTCCTTGGCTCCACCCTTAATAACTGGGAAAGCCACTAAATCCCAGGATCGTCCAGTAGACGGTACTTAGCAGTACCAGCACCAGAAAGGCAATCAGGGTACAAATTATTCCCACCCGCAGAAAGTCCTTGGCGTTCAGGAATCCACTCGAATATACAATGGCGTTGGGCGGGGTTCCAATAACAAGCAGATAGGCCATCGATGAAGCACAGGCTGTAGCCAGCCCCATGAAGGGAATGAGTGTGGTACCTGGATTAGAAACCGCGGCCATGTTAAGTGTTATCGGTCCTACCGATGCGGCCGCAGGGCCATCAGCCATTAAGTTGGTCATAAACACGGTTACACCGCTTCCCGCCGCCAGAAGAGCGGCGCCCGAGGCAATTCCGATCGAAGCCATTCCCTCCACGATGGACCGCGCAATCCAGTATGCGGCTCCGGTCTGGTCCAGGGCGCGCCCGAAGACTATCGCCCCGGCGTACAACCATACCACTCCCCAGTCGACTTTTTCGTGGTAGTCGCGCCAGTTGACTATTCCCGTAAGAAGGTAGGCCACCGCCCCGGCCATGGCTACCACTCCGATACCGAGCCTAATACCGGTCAGACTGAGGATCAAATTTTTCTCGGTTACCCACCCGAGAAACATAGCCACGAACACAACGACAGCAATTATCTGTTTCCGGTTCCACCCACCCATGCGGTCGATATCCTTTTTAAGAGCCTCCATGGCGGGCCGCAGGTCCCTGATTTGTGGTTTGAAAGTACGGTTTATCACGAACCAGGTAATCGGCATCATGGTCAGGACGAAGGGCATGCCGTATAACATCCATTGGCCGTACCCGATGGAAATGCCAAACATATCCTCCATATATGTCATCAAGATCACGTTGCGGGCGCCACCGGACGGTGAGCCGAATCCGCCGATATTACAGGCCATAGCGATGGTAATCATCATCAGTTTCGCCAGTTCACCATCCTCCGGGACATGTTTGGAAAGGCTGTTGCTGTAGAGAACGATCCCGATGGGAAGAAAGATAGCCGCCAGAGCATGATCGGAAATAAAGGACGCGGCCGGCGCAATTACCAGAATCATGATAGCCGTGACCCAGGCAACGCTGGGTTTGGCCAGCCGGCTAAAAATCAACAGACAAATTCTCTTATCGACACCGGTTTTGACGAAGGCGGCCGCGAACATGAGGCTACCCATGATAAACCATACCGCATCGGACCAGTACAACTGGGCTATCTCGGTGCGCGGAATAACCCCGGAAAACACCAATATCAACCCGACACAGAAAGCAACTCCCGGTAACGGCATAGCCTCGGTGATAAAGCAGGTCACCACGAAGCCAACCATCGCAATGCAAACAAGGATACTCATGGCCCAGTCATCGACACGCTTTTTCTGCTTTTCCGAAAGCATTTCATAGTCGAGTTGATCGTACCTCAAGTTGCGCGCCTGTACCATGACCTGCCGGACCTCATCAGCCTCCATGCCATTGAGGAATTCCTGATAACGATTAAAGTTCACATCCGTGACCTCGATGCCCATTTTTTGCAGGTCTTTCTGCTTCCGTTTAAGGAGCGTTTCTTTCTTGGAGGCTCCCTGCATCATAACGGCATTCATCGCCTCGGCCGTGAGCTTCTGCCACTGTTCGACATCGTCAAAGCCTTTATCGAACAACTCCAGGGCGAGAAAGTCTTCGACCTCCTCCTGCCCGACAGTGTATTCCACCGCCACATCCCGCATACTGTCGGGAATCGGTAACAGCAGAATAACTACAAACAATCCAACAGCAATCGAAAATCGTTTGTAATCTATATAACGGTCATAGGCGCTTATCCTGGCCTTCAATTTATCACCCATGCATAAGGTCTCCTTCTTCAACGGTGCAATCTGCGCCCGTCGTTTCCTCAGAGCGAGTTATTTTGCTCGTCAATCGGGATATCGCCGTATGATTTCCTCGATCAGCTTTTTCTGCTCCTCTTCGAGAACATCCTGGCGTCGCCGGTACAACCGTCCGATAGTATTCACGAGATCATCGATGTCCGGCGGCTTTTTCAGATATTCACTGGCACCCAGTTTCACTCCCTCTACCGCCGTTTCCATTGAAGGATGACCGCTGAGCAAGATCACCTGAATACTGGGATACTTTGTTTTCACCCGCCGTAAAACTTCGAGACCATCCATACCCGGCATTTTAACGTCGAGGATCATGATGTCAACAAGCATGTCCTCCAGAATTTCCAGCGCCTTTGCGCCGCTGTTGGCCGTCACCGGTTTTATTTTTCGGCGTGCGAACAAACGAGACAGGGACGAAAGCAGTTCCTCTTCGTCGTCGACAATCATAACGCTTATTGGCTCGTCGATTGTCGCAGGCTTGTCATCGGAACCGCTACCGGTTTTCCTGCTTTTGGCTTTTTCAAATGCTTTCCTGGCCTTACGTGCCAGTTCTTCTATTTCCACCGGTTTCGACAAATAATCCGCAATGCCATTTTTCGACGTGTGGAAAGCATCAGAGATTGACGGATGGCCTGTCAGGATTATAATCGGCAGTTCCGGTTTTCGGGAACTGATCTGATTAAAGACCTCAACACCGTCAATATCCGGCATTTTGACGTCGAGAACGACAACGTCGAAAGACTCAGTAGTTAACTTTTCGAGAGCAGTTACCCCGTTAGGTGCCACCGATACCTCGAATCCGCGCCGGCCGAGTGCCTGAGAAGTTGCCAGAAGGAATTCCTCTTCATCATCAACCAGCAACAGCCTGATGGGTTTCTTTGTTGTTTCCATATTCATTTATTCTCCGACTTCTCTGATTTCATTTTTTTCCTGAAAAGCAAGTATCAGCCTGACGGCCGTGCCGCTACCTAACTGACTGCTGATTTCCATCTTCCCCCCCCAGGATCGCACAATACCATAGCATACCGAAAGACCCAGGCCGGTTCCCTTGCCGATGGATTTGGTCGTGAAGAACGGCTCGAAAACCCGTTCGAGATCTTCGGTCGAAATCCCGGTCCCCGTATCGGCTACCTCCAGTAATACCCGGTCAACATCGCGATCGGCGCGGATGGTGATTTCTCCCCCGGAGGGCATGGCGTCGAAAGCATTGTTGATCAGATTCACAAGGACCTGTTCTATTTCTATTGGATCAGCTATAACCGGAGGTAACTTATCATCCACATGCAGGTCTATGGTAATGTTGCGTAGACCGGCCTGGCGATCCATGAGGTTTTTGATTTCCCATAACCGCGGTGCCAGATTGGTTGGCTCAATCTGTGATTCCTTGGACCGCCCAAACTGGAGAAGTTTCTGCGTAATCGCACCGCAACGGCGCACCTGGTTCTGACACCGCTTTACCGATTCCATAGCCTGCTCAAAATCATTGGGATCGGCTTTGGGATCCCCGAGGATATCGCCAATGTTGGTTTGCTCGGCGCTGATTATCGCCAGAGGATTGTTAATCTCATGCGCCAGACCTGTTGTCATCTCCCCGATCGAGGCCAGCTTAGACGATCTAAGAAAGGCTTTGGAAAGGGCTTCCCGTTCGGCCGTCACTTTGTCGATCTGACAGGTGAGATGCCAGGTGGCCAGGATGGTAGTCAATACCAGGATTACAACCGCGACCAGGACAACGTAGGCTCCCCGGGCAATCGCCTGGTCGACCGGTGCCTGTATGCTCGCCAAATCCTGCTGAACTACCAGTAACCAGCGATTGTCATTGATCCATGTCATAACCCGAATCATGGTTTGATCGCCGACCTGAACCCGCATATCCCGTAAACCGGAAAACGGCGTTATATCACCCAGTGATGATGAATCCAGTAATTTTCCTTCACGGGGAGTCGTCTGGTAAAGACCGGAGCTGTTGACTATAAATACATCGCTACTGCCCGCAGGAAACTGCGACTGTACCAGCTCATCGAACTGGGCGCTGTTTATGGTCGCCCGCAGTACCCAGACCTTACCGTTTCTCGCGGAACGGACCGCGATGACACAATGGGGTACCTGACGGTAGCCCAGGAAAACATCACTGACATATTGGCCCCGAACCAGCACTTCCCTAAACCATTCGGCGTCCTTATAGTTGCGTTCCCGCAAATCATACGGTCCGATATAGGCCAAATGATTTCCCTCCTCATCAATCACTCCAAGATCAACAAAGCCCTGATCAGTTACCCTATTAAGATTATTGAAGAGATCCTGCAAGCCGCCGGGATCAGCTATATTTGACAAACCATGGCCTTCGGAAATGGTCTGAAGCAGATGCCGTTGCTCATCCAGATGAGCCTTAATAGCTCCGGCATGCTGTTCCACCGAACGGCGCATCAATTCCAATGATTTCTGTTCCAGGAGGTCACCGAATACAACCCATGAACCAAAACCGGCGAGAAGTAAGGGAATAAGAGCCGCAACTAAAAGTACCGCCACGATTCTCCATTTCAGAGATTTATGGCCTTCAAGATAACGATTGAGGAATTTACTGTTTCCGCTTGCCGTCATCGCTTTATCCTTTCTAATTGCGATTTAAAATCCGATTTAGCAAACAAGAGGCCAAATCGATAATTATTGCTTTAAGCACATGTACATAAATATCTTACAGATGTAATAATAACTTGACAGGTTCACAACTATATTCTATTATAGAATAGTATTTTCCATTATAGAATATTTAGCAGGATTAATGTATGACAAATGATACAGGTCTGCCGGAGTATATGGCGGCGGTCAACAGCCGGGCCTTTCGGGATGTCCTCGAAATGGCACGCATGGTATCAGAATTCGATTCGTCGGTTCTTCTTAGCGGCGATACCGGCGTCGGTAAGGAAATAGTCGCCCGTTTTATTCATGATAATTCCCATCGCCGCGAAAGGCCGATGCTTACTATCAACTGCGCCGCACTACCGGCGGCGCTTCTGGAAAGCGAATTATTCGGCCATAAAGCCGGGTCCTTCACCGGCGCTATCAAAGACCGGGTTGGCCTCTTTGAACAGGCCGCCCGGGGTACGGCTTTCCTCGATGAGATCGGCGATGTTGACGGGGCCATTCAGGTTAAACTTCTGCGGGTCCTGCAGGAGCGGGAAATTCTGCGGATCGGAGAAAATACCCCGCGTCGGGTCGATATCAGGATTATTGCCGCCACCAATACCGACCTAACCGCGGCGGTGGCCTCGGGCCGCTTTCGCAAGGACCTTTTGTTTCGTCTGCGCGTCGTTGAAATCCGCGTCCCCACTCTGGCCGAGCGCCGCGATGATATCATGTTATTGGCCGATCATTTCCTGGAGGAACTTTCGAACCGCATGCACCTGCCTCTTCTGAAAATGCATAATGAGTGCCATCCCTATCTCCTGGACTACTCATGGCCGGGAAACGTTCGCGAGCTATACAATGTCATTGAAAGAGCGGCCATTTTCGCCCGAGGGAAAACCATCGGAGCCGAACATCTGCCTCCGGAAATTCAAAATCCGGAAACGGTCACAACCCGACCGGGTGATTATACGCCCAGGAGCCTGAAGGAAATCGAGACGGATCATATTGAAAGCACGCTCGCTTATACCAGGGGCAACCGGCCGCAGGCCGCCAGAATACTCGGTATCAGCCAATCAACTCTCTGGCGCAAACTCCGGGAATGAAGATAAGACTATTTTATATTTCAGGATTGGATCTTTACGCCTTTAAACAGAAGCCACAGGCAAAGCGATAATTCCGCAATAATCGCCGGGATGCCTACAATCGCCATGAATATAGCCGCATAATCACTGTAGTTGGATAAGAATATTTGGGCAAAACTGTCCGTAAGATAGCCAAAGCACGCGATCATCATTAAAATACCCAGTATTTTCGGTATATAACCAGACTTGAATATTAAATAGCCGAGAAGCAGGCAATGAATCCCGAAAAATATCAGTCCGATTAAATAACCGTAATTGTGCCCCTGAAGAAACAACATGGCCAGGGCATTAAGCTGATCCGAATTAAAAACTGCCAGGTAGGAATTACCGCCCAAAACCTGAAGAACGAAAACAAGATTGAGCAAAGTGATTCCATAGACGGCGCTGTGCATCAATCTAAAAAATGCCGCCAGCATTGAGAGGCCTTTGTTTACCGGGACCAGCAATATGTATAGCGCCGCGGCAACCATAACATCAAAGATAAGCATAATCAAATCACTGACTATACCGGCGCGGAACAGCGCTTCGGATGCCAGAATGTTAACGGCGGTTGTCCCGGCATCCCCCGGTATAATAAGTTTGGAGCGAACAAAAAACTCGGCGAAGATACCGGAAACAATTATAATCAAATAGCCTATTCCGGCGATACGGGCTATCTTTTGCCGTGACATATTGACAATATAGTCTGCCATTACAATTCTTCCTGTTTCAACGGTTCGGTCGGGATTATCTGAATACCTTAATAGTTTACGCATATAAGCGAAAATAGATTAATACTATCTGCGTTGTCGCATGAATACGGAATAAGCTGTCTAATCCAATCATTGATGAAATAAATTGACTTATTCAATGAGAAATAATAGGTTTAGTGTCAAATAAATCCCACAAGGACAGAGACTCTTGTAAAAATACCTATTATTTATGGAGGGAAAGGTTGGATTTAAGCCATGCAGCACAAATATCTGCTGGCACCGCACCCATAATATATCTGTAGCGTAACCATAAAATAAGTTTTTGATAACGACCGGCACTACCTTTTGAGAGATTGGAGAAAATATGAAGACAATTGCCAAAGCAACTTTGATATTATTTGTCCTGTGCGCCCTGGCGCACGCTGGTGATAATGTTACCGGTGTTAAAGGGGTCGGAATCAAGCTCGGATTTGGATACGCCACCTTGAGTGCCGACATCGACAATTTATTCGATAGAGACAGCTTTGGGAGCGGCACTTTTGGAGCCTATTTAAATTACGGTCTGTCCCCGAAGCTTTCACTGCAACCGGAACTGCTTTTCGTGGCCAAGGGCGAGGGCGGCTCTTTCCTCAGAGGAAGAAGCTGGCGGCATGACTATCTTGAGGTCCCGGTACTTCTGAAATACTGCCTGTTATGTGACAGTAAACTGAAACCGAGTGTGTATATCGGCACCGCTTTCAGCTTTCTTTTATCAAGCGAATTTAAATCAAGTATGTTTACCGATACTAAAGACACCAAAGACGCCATGAAAAGCCTTGATCTGAGCTTTGTTATCGGTGGCGCGATAGACTATCGCCGTTTTTCCCTCGATATCAGGTACACAATTGGGATGGTTGACACCTACGATGCGGCCGAATGGAATGAATTGGTCGATGCTGAGGATTCATCCGATCTATATTATATGCCATCCGGTGAAAGCGTGAAAAACAGATATTTGTCTTTTACCCTGGGATATAGATTCTGGTCGGCAAAATAACAGCTAATGTGAATATTCCTCGACATACAAAATAAAAGGCCCCGGTTCTTACCGGGGCTTTTTATTTTTAGATTTTTTTATTAATGACTATTTGGCGGCAACAATAAAAACCCGCCCCTCTTCTTCGGGTTCAGCCAGTGGAGCGGCTAAGTCCTTTATACGGGCAAAATGAACATGTTTCCAGCCGATTTCTAAAAGCGCATTTTTGATACTCGCCATGTTGAAAACGGTATTATACACGGTTTCATCGAAGCGTCTATACAGCCCGTCCGCTTCACTTATAAAACCAGTAATCCGCATCCAGGCCTTGTCGCTTTGCCCGTCGAAAATCCCGCGCGAAATGATCAGAGCATCTTCACTGCACTCATCGAATGTGGTATTGTTCCAGTTCTTCAGACCCTTGCGCGTATTGAGGTCAAAAATGAAATAGCCGTCACAGACTTCATAAACACATTTGAAGCAGTTAATCAGAGACTCTTCATTTGGAAGATGATTGAGCGAATCATAAGTGGAAACGACCAAGCCAAATTTTTCCGTCAGGGTGAAATCGCTGGCATCGGCCTGCTTAAATTCGGCCTGACCCGATTCAAGATATTGATCAGTATTCTCCCGGGCATATTTCAGCATATGTTCTGACAGGTCGACTCCCACAACCCTGAAGCCTTTTTCAAGAAACCGCACAGCCAGGTGACCGGCTCCGCAACAAAGATCCAGGACCGATTTGTTGGTTTTGCCTAATGGTTTGGAGCTATAATAATCGATAAGAAAGGGAGCTATTTGCTCGGCGAAATTCGCCCATTTTGTATTGTAAATGTAAGCAAAACCCTGACTATACCCCTGCACCTGACAATCCCTCCCTTATTATTGCAGTTTTTAAGGTATGTATAAATTAATAAACGACTTCTATTACGGCAAGACCTTATGGTGAGCAAATTCAAATTAAGAGCGATTTAATATCCTATAGCTAAATATTCTTGCATAATTGGAATAAATAATCCATAATATATATAGGTTTAATTCATTTCGAAAAAATTTATTTGATGCATTTTACATATGGAGGGTCACATGAAGGCTCTAAAAGTCCCCTTATTTTGGGCTCCCCTTTCTCTGATAATATTGGGCATGCTTTTAGTCGGATGTTCTGATGACGACAATTCCACCAATCCGACTACATGGGAATGGACTGCGCTGGGAACGGGGATGGACGCCAGTGTGCATAATCTAGTCACTTATGACAATAAGTTAATCGCCTCGGGAGGTTTCACCACTGCCGGGGGAACAAGTGCTAATCGTATTGCGGCCTGGAATGGTTCCACTTGGGCGGCTCTTGGATCGGGGATGAATGGTAGTATCGGTGCCCTGGCTGTTTATAACAGCAAACTCATCGCCGGGGGCCAGTTTACAAATGCGGGCGGCACAGATTTAAATCGCATTGCGGCCTGGAACGGTTCGGCCTGGGAAGAGCTTGGAACCGGCACTGATGATGTTATCTTTTCTCTTGCTGTCTATGATAACAAGTTGTTTGCCGGAGGATTGTTCAGCAATGCTGGTAGTGTCGCTGTCCATGGTATTGCATCCTGGAATGGTTCATCATGGGCCGAGGTCGGGACCGGTTTTGACGGTACAGGCAGTGTTATGACCTTATATGACGGCAAACTTATCGTCGCAGGAGGAATCAGTATTAACAGTGGTGCCAGTGCCACTCGTGTTGTCGCATGGGATGGTTCATCCTGGACAGCTCTCGGAACAGAGATGAACGGCAGTATCGATGCTCTCACGGTCTATGATGGAAAATTGATTGCCGGGGGAGGATTCACTACTGCCGGGGGAGTTAGTGCCAGCCATATCGCGGCATGGAATGGTTCGGCGTGGGCGCCCTTAGGGTCAGGTGTTAGTGATGTCGTTTTATTTCTAACCGTTTATTATGGTGAGCTTATCGCTGGAGGATGGTTCTCCGCCGCGGGTGGAGAGAGCACCAACCATATAGCCGCCTGGGATGGCTCGACCTGGGAACCTCTCGGAGATGGAGCGAATGGCGACGTCTATAATCTGGTAAAATATGGCGATGATTTGATCGCCGGTGGAGATTTTACCACCGCAGGCGGGATCACTGTTAATTATATCGCGGCCTGGAGCCCGCAGTAAACTCCACATTCCCACATTACTCCGGGTATTGTAAGATTGCAGAATAAAGAAAAGCCCCGACATTGGTCGGGGCTTTTGAATTAGAATATCGCGAACGGCCATCCCCGCCGTGTTGCGGCAGAAATCTTCTCACTAATTTTCAGGCATAGAAAAGCGGCCTCAATATCACTCTCCCCAGACTTTTATTGAATCCAAATTTCAAGATCAGGGCATAATGTAATACGGTTATGCGGAAAGTCTCGGTTGTATAGTGTTGGAGCATTTATCCTCGGAGAGCTGTTTTCTCCATGCTCGTTTTCGTTCATCAGTATTCAAAATTGTTTTCCTGAGCCTAATAGATTTCGGAGTAATTTCGACCAGTTCATCGTCTCTGATCCACTCCATGGCCTGCTCCAGGGTCATCTTGCGGGGGACATCAAGCTTGACACCTAGGTCTTTTGTTGATGATCGGTGGTTGGTTAGATTTTTCCGTTTGGTCGGATTGCAGGTTATATCCATATTTCTTGAATTTTCACCGACAATTTGACCGGTGTATATCTTTTCTGTGGGATCAATAAAAATAACCGATCGTTCCTGTAAACCCTCCAGGGCATAGGCAGTCGCCGTACCTGTCTCAGTGCTGACTAACGACCCTTTGCATTCCGACCCTATGTCGCCACGCCAGGAGCCATAGCCGACAAAACGTGAAGCCATTATTCCAAGACCTCGCGTGTCGGTCAAAAACTCCAATCTATATCCGATCAGGCCACGGGTAGGAATTACAAATTCGAGACGAGTAGTCCTGGTACCGGCATTTTCAACTGATATCAAGTCGCCTTTTCGTTTAGCGAGTTTTTCAATTATGACTCCCTGATGTTCTTCGGGGACATCAATTATAAGCTGTTCTATCGGTTCCTGGACATTACCGTTCTCATCAAGACGGGTGATAACCTCAGGACGGGAAATACAAAACTCAAGCCCTTCTCGCCGCATTTCCTCAATTAAGATAGCCAGATGAAGTTCTCCCCTCCCGGAAACTTTCACACCATCCGGGCGGCCGATATCGACCATTCGAAGAGCAACATTCACCCGCAGTTCTCTTTCGAGTCTGTCTTTTAACTGCCGGAGCATAATGGCCGTGCCATCCTGACCTGAGAACGGTCCATTGTTAACTAAAAAGAACATCGAGAGAGTGGGTTCTTCAATCTCAAGAGGCTTTAAGGCTTCTCGAGCATTTTCATTTTTGGAAAAGGTATCGCCAATGCCAATCTCAGGAGGTCCCGCCAGCCAGACTATATCACCGGCAGAAATTTCATCGGTTTCAACCCGAGTTAAGCCACGAGTAATCCACATATGGATACCCTTTACTTTTGAAGTGGAAACCAATTCCCAACCCTTATCCTGAGATGCCGGGTCCTTCAACCTGGTAACCATGCGAAAGAAATCTTCACCTTTTTTTAAAGTCCCTCGGAGAACCCGCCCACAGCCGATTTGACCTATATAGTCGCTCCAATCAAGAGAGCTGACCTGCATCAAAAAATCCCCATCCTGATTGACTTGGGGAGGAGGGACCTCGTCAATGATTGTCTGAAAAAGGGCATCCATTCCTTTGCGTTCTTCCTTATCTAAATCAGTGACAAACCATCCGTCAAGGCCAGAACCATAGAGCACGGGAAACTGAGCTTGTTCGTCGGTAGCGCCTAATTCTATAAAGAGATCAAACGTTTTGTTCAGAGCATAATCCGGCCGGGCGTTGGGACGGTCTACCTTATTCACAATCACAATAGGGCGGAGTCCAAGTTTGAGGGCGCGCATAAGCACATACCGGGTCTGAGGCATCGGCCCTTCAATGGCATCAACTAAAAGTAAAACAGAGTCAACCATTGAGAGTACCCGTTCCACTTCGCCTGAGAAATCAGCATGCCCGGGGGTGTCTATTATATTTATCAGGTAATCATTCCAGGATACGGTACAGTGCTTGGAGCGAATAGTTATTCCGCGTTCCCGCTCCAGGACATTATTATCCATAAGGCGTTCGGCGACTATTTGGTTTTCCCGGAAAGTCTGCGTTACCTTAAATATAGAATCTATAAGAGTCGTCTTGCCGTGATCAATATGAGCGACAATAGCGATATTTCGGATTTTGGCAATATCAGTCATTATTCATTACACCTTACTTAGTTTTCAGTATCGCGCGGCTTTACTATCCGGCGATTGGCACGGTCGACTCGACTTTTTCGCCTGTGATCTTTCTTTTTTGAATCAATCCGTTTCTTAGAATGTTTTTTTGAGCCACCCATTTTGAATTTCTTGCGATTTGAAGAGCGATCTCTTGAGTATTTTCGCTTTGCAGGCTTCTCATCTGTTGAGGATTCTATTTTCGAACTTGATTGATCGGCTAATTTTAACAAACGTTTCCGGGATGGCAGGGTTGGCAGATCCGAAATCAACAGCTTGACTTTCATAAATCTTTCAATATCCCTGATTGATCCTTCTTGATCAGAGGTTGCAAAGGAAATAGCATGACCGGTTTTTCCGGCACGACCGGTACGACCGATACGGTGAACATAATCTTCTGAATTGGCCGGCATATCGTAATTGACCACCAATTCAATTCCCGAAACATCGATACCACGAGCGGCAATATCAGTCGCTATCAGGATTCGATAATTCCCCCGCTTAAATCCATCCAGGGCATGTTGCCTCTGCCCCTGACTTCGGTTGGAATGAATTTCAGCCGCGGCAAAACCCATGTCATTAACTCTGGCGGTCAGTCTGCTGGCCATCCGCTTGGTTCGAGTGAAAACAAGAACCGAGCCGGAACATTGGTTAAGCTGGACGGCCAGAA
>Ga0272443_10003664_pt1 | contig 17806 bp, 23 predicted proteins | sample SSMAcet12_FD_193581 | JGI IMG/M metagenome (GOLD analysis project Ga0272443, IMG submission 193581) | Marine sediment archaeal communities from Little Sippewissett salt marsh, Falmouth, MA, United States - SSM-Acet-12 | ecosystem: Environmental > Aquatic > Marine > Wetlands > Sediment ... | reverse complement strand
CCATATAGTTGGCAAATGTTGGACCCGATTGTAACACCACAATTGGACTCTACCGCATGGCATCTAATAGCAGCTTCTGAAAGTGTTAAACCCCTCTTGTTGGTTATGAGAGAACAGCCCCATTTGCAGGACTATTGGTTTGATGGCAAACAACCAGACGGCGGTATTTACTACTTTAAGTTTTACGCTAGGTATGAAGTCGCTTATGGCGATTGGAGACTGGCCTATCAGGGGAATACATAAGGCTTAAAGGAGGAAGCCAACAATGACAAGTTTTAACGATGAAGTTTTAACCATGGGCGGGGTTCCTGTAAGCCCCCATCTTTTAGGTATGTCTTACGGAGACAAATACTTTCTTGACCCCGCCAACGGCAACGATTCAAACGATGGTCGAACCCCGGACACAGCATTTAAGAGCATGGAAACCGCTTATGATGCTTTGACCGACAACAACAACGACATTCTTTACTACATAGGTGGTAGTTCATCTTTGAGCTTAACTGAACAGTTGGTCTGGGCAAAGAGTTACACACACTTAGTTGGGATTTGTGCTCCAGTCGGGCCGGCCAAACGTGCCAGGATTTTCATGACCAGTACTGTGACCAGTACCCCCATGGTACAGATCACAGGAACGGGTTGTGTATTTTCAAATTTGTATTTCTTCCATGGCATTGCGGATGCGTCCGCATTAGTGTGTGTTGAGGTTACCGGCGGTCGTTGTTTCTTCGACAACTGCCATTTTGCCGGTATTGGCAACGCCACACAGGACGCAGCCGGGGCATGTTCGTTGAAGTTGAACGGGGCCGAGGAATGCACATTTTCCAATTGTCAGATTGGTCTTGACACCCAAGGCACTAGAGGGGCCAACAGTTCAGAAATTTTGATCGATGGTTCTACAAAACGCGTCAAATTTGATAGTTGCTTAATTTATGCCTATATAAGTAATGCTAGCCATGTGCTTGTTAAACTAGCAGATGCATCAGCCATTGACCGCTACTTATGGTTTAAGGACTGTTTGTTCCTTAGTCAATCTTTAAACAACGGAACGGCTATGACCAGTGTTGTGAGCGCACCGGCCAATATGGTTACCAGCTATTTGATAAGGCAGAACTCTCCAATAGTTGGAGCAACAGCCTGGGAGAGCAACTCCCGGGGTAAATCTTATGCCGATCTTCCGGCACCTGCTGCAAGTGCCGGAGGTGGTATCATGACCAACGTATAAAGGAGAATTAAGCCATGACACAAGAGAAGAAAGCCCGGGCCGCATTGGCCCGGGTTAAAAGAACCGCAGAACAGAAGACTATCCAAGCTTTGCAAGGTCTCGAGTTTGTGAAATATGAATGGCGTAGAATTCCCGAATGCAAGGAGGCGGAAGCCAGGAAGAATCCACTGTTGGAGGTCAGAACTTCTAAGGATCCGGAAATTGAACCTGACGAAATCCCTGAAATGTTGGAGTCAAAAGCAAGGGCAAAGCCCAAGGCAAGTCCAAAAGCGACGACAACACAGAAAAAAGAGGGGGAAAGGACGGATAAGTAATGAGCCTCGGGAAACAACAACATGTAGTGAACCTGGGGGTAGAGGCCTTGGATGCCTCTACTCCTTATGTTCTGGTTGATCTGTCGGATTCCGACAATTTTCCACATGGGGAAGCGTTCGTTGGAGAAATTCACCTATTGGGGTTATACTTGAACGGGGATCAGGCCTCCGACGGAGCTTTTGATTTGTGGGTCGGTGTGGTTACTGAAAACGACGGTACTGATGGTTCAGTCCAATGGATATGGACTCATCATGCCGAGTCAGTGTCCAACCCCACTGATAGTGCCGGCCATATTTGTTGTTCAATCGATTTTACTCTAGGCGGTCAGAATCCAGAGGGTATAAATTGTCTTGTTACGGCAGGTGCCTTAACACATTTTGTGGGGAACCAATCCCAAGCAAACAGCGTAAATTGGCAGAACGACACGGCCAGAGTAAGCCCGGTTGGTACTAGTAAACCTGGCGTTGGAGATTTGGTCCTTTGGGTTGAAGAGACTACAAACGGAGGGACTATAGATTTTTCCATGCACGCAATTTACGAGACGGGATAAGGTGACAAATGGCAGTTGGAGCAAATAGTTATGGGGAAGCGTCTGGGGTTGCCGTTTTGGTGCCTAAATGGACCAATTCCGGATCCTTTGATGGCACAACTCTTCCAACAATTACGACGGTAGAAAGCCAAATCGATCGTATCAGCGCATTTTTAAATGCTTGTCTAGCGGACGAAGGATTTACCATTCCGGTCAGTCAAGCAGACGTTGTCATGGTCCTTACGGAATTTGTAGAATCAGAGGTTGCTTCAATAGTTGAAGGGATCCATGGTTCAGGTCGATTTGGTCCCACGGCCCGAAGCCGTAAGGGTTCCGGTGGTTCCCGTTTTCATCTTATAATGAGGGAAGCCAGAGACTTCATATCAGAGAATACCGCTGGGTTTGAACGGCTGGGAGCCACAAGATCTTATAGCGACATGGCCAATTTAGATTATCGGAATGTTGACGAATCTGGGAGAGACACCTTCCCAATATTTCAGAGATCTGGTTTTGGCAACAGTTTTGAGGATTGGGACAATGGCTAAGAGTAAAAGTACTAAAGTTATCGCTAGCATTGAAAGTCGCCCTACCTTCCGCAACCTAAACGGTCGGTATGTCAAAGCTCATAAGGCACTATTGGAAGAAAGGCGCACAAAAGTCAGATCCATGGCCAGACGTTTTGTTGAATTGGCCCAAGAGGAAGCCCCAGAGGGTGAAACAGGCAAATTTAAAGAGTCAATCCGTTGGAGGTCTTATACTTCCAGCGATTCGGTTGGTTTTACTGTTACATCCAAACAGCCATTAGGAACCTTTATACTCAAAGGAACAAAGGCCCATGAAATTTGGCCTAAAAATGCCAAATGTTTGCACTTCTATTGGCCCAAAGCTAACCCTCCGGGTTATGTGTGTTTTGGTATGGTGAACCATCCGGGAACAAAACCCAACAAATTTATAGGACGAGCTTATAAAAGATGGTTGCCGGGTGCAAGGGCAGACTTGAGGGAGATATCCACCGCGTTTGTCAGAGAACTGGTCGGAGCAGGCACCGAAAGAAAGGTTATAAGGTAAAATGAGCGAGGCAACTATTAAAACAGGTTTAGCAACCGCTATTCGTGCCATGAGTGAATTTGCAACCGCGGACGTGGTTTTGGACGATTGGTCAGTTTTGGATCTGCCGTCTTCTAATGCTCCATATGCGATAATAGAAACTTCCGACGATTTCGTTTCTAGACAAGACACCATGGAACCTGTAACCCGTTGGGAAATACCCATAACCCTAATAGTAGAGTTTGTGGACTGGTCGAGTTCTATGGTGGAGCTTGGCACTCTCAGACAGGCCTTAATAGACAAGATTAACACTGACGACATCAGAAGTGCAGGAGGTCTGGAGGGGGTTACTATAGACGAATTAAGAAGCTCTTCACCTGTGACGCCTATGTACGACCAGTATTTAAGCCAAGAGGAAGCTTCGGACTCTGAACCTACCTATTTGGGACAAAGAATTGTAGCTATAAGCGAGGAGTATTAAAAGATGGCAAATAAAGGGAAAAACAAATCTACCCGGTGGATGCGCGTCTTCATTGATGCCTACAACCTGTCCGGGGATGCTAGGACTTTTAGCAGTTTAGACGATGCATTTGATGAAGTTGACCTTAGCGGTTGGAACAATTCCGTCAGAACATATGTAAAAGGACAAAGGGCCGTGGGTGTTAGAGGTCTGCAGTTGTTGGCTAACGATGGCACCGGGGGAGCTTTTAGCACTCTTAAAGAACAAGGGGCGAACCGGGTTTCAATATTGTTTGGCGGAGGGGCAGAACCAACCTTCGGGGATGTCGCTTATCTCATGGAGATACAACAGTTAATAGACAATTTGTCTTTGGACGGTCAAGCATCAGTGATCAACGCCGATTTGGTTTCAGAATCTGGAGAAGACCATTTACCTTGGGGTATAGTTCTTCATCCGGAAACTAGCATTGGGGCTACTACAACCGGCGATACCCATGATAGCGGGGCATCCTCGGGTAACGGTTGGCATGCAAATTTACACGTTACGGCGCAGTCCTCCGGGGATTATGAGTTTAAAATAGAACATTCGACCAACGAGGTTGATTGGAGCACCCTGGGAACTTTTACCATAGACGGAAGTACTATCGGATCAGAACACTTATCTGGTTCAGGGACTGTCAATCAATATGTTAGGTTTGTAGCAACCAAAACCGCTGGGACTTTAACCCCAGTGGCAACATTCGCAAGGAATTAAAAGAAAGGAGTCGATTTTTATGGCAGGAACACCTGGAAAGAATAAAGTTGAAAGGGGATTTAGATTCTGGTTTGATGACTCTGAAGGAACGGCAAGGGATCTGTCTGGAGATCTTGTCCCGGGTTCCGTACAGGGTGGGGGTCTTGTTTATGATGAAGTTGATATGACCGGAGTCAGTGAGTCGGTCAGAAACTACCTGGCCGGTCATGCAGAATCAGAAGTATCAGCGCAATTTTTCATGAACGACACCGCTGTTACTGGGGCGTTTACAGTACTTGCTAACAATAACGGAGGAGATGGGACCTTAACAATGCAGTGGGGATCTAATGGGGCAGCACCGGACACAGGGGACCCGGAGTGGGGCGGAGAATATGTTCTCCTGAATGCCTCCATTGGATTAAATGGTAATAAGCCGGTTATCAATGCCACTTTTAAACCAACCGGAAGTACCGCCCCATCTTGGGCTACGGTAACATAATGGCCAGGAGGGTTTATTGTCCTTTGCCGGAACACAGGGAGGTCTGGATAGACCTCCCTAATGAATGGTTGGGTTCTCATCTGGCAATCAGGGATCAAGCGGTTGAAAAGTCCAATGCGTACAACAGTAAGACTTTAACAGAGGTTGCTGTTAGTATGGCCCTGTTGGAAGATTGGAATATCCCCTCGTTACCTTCCAACCCGGAAAAATGGGATTTTTCCTCTTTGGACATGCGTTTGTTGGTTTGGGTCCGGGGAGAGGTCTTATCCGACTTTGGAAAGGATTTAGAAGTCCCAAAAGGTTTATCCTCTCCGTTGCCAATGCCTTAATAGACGATGGGGAGGAAGAGGATAAAAAGTTCTTGACTACCAACGGACAGATTTCAACTGGTCTTTCTTATTACGGACAAGCTTATGCTGATTTATTACGTATGCATAAATATCCAAGACCTGGAGGAGTTAATCGACAAACAGTAAAAGATCTGTCCTGTTTGTCGGCTATTTCCATGGTTTCCAAAGTGGTTTGTTTGCTAAAAGACCCAAAGGGCGATTGGAGCAAAGCATCAAAAAAAGACCTGGAGTTTATGCGGTTTATAGAAAAGGAAAGGAACATTTAGAGAAATGAGCGATCAAGTTAATGTGGACCTGATCGTTAAGGCTATCGCGGAAGGGTTCGACAAGGTCGGCCAGGATATAGCTAGTTTGGGAACCCAGAGTAAAAGGGCCAGTACCGGGATTGATAGCATTACCACGTCCGGGGAAAAATCAGGATCCAAAATAGAGGCTTTGGCCGGTAAGGTTCTAAAGTGGGCATCTGCTTTAGGTATTGGAACTTTGGCCATGAAGGCAGCCAAAAAAGCTATTGACTTTATGAACGAGTCGATAGATGTTGCTTCGCAATCAGAAGAAACATGGAACAAATTTACAGTCTTGTTTGCGGAATATACACGAGATGCAGCCGAGGAATTGGCCAATTTCGCGGACGTCGCGAACCGTTCCAAAGGCAATTTGTACGACATGGCTGCAGGTATGCAGTCAATCTTGGTTCCTATGGGTTTTTCCAAAAAAGAAGCTGCTGATTTATCAGTCGAACTTACCAAATTGGCAGTTGATGTAGCGTCTTTTAACAATATGCAGGATGCGGACGTCATGAAAGATTTTGAATCGGCCGTTGTCGGATTGCATCAAACAGTTAAAAAATACGGTGTGGTTATAACAGAAGCCATGATTGATCAGGAATTGCTTAACATGGGCATAGAAAAAACCGCTATTGAAGCGGACAATGTGGAAAAGGTCATGGCCAGATTGAACATTATGCAGAGGGCTTTAACCGATTCCCAGGGGGATGCCATCAAGACGGCCGATTCCTACGAAAATGTTATGAAAGGCCAAAAGGCAGCAGTCACTGAGTTTAAAAGTGAACTCGGCACCGAACTATCCCCAGTGGTCAAAGAAGCTAGGAAGGAGTACACAGGTTTTATAAAGACCATTACTAAGGGAGTGGCTTTACAGAATGCTTTAAGAGCAGCCGTCGAGGACGGTGTTATAACTGAACGTCAGATGACAGAACAGTTAAATCTTGTGCAGTATGCCCATAAAGAGGTTGCGGACGCTCAAGAGTGGGTAAGTCAAAAGTACAAAGAGTCGGAAGACAACGTACAAGACTACAACCGTGCCATGGACGAACACCAATCTTTGATCAAAGCAGTTCAAGACCAGACCATGGAATTAACCGGTTCCAGAACAGAAGCGAAACCTGGGGATGAAGATTACCGAGATATACAAAAGGAGGTTGCGGATGCGTTAGCCGAGGTAAACCGAGAGACAATCAATGCTAAAGCCAATCAATTGTTGTTGTCGGAGACGTTGAAGGATGCGGATGGCGCAGACGTCGCAAGGCACATGATAAACGGTCTTATTGAAGAAATGTCGGCCCATCCGGAAAAAGCAGAAGAATTTGCTGGCCAAATCAGGTCCATACAAGACCAGTTTCACTTGGCAGACACCGAAAGCCGAAATTTGGTTACCGGCATGGATGCACTGTTTACCATGCTTGGCGATGGATCTTTAAGCACCGAACAAATAGCAGAGGCATTTTTCTATTTGAATAGTCATGCCGGGGATACAAATTTTACCGTTGGGGATTTGGTGAGTAAGTTTGATCAGACGCCACAATCTGTTGATGCAGCCAAGTCAAGCATGGAACATTTGACAAATCTTTTGATTGATAAAACCAATGAGGCGGTAAACACTACCCGGGGGCATTTGGAAGCCGTGACTGCCCTTCCTCACACACAGTATTTTGACATTGTTGTAACAACCTACTACAGGGAGGAGGGGGAACCATCCCCGACGACCAACCCCTTTGGTGATGTTGGGCTTGGGGAAATGTTGAACTCTATAGGTTTTGTACAAAACGACACTGAAACCGACGTTGGCGGTACTAATGCCGTTGGCGGATCCTTTATTGTTCCTCCCGGATTGGAGAACGACACGGGTCGAATTAAAGTCAGTTCTGGAGAGGGTGTCAGTGTGATACCGGCCCCACAAATGCGCGGTTCTGGTCTCGGAGATACCTCAGAAATTCTACAAGCTTTGGAAGTGTTACCCAGAAAAATAGGACGTGAAATCAGAAATCAACAGTTAATGGGGTCTGGGGTGTAGAAACATGGCAGAGTACTTAGATATTGTAAAATTGGAATTCGAACTGTCCGAGGGGATCTGGACTGACGTTACGGAAGATGTCGCGGGTTCTCTTATAAAATTTGACTATGGGATCCATGACAACGACCCCCTATCCAGAGTCGCAGAACCTGGGGAAATATCCTTTGCCATGAAGGACGGTTCCAACAATAGTGCTGGTTTAGCCGGATACTATACCCCTGGGCATGCCAACGTTAGAACTGGGTTCGCTCCGGGTATACAGGTCCGTTTATACATAGAATACGAAGGGCAACACCGTTACAAATTTAAAGGTAGGATACCAGTGAACGGAATTTTCCCCCCTGTTGGAAAGTATGGACAAAGAATGACGGTTGTCACCTCATACGATTGGATGGAGGAGGCCTCCCGGGAAACTCTATCGGACATGACCGTTCAAACAAACCAGAGAATAGACCAAGTTGTCAGTACTATAGTGTCTGGCATGGTAAACACCCCAGACACTACTGATTACGAGGTCGGAAGCGATGTTTGGGAGACTGCGTTTGATACCATACGAGACGGGGGGACCCGGGTCCTCACGGAGTTCCAAAAGTTGGCGATGTGCGAATACGGGTATATTTATGTATACCGGGACGACACATATGGAGAAGTACTCAAAGTTGAAAGCCGATTTTCCCGGACCGGGGGTTCATTGTTACAGGTTCCAGTATGTTCTAGCGAATCTTCCGCGGTCACTGACCACAACGATCAAGCCATCACTGATCACAACGGGGAAAATATTCTGGATACTCTCCTACAAGATGTTTTCTTTGACAATAGTATTTTGCCCTCTTCCAAATATTCCTATGGAGAGAAGTCTTTCAACGAGGTTAAAGGTGTTGTATATCCCAGGAAGGTTGATACTTCTATTGTTACTCTATGGGAACTAAACAATCGTATAGAGTTGGAACCTGGAGAGTCAAGAAGCGATATTAGAGCGTCGTACAGTGACCCTGATGAAAAATCTTCTAGCGTTACCGCTAAAGAAATGGTAGACCCTCCGGTATCCGGGACTGACTATAGTATGAATAGCAAAGACGATGGGACAGGTACTGATCTAACCGAATACTTGCAGGTCTCCGCTGTTTTTTATGCCGATCACGTCGATTGGACAATAGAAAACACGCACGCAAGTACAACCGGGTTTGTGTCTCTCAAAGCCAGAGGCAAAGGAATTTACCACTACGATTCAGTAACAGTTGTATCGGAAGATCTCGACAGCCAAAATTCCTATGGTAGAAACGCTTTGTCGGTAAACCTCTACTATCAAGATAGCCCGAACGAGGGCAGGGGCATGGCCAATATGCTGTTAGGGACTTATAAAGACCCAGATGGATCCTTCGACGAAATTGTTCTTAGGGCCAGTCGGGACGGGATGCACATGGGGGCATTTTTGTATTTGGAACCGGGATCTTTGATCAAAGTTTCCGAGGAGCTTACTGGAGAAGATGAAGAATTGTATTTTGTAAATGGGTTCTCTGGGAGAATTTACAAAATAGCCGGCGGATGGTCTGCAGACTACTCCTTGGACCTTATCAAAAAGAGTAAAGTTTCCTTCTGGAAACTTGGCGTCCCAGGATACTCGGAACTTGGGGATACTACCAGGTTGGCATGGTGAAAGTTAAGAATGTGGAAAGGAGGAGCAAAATTTAATGAGTTGGGTTGATATAGCTATATATGAAGGCGGTGTTTTCGTTGATGAAGGAGATATGAACGAGATAAGAGGCAACTTAAACTATTTGAAAAGTTCTGTTGATTCTCTTTCTAGTAGTAACCCAGGTGTCAATTTGGTCAAAAATTTTCCATCCCTAGAATTGGCCGACGGGGAACAACCTTTGTACTTTGATGTTACCGGGGATCCAACATTAACCGAAGAAGATGCGACTGGAGAATCTATAGAACAAAAATTTGAAAGGGTTCTAAAGTTTATAAGTAGTGCGGACGGAGGGGATTCGGACGAGGTTTATCAGAAGTTGACTATAGCAGATGAACCAACTTTGGACGAGTCTACCACGGTTGTGAGTGTTGGAGTATGGGTTTTGCTTTCGACGGCCGGAACGGTCACACTCAGTTTATACGATGATGGGGGAGCCGTTGAATTAGGGAGCGACTCGACCACAGTGGTGGGGACTTGGACATTCCTATCAGTTATAAACACCACAATCGGAAGCACCTCTATCAGTTGGAAACTTAAACATTCAGAAAATGACGCCACTTTTTACGTGACCATGCCGGTTTTAACCCCCGGGGCCGTAGTTGGCCCGTGGCAACCACGCAGGATTGTTTTTAAGGAGTACTATTCTTCTGATATAGGTAGTGCCCAGGCCAATTGGACGGATTTAGACTGTTCGAGTTATGTTTCCCCCTTGGCGGTTATGGGGCGATTTAGGGTTTACGCAGCCAAGGCTGCAACTGGAACCAAGACCTATATGCGCAGAAACGGAGACGCTACAGACACCAACGCTTTGATAGTTTCGTATGGATATGCCGGAAATGGTGGAGAATGGGAATGCTTGTTCGATGAAGAACAAATCGTGGAATACAAATCCTCCGGAGTAGAGACCTCTTACGAACTATATTTAACAGGCTATTGGGAATGGGAGAGTTAAAAAAAATGAAGGAATATGAGGTAACGACTAAAATATTAGATGGGTGGGCTTCCCTGCAAAAGGGGCGCATAGATCCCAAATCCGTGATAGTAAATGGGTGTCCGATTCCTGATTCCATGGAACTGGACACCCAATTTGGGCGGGTTAGATGGAAAGACCAGACCAAAATAGGAGATAAAGGACCTTGGGCCTTCTCTTTTTTATATGACGACAGTACTCCTATTAACACTGCAGAGGCCTCGGTTTTATCCTTATCACAAACACTAGACGGACAACAGATAAGTACATTAGAACTGGACGATTTGAAAAAACTGTTGACTCTTGTGGCGCACCGTCTAAATTTACTGGTGGAATCCGGAGACAGTCTTGTTATCAAATTGCCGTCCGATACTGCCACTGTTGTTAAGGAGGTTTAGAGATGCCCCAGTTTAACACTTATGAAGAAAGTACTGCCCCCAACAATACAGACATTTTGCTTATTCTAGAGGATCCAAGCGGTTCGCCCAAAATCGTTAAAGTTCAAGTCGCAAATTTGGCTGCACTTAGGGGCCTGTCCAACCTGTCCGGCACGGCAGTTAATGCAGATATTGACCCCGGCACAGACAACAACATAGACCTGGGCAACTCCGCCAAGACTTTTAAAGATGTATACTTGAATCAACTGTTGTTGAAAGAAAGGTCGGCCCCGTCAACCCCTTCATCTGGTTTGATGGGTTTGTATGTTAGTGCCTCTGGGATACTGCATTTTCTAAACGATGGGGGAACAGATTTTAGTTTGGGAATTTACCCAGATCTTTTAATCTCTGCAAGAGGTATAAATCCCAGGTCTGACAACGGTTGTGGGGCTTTGGAAACTTACGAGACCAGTACTAACAAGGTAATGTTCGATGGTCTTCCGTTTGATAAGGATTCCGACGAATTTGCGCAATTACAAATCCCACTGCCGAGGGACTACGACGGGGGGGCCTGGCAATTTAAATTTTACTGGTATTGTAAGACTGGTATTGGTGGGGCTTCCAAGACTGTCGAATGGGCTATACAAGGGTTGTCCTTTGGGGACAATGAGTCTATGGATGCGTCGTGGGGTACTGCTAAATCGGTGAACGATACTTGGCAGTCAGACGAAAAAGTTCATATCAGCGATTGGACTGACTCCCTAACTCTGGCGGGGACACCGGGTCCCGGGGAGTTGTCTAAATTTCAGGTTTACCGAGATGTTTCAGAAGACGACCTGGCAGGAGACGCATATTTATTGGCGGTTTTAGGGAAATTTACAAGGACTTAAACCCATGGCTATAACTTTTGATTCTGCTTCTTCTAGTTCTTGTGATTACCGTTCCGGTGGTTCTTGGTCACATACTGTCGGAGTGGGGGCAAACAGATATTTGTTCGTCTTGTTTATGGGCTATTGTTCTGGGAGTTTGCCTCTGACCATTACTTCCGCGTCTTATAATGGCAAATCCGGGACCAAACTGTATTCTTACGGCCAGGCAGGGTCTGGAACCTTTGAAATCTGGTGCATCCCAGACCCGCCAATTGGAACGGCCAACATTGTTTATACAACGTCCGGCAGTCCCAGCCTTTCAATGTCAGGCGTTAGCTATTTTGGTGTGGAACAGTCAGACAATCCATTCTATACCGCCCAACAGGACATAGGGTCTGGGACCTCCGCATCCGTAACTTCCTTGGAAGGTGGGGCCGACTTCGTATTGGCCTTTGCAAGTTGGGGGTCGGATGCAGCCAGCATCACCCCGGACGCCGGACAAAATGAAAGAGTCGAAAATATTAACAGACCGCCAAACCGGGGAGTATGGGCCTCTGATGAATCCAATGATGACAAAGCCGGGATTACCCTGTCTTCTAGTGCTTACTATATATTGTGGGCAGCAGTTTTGAAGGGAGCCACTTCCGGGCAAAGTGCTTGTTTTTCAGGCGGGGCGATGGCCATTTTTTAAAACATAAAAACATAAAGGAGAAAACGAACATGTCAATAGAAAGACCGCAATATCCAGAGGGTGTCTATATTCAGAATGTAGACACTGCCAACCAAGTCAATTGGCCCCTTCTTAAAAGACTTGGGTATACTTTTGTAATTGCCAGGGCCTCCCATTGTGACCAGTTGTCAGAAGGGGGACCCTACGATGTTTCTAATTACGTGGACCAAAGTATTAGAACCGCAGCGGAAAAATGCGCGGAAATGGGGCTTTATCTAATATTGTGGCATGAACTGGGAACCAGACCAAACGTCCACGCAGTGGACTGGAAGACACCCGGAAACGGCCATCAATACCGGTCTTTACAATATGCAAGCCAAAACAAGACATATCAGGGAGTAGCCGTTGGACTGGTCAGGGCCATGAACACCGGTTCCAACATGGCCGAAATGCTTAAACAGTTCCTGGGCGTAATAGAAACTTGCAAAATGCAGAAGGAGCCAGCCGGATCTGGGATTAAGACCCCTCCCATAATAGTTGGGTGTACCCCTACGGTTTGGTGGTCCGACGGTAAAGAAGTCGAAAATGTGATCGGACAAAAGAATTTTCCGCATGACGTTGCTGTTTTTGGTTCCATAAACAAACGTATCAGCCCGGGGAATTTGCCGACCAGCAACAACCTAATTCACGCGTTTGGTTATACCAATGAGTTCATGCTTTCCGGGTTTGCAACCCAACTTCGTTATTACGGATCTTACAACGGATGGAAAGAAACCTTTGGGGAAATTGCTAATTACGATTATGAACCGGAAATCCCAGGAGGAGAAGACCCTGGAAATGGCGGAACAGAAGACCCCCCGGGTAGTACGGTGCCCCCCGGAACAGAGCCGACCACAAGTTTTGATCTTACCGGGACCAACCTGATACTTTCTGAGATTCGGGACCGCTTATCCGAGATAAACGAAACATTTAAGGATATAGCGAGGTTATAAGATGTCTTTGCTTACCCCTTTTTTAAACTACTGGGATAAATCTAAATACGGATGGAGCCTTTCCGACATTGGAGAAGAATATTTATTGGTTATCGACCAAAACCACTGGTCTTCTGTGGAAACCTCCGGAATAGACCGTGAACTTTTCATGGACAAATGCCGGGAATACAATGTTGTTGCTCTTTTGTTTAAAATTGATGACGCTGACAAAACAACCGGCAAGATGTTTTACGATACACATGCCGAATTTTACTATCGAATAGGGACAGATTTAAACATCTTAGTCGGCGGTTACCATTGGCTTCAACAAGTAGTGGATCCAACCATAGCATGGAAACACTATTCTGCATGGATCGCAGACCATCCTTTAACTATACCACCAATCGTCGATTTAGAAGAACCCAGCGTCACCAGCGCAACCGATATTCTGTGGAGGCTAAAGGTATTTTTGGGGAATGCCGGAAGCCAGTCTTGGATATATTCAAGCATGGGATATATATCAACTTTAAAACAAATGTTGGCGTCTGCCGGTCTTGATTATCGGCAGAAAATGAGCTTTATGGGAGTCTACCAGTTGTGGCTTGCTTGGTACAGTAGATGGCTGCCTGAAAAATCGAAGTCGTGGCCTCCCTGGCCATGGGAAGATTGGTCTATTTGGCAGTACTCCCCTAATTGCGATTACCCTTACTTTGTGGATGAGGATTCTTTCAACGGACGAAATTGGGGGTTGGAGTCTGCCGGCCAAGATATGAATTTTATCCGCCGACCCTACTACGAACAACTGTTGGAGGTTGCCAACATTGGAGACCAGCCTCAGGAGCCGTCTCAGCCTCAGGAGCCGTCTCAGCCCCAGGAGCCGTTGTCTCCATCGGATTTGGTGTATAGATCTGTTATGGACATTTATGAAACCATAAAAAAGGAGAGCAAATAACGCTTATGGAGAATGACGAAATCAACCTTCTGGTAGAAATGCTCCATTCCACTGAGAAAAAACTTTGTTCGAGTTTGATCGAGGTAAAATCAAGACTGGAATCTTTGGATGAGACTTTAAGAGGTTTCAACGGTAACCCGGGACTGATCTCAAGAGTTGTTAGGCATGACAGTCAAATCAAAGAAATTCAAGACGAGGTCTTTGGAAAGGGTGAGTCTCCCGGTCTGTCGGATAAAGTAGGGGCTTTAGAATTGGTTCAACAAGATTGTTTGATAAGAAGGAAGAGAGACAGGAGGGGCAAAGACTCACGGAAATCTTTTTTGAAAGAGATTTTCGTTCCGGTAATTGTGTCGTTGTTGACCGTGTTGCTGTTTACATATTTATCAGCCGTTATTCCGTGCGTAGTCTTACCATAGGAATACAAAAGAAAGGAAAAAACCATGTTTAAAAAGAATACTGTTGTTTCACTGTTTAGGATTGGGTTGTTGTTAATTTTAACTTTTTTGTTGATAGCAGCCTCTTCCCCAATTGATTCCGAAGGCGTCACCGTTGAAGATTTGGGCCTTTTGCTCTCGGCTTTTGCCGGATTGTTTGGAGTCGGGCTTATTCAGGGCCTTAAAATAGTCTTTAAGATTCAAGACTCTTGGGCCTTTTTACTAACAATATTAGTATCTTTAGCTTTGGGTGTTTTGGTGGTTTTAACTGGGACCGGGTTTGTGCTTTCAGATCTGACGATTATGAAGGTTGTAGAGGTCATGACCCAAGTCTTTACAGTTGCAACAGCCATTTACAGGCTTCTTGTTAAACCCAGAGAGTAGTTTAAGCCAAGTTTTCTCTCTCCTTCTCCAGGTCCCCGAAGGGTTACATCTTCGGGGACCACTACTTATTGATTATGTAAATCGACTACTTATTGATTATGTAAATCGACTACTTATTGATTATGTAAATCGACGTGTTGTTTTATTGTGTGTTCTCGAGGATTTTACAATTTTTTTAAACAGACTATACGAAAGATCCTTAGCCAAGATAGCATCGTCCACTTTGGTCGGAAAAAAGACCTGCTTCGTTTCATTCGTCATTCCCTTACACAACTTTTCCGCAGATGCCTGGGCATCCGGATCCAATATTACAGATCTGTTTTTGAAATGCTTCCCGTATTCCGCAATTCCAGAATGGGTTCCGGCACCTGCTAGGCCTACCACTTGGGATTCTCCATGCTCCTGTTCTAACATCAAATAAAGAACCATGGCCTTGAATGCTCCCTCTACAATATATAGGTTCTCTCCTTCTTTGCAAGAGGTATCTGCTAGAAAGGGGGCAACGGGGATTCCAAACTCGTGGCGGTATTTTCCGGAGCCTTTTTTATAGTTGGTTAACCGGTAATCTATATTCAAAATTTCCTCATTCTGCCCAATCTTGGGAATCGTCATAGCGGACGATTGGTATTTTTCTCTTTCAAACAAATAGAATTTGGTATCTGTCCATCCCAACAGCCAATAAGAAATCCATTCTTGCGGTATCCCGCGTTCCTGATACCGTGTCACAATGTCGGGATCTTCCATGGCCCGGGCGTGGAACCGCAACCATTTTCTAGAGGCCTGCAGTTCTGACAGCCTTTTTTCTTCTTCTTTTTTCCTGTCGTCTAATGTAACACTTTGGTGACTCGGCTTGTCGTTGTGGTGGTGTTGTGCCACTTCCGGCCAAGTATTCCCGACGGTACCTTTGAACCCACACCCATCGCATTTAAAATTCCAACGGGATATTACGCAATCCGTAAATATTAAAAACCTTCTATGTCCTCCACATTTGGGACAAGGACCCCTCCAACTAAGGCCGTCTGTGCTTTCAAACGCTGGTACTCGAAGACCAACCTCGTATAGGGGTTCCAGTGTTGTTTTCATGGTTACCCCTCATCTTCAAAACCAATGGCCTCCGGGGCAATCGTGTTAGTTCTAAAATTAACACGACACTGCCATATCCTTCCAGAAGGGAGACCTCCCCTTTGTTTCCCTACTTTCAAAAAAAGGAGGTTTTCGGAAACGGTGAATTGAAGATCGTTACTGATCTTGACTGTTGATCCGACTGGGTTCGTCATTTTAGGCATCCACAACTGCACTATCCTATCAACCCTTTGGGCTATGCTAGAAGATTCTTCTCCGTCATAAATCCCTGGCATTTGGAAATTCTGGGAAGGTGCCCCGTCTAAATGTTGTTTGGCCTGTACGGCAACCCAAACAGGACATTTGAAGTAGTTGGCTGCCTGTTTCAAACGATAAATATCCGACCGGACCTGTAACCTTCTTTGTTGGTCATGGGATTGCCCCTTTATTTCTGGGTCTATTGGAAAAGCCTGTAAATAGTCAAAGTACAAACCGGCAATCGTTACAGACATGTTCTCCTGTATATAACGAACTGCCCTAATAAGATTGGTAAGGTAGAGTTCATGTTCCAATCCGGGTCTTGCTAAGGAATCCCCAACACGGTATATGGGTATGCCGGCGACTTTATAACTGGCCGATTCTAATTTGCCCCAATCTTGGACATCTCCAACAGCCAACTTTCCAGGATCTTCATGGCTAAGACGGGCAAATTCCAAGTAAGATTGTTCTTCTATAGTCTCTTCAACCGAAACATGTATTAGAATCTCCTCCCGTCCTTCGTCTTGTATTTGTCTAGCGTTTACATGTTCGACGAAATGCAGAAAACCAGATTTATACTGGGAGGTCTGCGCTATAACGGCGCAGACCTGACCTGGTAACAGTGGGGCAAAATATTTGTCTATTGAAGGAATACCGATCTTTAAAGATCTTGAGGTATCCTCTTTTATGGCCTTGACCGATTCTAAACCAATAGTCGCAAATTCCCCCGGGGTGTAGACATACCCCGAGATGAAATCTTTCTCTTTGTTGTTAGCCATAGATTGCTCCTTCCACAACGGTAACAGACTTTGAAGAGATCCCGTCCATCTCTTCCATTCTGGCCCATTCAGACAGAATCTGGGATGCTCTCGGTTTAGAACCCGACAAACCTCTCCAATCCTTGGTATACCAAATCCCCCCCTCTCCAAACAAAGCATTTAACTGTTCAACACTCTTGCCGGCTTTGATCAATCTCTTGGCTATTCCTAACAATTGACCTTTATTCAATTCTAATTCCATGCCTACAACACTGGCCAAAGCAGAAGCTAATGCCCAAGTCTTTTTATCTTCTCTTTCAACGACCTTCTTTTGTGTATTTCCTTTAAAAGTGGGAACCTCGGGAGATGCCTTGGATATCTCGTTTGGTGTGTCCGCCTTTGTGTAGGAATCTTCCATACAAATTGAATACTGGACTACCCCTCCGTCTTTCTTTTTATAGATAAGACCTCTTTCCTGTAGTAGACCCAAAGCTTTAATTGTTGAAGGTCTTGAAATACCGGAGGAAGCAGACAACTTGGTTAAACTTCTCCTCACTTTCGACCGATGAAAGCCGAAGGTCAAACGACATATACTTAAAAGGGTTCTTAGCTCTATATCTGTCAACTCGGCCATCAAATCGTCAAGCAATACGTTTGGTACTTGAGTATAGTTTGGCGTTGTAAATTTAGCCATAAGTTTTTATAGCCCCCTTGTTCCTGTGGCCTGAGGACGACCTCCGGAACTGCCGAAACCATTCCTTCCTCTGTCTGTTTCTGACAAGCTGTCGGATTTTACAACATGTACAGGGCCTGGGTTGTCTATTAAAACGATTTGGGCTATTCTTTCCCCAGGTTTAACCAATATCTGTCTTGGAGACAGGTTTGTAACAAATATGTACATTGGCCCCCGGTATCCGTTATCTATGACCGCTGGCCAT
>Ga0272443_10003663_pt1 | contig 17807 bp, 8 predicted proteins | sample SSMAcet12_FD_193581 | JGI IMG/M metagenome (GOLD analysis project Ga0272443, IMG submission 193581) | Marine sediment archaeal communities from Little Sippewissett salt marsh, Falmouth, MA, United States - SSM-Acet-12 | ecosystem: Environmental > Aquatic > Marine > Wetlands > Sediment ... | reverse complement strand
TATCTGATCTACCGTGGAACGAGCGAAATGGACCTGGAGCTCATTGAGAGGGTTGAAGTGGGCTCGAACTCGTGGGAGGACCGCGCGGTCTCGGCCGGGACGTATTATTACATGGTGGTCCCTATCAACGAAGAGGGAGCTGGAGAAGGTTTGACCAAAAAGGTCGATGTGCCCGGAAGGGGGGTTTCGGCCTTCCTTCTGGGACTCGTCTCTTTTATACTGCCACTCGTTGTCATACTCCTCGCTGTGCTGTTGCCGATACTTATCCGGAGGAGGCAGTACCGCAGGGAAAAGGAGAGATCGGAGGAGGAGATGAGGCTTCAGAAGGAGAGGGAGAAAAAGAAGAAAGAGGAGGAGGAAAGGACCGAGAGGATGAAGAGTAAATTTGGGCACAGGGCGACTCCCAAAGGCTTCGGTGGGGGGGCGGCTCCACGTGGATCAGCAACGCACACGATCGGAGTGAAAAGGGAGGAGACCACCTCGGACGGGAAGGGATACATACGCCCTGAAAGAAAGGAAAAAAAGAGGAAGAAACGTCCATCCCGGGAGGAGAAGGAGGTGATCGATGACAGGGACCGTCCACCCAGTGTCCCGATGACACAACCCCCTTCGGAAACGGACGGTGAAAAGGCTGAAAAGGAGGTCGTAGAACCTCCCCCATCTCCGACAGGTGTGGAGGACACCGGTAAGGAAGGAGAAGAGGAGACTCCCATCTGGGATGTGCCGATGGCGGAAGAGCCCGAGGTTGAATTCGACGAAGAGGAGGAGCTCGAGGAGCTCGAGGAGCTCGAGGAGTTCGAGGAGGTGGACGAATGGGGATGAGGAGAATGCACGTTGTGGCCATACTGGTCCTGCTTCTGTTGTCCCTTCCTGCACTAGGGGGTTCACCCTGCCTCAAGGGATCGGAGGAAATACAACGATGCAACATCACCCGCAAGGTTGTCCACGATGGTGCAAAGACCCAGCTCGTCGTAGAACCGGAAGGGGGCGGATCTATCGGCAACCTTGACAACCTCACCACCGAGGGCGGTTACGGGTTCCTTTTCGAGAAGAACCGACCCCTGTTCCAGAGGGTATTGAACTCCTCCAAAGGGACGACTTACGGAGCATCGGGCATGTGCTGCGTGGCCTCCACCGACAGTATCTCGGCTTTCTCTTACGTGAGGGAGGAGGCGGAAGCCGTCTCGTTCTGGTTGAGGGTCTTTCACAGGAGCCTTGGCATATGGGACACTCCGATCATGGTCGATACGTTCGAGGGGGTCGACGAGGGAAAAGCAGTGCTGTTTATCGACAACACCACGATCCACTACGGCATGGCCGTGAAAAATAGCCTGACCGGTTGGGGGGAGTTACACCTCAAGACAGCTGACACGGACAACTGGGCACCCATAAGTGACGTGGCTGATCAGGAACCCGATAAGACCGGGATCACAACGACCGACATAGCATTCTCGCGAATGGGGAAGGGAACGGCGTTATTCTGGACGAGAAGTACTGGAGACCTTTTCATGTCAAAATATTCATCTGGCGTGTGGGGGGGGGTCAAAAAGGTAACCACCGGGGTGGGGAGGTTCGTACCGCTATTCGCGGAGGGGAGATCCACCATCCACCTGATAACGGTGGACCCCAACGGAAGGTATATAAATCATACCTATTCCGTTGACGGCGGGTCGATATGGAGCCCCCTGAACACCATCGTTTTCGAGAACATCGGCGGCCTATCTTCGATCGACGCGGTGTATACGGGTGAGAAGCTGCTGCTCACATACATCGACCAGGAGCGTCTTTCTCTCGATCAGATTACATATGATATAACGGATGGGTGGTCAGAAAGCTCCGGGGTAACCGATTTCCTCCTTAACGATTTGGATGACCTGCAGGAGCATCAGATGGTGTATGATGGGACCCGTATCCTTATAGTATACGAGAACGGCCCAGGCAGACTTTCATCCCTTTTCTCCTCGGATCAAGGAAGGTCCTATATCCAACGGTCGGACCTGGGCGACGGTATGGCATCGTCACCGATGCTCGGAGAGGGTGGGGAATTCCTGCTGTTTTACAACGGTACGGGCACAGAGGTACACAGGTATGTGGAGAACATGAAAGGAACCCTGCGTACCCAACCCCTGTCGCCTCTCGGGCTGAGAAAGTGGGGGTCCATCGGGTTCCAGCTATCCGGGTTCGAATACGGGGGGAAGGCTCTTTTCCGCATACTATCCGGGGATGGGACAAGGCAGGTCTATCCGGAAACAGGTTACATTGACGTGACGGGACTGGATCCTGGATCTATCTACGGGGTGGAAATGGACAGACACACCGACCTGCAGGGAGAATGGACAGAAGGCAACCTGCTCGAGGAACCCATAATACTGGAGGTTTTTCTCCAGAGGTTCCCCGGCCACGTACCTGTTCTGGAATCGATAACCATCAACTTCACCACCGCGCTCCCCGCAGTGGAGGATTTCTCGAGACCCTCCCGTATGATCAAGCTTGAGAACTGCCTGCTGACCGCGCAGGGGCTGGCTCTGTCACCCGAGCACTCGACCGGGGAGGCCATCTTCGGACCCCTCTACGCAGAGGAGGGATGGCCGGATGCGGTTGGCCTGATCATCAGCTCGCCATATATCGACGTCAGTGCCAGAATGGAGCTACTCGGCCCCGATATGATGCCGATCATCGGTTATGACATCGAGTCCTCATCGGTTGCCGACGACCTAGATAAGGTGAACTACATCAAATGGAACGGGGTGGGGATCGGAGAGCTGACGGACACGATAAATACCATATTCGTCAGGGTCGAGATCAGGACCGGGAGCGTGGGGGTCGTACCCATCGTGAGATCGATAACGTTCGACAGGTCCCTTCCACCCGAGATCGTCTCGTTCACATCCGAACTGGATTGGATATTCAGGGGGGAAACGGCACGGTTCGACCTCGTGGTAAGCGACAGGGAGGACAGACCGAATGAGATGATGATCGATGCAAAGCACAGGCTGGCGGGAAGCGACGAGTGGTCGGATAGGATGATCTCCGGCAGTATCTGGACGGGGGGGAAGTGGGCGGTGGAGTTCATGACCGATCCCTCAACACCGATCGGATCCTATGAGTTCCTGGTCCAGGCCGAGGATACGAGCGGGAACAGAACGCCTCAGCTGATCTCCCAGTTCACTCTTAAGGTGAAGAACAACCCGCCCACCAGGCCTCTGGGCCATATCCAGCCGGGGGTTCTGACGACGGGGGACAATGTGACCGTGGTCCTGGACAAATTGAGCACGGACATCGAGACCCCGGGAGATATCCTCTATAACTACAGGTTCCTCAGGTCCGGTCTACCCGTCGAGGAGGAACTGGGCACCAGGAACACTTCCTGCACATTATCCGGCTTCTCTCCTGTAAAGGGTGTAAAGTGGCATGTGGAGGTGACCTCCTTTGACGGTGTTAACGAGAGCGAACCTTTGAGGATGGACTTCGAGGTGGTAAATTCCAGGCCCGAGGTCATTTGGGATGGTGGTGCGATCCATTTGGAGGAGGATTCTGCCGGTCTCGATCTCTCATTCGATGAGTTCTTTTTCGATAAGGACGGCGATGAACTCATGGTGGATGCGTTCGTGTCTGGGGGCCTGTCCCTGAACCTAACGGGAGATGGTCTTACCGTTTCACCTCAACCTGATTTCAACGGTAAGGCGTTCCTCAGGTTGACCTGCTCCGACGGGGAGAAAACGAGCTCGATCGGCCTTGATGTTACGGTCGAGGCCGTTGACGACCCCCCCATCCTCTCACTCCCGGAGAATATCACGGCCAATGAGGACAGCTGGACCCTCATCGTTCCAAGGGCCGAGGACCCAAGGGACGGTCAGAAGGTCAACGTCACGACCGATATCCTCTCGAGCGTACCCGGAACTTTCGAGGGAGTGAACGTTAAGACCAATCCCAACGGTTCGTTCCTGTTCCGGCCGGATAATTCGATGGTCGGGACCCACAGGGTCAACGTGACCGCGTCGGATGGCAACCTCACTGCCAGTGGTGAGATCGCAATAAGGGTGATCAACGTGAACGACCCACCACGTCAGACCAGCATAACGATCGAGGGAGGAAAGGTGTTCACCGAGGGTGATGAGATCACACTGAGGGGGGATACATACGACCCGGACCAGGTGTGGGGCGATCGGCTCGATTACGTATGGGAATCCTCCATCCAGGGTTTCATCGGAAACGGTGAGAACATAACACCGACGCTCAAGGCAGGTTCCCATAATATAACGCTGACCGTTACGGACATGGGTGGACGGACAGATGAATGCCTTATAACGATAGAGGTACTGCCCGAGAAGGCATCGCTCGAGAGGACCATGAGAACAACCACACTCTTCATATTGATAGCTGTGGCGGCCATCATCATCGGGGTCCTTGTCGCAGCATTAATAGCTTATCTCATCAGAAGATCCCTTTCGGGTGAAGGGGAAAAAAGCACCGGCAAGGGAGAAAATAAAGATGGGGAGGGGAAAGTTGAAGAAAACGATACGCAGGGAAAGGGGGGTACAAAGGGGAACAACAAAGGGGCGGAGACAAAAGACACCGAACCGGAGGCGGAAATGGGTTTAGAGGCAAATGACACCACTCGGGACATGGAAAAGGGAAAAACAGATGCTGGGACGGAGAAGGGGAAGGGAAATTGAGCGCACCTCTTCGAACTGACCGCTTCATATACAATGCAGCTTCGGAGGTACGATGATGGAAGTAGAGGAAGCCATTGAGAAAAGGAGGTCCTTGAGGGCCCTGGACAGGATACAGGTGGAGGATGAGCGGGTAGAGGAGCTGATAAGGGCGGCTTCGCTGGCGCCTTCATGCTTCAACAACCAGCCCTGGCGTTTCGTTGTGGTCAGGGGGGAGGATGCCCTGGAAAGGTTGAAGGACACATTGAACCGTGGTAACTCCTGGGCAAAGGATGCGTCCTTGATAATTGCCGTTCTCACCAGAGAGGATCTGGATTGTGTTGTGGGTACCAGAAGATACTATCAGTTCGATGTGGGAATGGCGGTCGGCATGATGATGTTGAGGGCCGAGGATATGGGACTTGTGGCCCACGCCATAGCCGGATTCGACGAGGAGGCCGCAAGATCGGTGTTGAACGTACCCGAGGAGATGGAGCTCGTGACGCTGGTGATCGTGGGCAAGAAGTCGGAGAACCCGGAGGAGAAGCTCTCCGGTTCGAAGCTCGAGACCGAGTTTAAAAGGCCCGAGAGGCTGCCGTTGGAGGAGATATATTCGGAGGACGTTTACTCCCTTTAGAATAAAGCGGTCCGACTTGTGCCCTAACCGCTTAACAGTTCATGGTCTTTCCAGATTGGACCTGCAGGATGTATAAAAGGTGCTGTGATATCGTGTTGGTCCTATGGGGATGGTCCACTATCGCTCGGGGCGGAGGTCCACTATCCTCTGTGCCTTCAATTTTCCCCCCATCCTCTCGAACAGTTTATCGGAAGTGAACGAGGTGTCTACGACCGCATTGATCTCTATCGCGTCGTTCACGGCATCCTTGACCTTCCTTGCTAGCTCTTTCTTTTTCACCCCCTTGTCCGGGGCAATATTGATCTTCAACAGGTCCATCTCGCTCGGATCGTTGTTCCTCTTTTCTATGCAAACCTGCCACTCTACAACACCTTCTATGGCCGGTATCAAATCGTAGAAGATGTTGAGGTTCAGAAGGGTCCCCTTGACCTTGGTGAGGTCAAGCTTTCTGGAGTAATCCCTCATCCTTCCGATGGGTCCGACTATCCTCGGGATCTCCCTGCCGCACAGTTCGCACTTTCCGTACTGAATGCCACCCTCGAAAACATCACCGATCAGGAACCTGACCACCTGAGTGCCCCTCCCGTCAATGTTCGTAATGGCCAGGGAGCCGCTCTCTCCGGGTTTCATCTGCTTTCCGGTCTCCGGGTCCACCATCTCGGCTATGTGGATGTTGGGGTGTATGTGGAACACACCCGATCCCGGGGTGCATTCAGCGTATGCATCCCTCATCTCGGTGGTCCCGAACACGTCCACTATCCTGAAATCCGTAGCGCCCTGTGAGGTGAGTATCTCCTCCAGCCTGGCCCTGGTGGCGCCCGAGAGTTTCTCCCCGGCGGTCAGGAGCATCTTGATGCCGGAGAGGTCCCTATCCTCGCTCTTTGCCCTGTTGAGAAGATGGTATATGTAGGACGGGATGCCCACAATGACGTTCGCATCCACCGCCTTTATTACATCCAGTGTCTTTACCGTCGAGGTGACCGACCCTCCCCCGGTGTGGAACATCCTTATCGGCGACCCCAGATTGGCCCAGTAGACGAAGGTGAACGCGAGGTGAGGGGCGAAAGGGAATACGTTGAGCAGTACCCAGTCCATGTCCACGTCGAGCTGGTCTATCAGCGAGCAGTAGGCGTCGGTGAAGAGCTTAATATCGTAATTGGTGTACATGAAGGGTACGTTGTTCCCCGTGGTTCCGGAGGTGGCTATCATGAACGAGGGGTAGTACTCCTCCCTTATCTCGGCCCTGACATCCTTTCCCATGAGCTGCCTCATCTTCAGGTTCAGCAGCCACTGCTTGGGCCAGAACCGCTTTATCTTCTCCATATCGGGCTGCAGTATGAAATCCTTGTACCTCTTCAGGTTCATCTCATTTGGCATGATGTCCTCTTTTCTCGTGAGTGGTATCCTCTCGAGGTCGGCGATGGTGTTCACGGAGGAGGGGTCTATCCCGTTGTCATCGAATAGCTTCCTGTAGTACGGGGAGAAGGGATAGATCCGATACCTGAGATGCTCCTTGAGCTTTTTCTCCTGGTTCCTAAGGATCTCATCGCCCGTCATATCGTGATATCTGGATATCGTGTCTATCCTCATGGACCCTCACCCGGATGGTCAAGGTATTTCGGGGAAGATATTTATCTTTAGTTACGCGGATTCCGGCTCTCGAACATGAGATCGCCTCCCGTAAAACGTGAAAGGATTTTAATCACATCCGGTCGTTACGGCGGGAGTGACCATCGAAGAGGACGGCTCGGTGCCCGCCAGAGCCCAGATAGACCCGAAAAACAGATGGGACCTCTCCCCACTTTTCAGGGACGACGGGGCATGGGAGAAGGGGCTGAGGGAGGTTGAAAAGAGGATCCAACCCCTCGAAGAACACAGGGGCAGGATCAGAAACAGTGTATCTGGCCTAGCCCGGTTCATAGAGCTCGTGGATGACCTGTCGAGAAGTCTGGAGAACCTGTCGGTCTACGCCCATCTGAGGAACGATGAGGACCTGTCCGATACCGGGGCACAGGCGATGAAGGACCGGGTGCAGAGGACCTCGGTGCAGTTCGACACCGCCACCTCCTTCCTGGTTCCGGAGCTGCTTTTATCCGATGAGGGCTTTCTCGGCGGGCTGCTCCAGAAGGAGGAGCTCTCTTTCGCAAGGGTTCCCCTTCGCAGGATACTGAGGAACAGGGAGCATTACCTCTCCCGCGAGGAGGAGAGGGTGATCGCCATGTCTTCCGAAGCGCTCTATTCCGCCCCCAGGACATTCTCAATACTCAACAATGCGGATATCAGATTTCCCACCATAAAGGACGAGAGGGGAAAAGACGTAGAGATATCACACGCCAGGTTCGTCGGGATGCTGAGGTCCGCCGACAGGAGGTACCGTAAGGATGCCTTCTTCGGCCTCTACGGCACGTATGACAGCCTGAAGAACACCTTCTGCGCACTGCTCGACGGTGAGTTCAAACGCAGATGGCTCATCTGCCGATTGAGGAGATACCCGTCAATGCTGGAGGCATCCCTGGATGACGATGAGGTCGATATCGATGTTTACTCCAATCTTATCAGGACGGTGAGGGATAACCTTGTCCATCTTCACAGGTACCTTGACCTCAGAAGACGGGTACTGGGGCTTTCGGAGCTACACATCTACGATGTGTACGTACCGCTCGTGGGTAATCTCGATAGGGAGGTCCCCATCGAGGAGGCGCGCGGGATAGCAAAAAGGGCACTTGTCCCGCTCGGGAGGGAGGTAAATGAGATGGTTGACCGGGCTTTCGGAGGGCGGTGGATAGACCTCTACGAGAGCAGGGGTAAGAGGAGCGGCGCGTACTCCTCGGGCTCCTACGACAGCCCGCCATACATGCTGATGAACTACCAGAACCGGGTGGACGACCTTTTCACCCTTGTCCACGAGATGGGGCATTCCATCCACAGTTACCTGGCGAACCACAACCAGCCCCACATCTCCGCCGATTACAGGATCTTCGTTGCGGAGGTGGCATCGACCCTCAACGAGAACCTGCTCATGGACCACCTGAGATCTTCCTGGACCGAACCGGAGGAGCAGGCGTACCTTCTCAACCACCTCCTGGAGGAGATAAGGGGCACGATTTACAGACAGACCATGTTCGCCGAGTTCGAATGGGAGATAGCAAAGAGGATGGAATCGGACGAGCCCTTCACAAGGGAGCTGCTTAGCAATCTTTACCTGGAACTGAACAGGGACTACTTCGGAGACGGGGTGGTCCTCGACAGGGGCATAGAGCTGGAGTGGGCCCGGATACCACACTTCTACTACGATTTCTATGTTTACAAATACGCCACCGGTTACTCCTCAGCACTTGACATAGCAAACAGGATACTTGAAAAAGGGGACGGGGCACTCGTTGGATACCTCGACATGCTCAAAGCGGGAGGGTCAAGGCCTCCACTGGACCTCTTGAAGATTGCCTCGGTGGACCTGTCCACCCCCGAGCCCATAGAGAACGCCCTTTCACTCTTCGGCAGGACGGTCAATGAGCTGGAGAAGGTTCTGAAGGAAGGTCTTGGCATGGATATCTGATGAAGCAAGGATAGGGATGGGGTACAAAAAAGAAGGGTGAAATCATATCTTGAATGATGACCATACCATGACCATGGAAGAGGCGACAAGGACCAAGATCATCTGCACAATGGGCCCGTCCCTGAGGGACCATGACCTGCTGTTTGACCTCATCGGTTCGGGAATGAGGGGCGCCAGGCTGAACCTGTCCCATTCCGATCACGGTTCCCATGAGAGGGACCTCTCCCTTCTGAGGGAGGCCTCGGAAAGCTTCGGCAGGGACATAGCAGTCATCTTCGACGTGCAGGGTCCCAGGATAAGGACAGGACGCATGAGGGGGGAGGTGGTCCTCGAGAAGAACGATGAGATCCTTGTCACCTCCGATGATATCCACGGGGATATCACGAGGTTCTCAATCGACCTAGCCGGCATAGAGGATGCGCTCGGTGTGGACGACCTGATACACATCGACGACGGGAAGGTCAGGCTCAGGGTGGTGGGCAAGGAGGGAGGGGACCTGAGGTGTCTGATCGAATCCGGCGGACCGATATCGGACCACAAGGGATGCAACATACCCGGAGCGGACCTATTACTGGAACTGCCCACCAAGAAGGACATAGAGGACCTGCAGTTCGTATCCCAGTTGGATGCGGACATGATAGCCCTCTCCTTCGTAAAGGGGCCCGAAGATATCCTGAAGGTGAAGGATATCCTCGGAAAGGGAGCCAACGAGAGACTCGGAATAATATCCAAGGTGGAAAGGAGAGCTGCCATCGAAAACATTGCCGGAATAATGGAACTATCCGACGCGCTCCTGATCGCAAGGGGTGACCTCGGCGTCGAGATGGACCCCTCGGAGGTTCCGGCCGTTCAGAAGGACCTTATATGGGCCTCCAGAAAGGCGGGCTGCCCCGTCATCGTCGCGACGCAGATGCTGGAATCCATGACAAGGTCGCCAAGGCCTACCAGGGCCGAGGCGGCGGATGTGTTCAACGCGGTGCTGGACGGTTCAGACGCAGTAATGCTATCGGGGGAGACCGCTGTGGGGAGCTACCCCCTAGAAACGGTCCGTACGATGGGATCGATAATCCGGCGGGCGGAGGATTATTCTGAGAAGGTCAGGGGAAAAAACTCCGAACTTGCCTCTCGATCGTTCGTGGAGACCTCCTCTCACGCCGTGTCAACGATGGCGGAGGAGGTAAAAAGGTCCGGTGGGGGAATGATCCTAGCATTCACGGAGTCCGGGTTCTCGGCAAGGATGATCTCCAGGTACAGGCCTCCGCTTCCGATCCGCGTGATAACCCCCGACCGAAAGACCGCCAGAGGTCTGAATCTGGTATGGGGGATCGAGCCGGAGGTCCTGGATAAAAAAGGGGATATTGACCTTGAGGGAATATTCCTTTCAACAATAGGAAGATACGTGAGATCTGGCATGCTATGCCCGGGTCAGAAGGTGATCTGTGTCGCGAACTCGATGAGCGCAAGGGACGGGGGGATGGTCTTGGCAATTTACGGTGTGGAAGAAGCATCGATAAGGTGAGTCCGGAGCCGACGGTCCAAACCGATAAGCAAACATTCAGCGGGATAACGTATTTAGATACAACCCGCTTACAGGTTGAATAATAGGTTCACCCATGGGGGGTTTGCAATGAGAATGTCGATTTTGCCAACCGTAGCCGTCTTTCTTTTCATAACATCCTCGGGTCTGGGTGCGATCGAGCTCGAAAATGGGGATCAATATCCTTTTCCCGAAAAAGGAAACGATATGGGCCCGGTAGGGACCTGTGGTGTTCCGATCGGTAATGAGATCGATCCGCCGCCCTACACGGGTTCGATATTGAAGGTGGGCCCGGGCCAGATCTACACGATCATACAGGATGCGATAAACAGCTCCTCCGATGGTGATGTGGTGCAGGTATCCGGAGCCCTTGATTACTACGAGAACCTATTGGTCAACCGCTCGATCAAACTGATCACATACGACGGCTGCGGCATAGACGGGAGTGGGCGTATAGCGTTGGACGTGGTGGTAGAAAACGTGACCATCGAGGGGTTCTACATAAACAACTCCGATATAGCCGTGTTGAGCTCCTGTTCGGGTCTGTATGTGATAAACAACACGTTCAATTCGAACCTTATGGACATATCCGTGGATGTTCTGGCATCCATTGTGACAGGCGACCTGACCATCCACCCCGTATGCATCCGTGGAAATCTGATCAACCACATCAGCACCCTGAGAGTTGCGACGGTCAATATCCTTTTCAGCTCGGGGAACCTGGTTCCCAGCGACCTTTTCATAGGCAAACTTGTCTTCTCCAACAACACTGTACAGTGCCATCCACTCACGGTTTCCTGCCTGGATGTGTACATGGAGATAATGGGCTCCCCGGGCGGGGGCAACATCTCCGTTTCCGGGTTGGACATATCCGGTAACGGTATAAACGGATGCGATAAGCAGATCACTCTCTCCACGAAGACCGCCAACCTGCATGATCACAATTTCACATCGGGGGAGACCAAGGTCGCAAACAACAGCATGAGGGATTTCATGACGACCGGAATCCAGGTGGACCACTGGGACATCAACTTCTGCCGGGGTGGCTCGAAACTGAGCATCGGCAACCTCACGATAACGGGAAACGACCTGAGAACGGGCGATTCGGCCGATGCAATATATCTGCCCGATACGACCGAGGTAAGCGACCTCTCGGATGAGGTCCAGCTCCAATCGGGAGCGGCCAACATCTCGGATAACGAGATAGACACCCTGGGTCAGGCGGTCTATCTGGACCAGTCATCTCTGGGCAGAGGGTCCCTCGGTAACTCCTCGGTGAGGGTGGGGGATCTGATCGTCCTTAACAACCGGATCAGGAATTCCTCCTACGGCCTCAGACTTTACCAGAGACATGCATCCTTCCTGAATGGCTCAGCCGGCGTCCATGTGGGCGAACTGGTGGTCGAGGGAAACCGGATAACGAGCGAACAGGTCGGCATCCTGACGAACAGGAACAACCTTGGTTACGAGAACGACAGGAATTCCTCCGTTTCCGTAGGGAGGCAGGTCATCAGGGGTAACGATGTAACAACGGACTACAGGGGGATATGGATATACCATACTAGGATCGCCTCCGACATGGGTGGGAACTCCACGATCTCATGCGGAGAGGACCTTGTAACCGATAACAATGCATACGCCCCCGAGGGAATTGTGGTGGCCACACCTAGCTGCGGAATGAACATGGAGGGCAGCTCGAAGGCCGCCCTCCCCTCATTGAACATCACTGGTAACCACGTTACAGCCTCGTTGACCGGTATCCACATGTACAACGGGGTGGTGGCCTACAGATTGTATGACCAGGCTCATCTGAATATCGGTGACTGGAAAATGACTGATAACGATATTGAGGCGCCCTCCGGAATATACCTCGGGACAGGCACTCTGGGAATGTGGCTTCATCAGAAAGCAATCGTTGAACTGGGCAGCATACTGATCGATGATAACAGGGTGAACTACACGATCGAGGGGATCCAGTTCGATCTCTACTGGACGTTCGGGGACCACCTGGAGGACGATTCCAGGATGTCTGTAGGCGACATAAGCGCATCCCGGAACGTCCTTTCCGGCACTGGAGGGGGAGTGGGGGTCCGCATGTTATGTGAGAAGGGATTCGGGTGGAGGATGTCGGAGGCTGCCTCATTCTTCATGGGAAGCATAAGGATGGAGGGGAACCTCATCAACGAGACCGACAGCGGTATATTTTTCAATGACCTGTCCAACTTCGGCAGCGGCATGGTGGACAACGTTTCGTTCTCCATGGAGGATCTGGTCGTATCGGGTAATTCCATCCACACCAGCAGTACTGGAGTGTACATGAACAACATTGCGGGCTTCGGTGACGATATCGGTGGTAATTCCAAGTTCAATATGGGTAGGGTCATTGTGGAGAAAAATGAAATAAATTCGAGTGACGGCATATACATAGAAATGGACAATTTCGGATACAGGGCCTCTGGCAACTCCACGTGGTCAATGGGAGATATTGTGTTCGATCTTAACCAGATATCGGCACAAAAGGACGGTATCCGGGTGGACCTCGATCAGTTCGGAACCATGCTCTCCGGTGAGACCTCGTTCACGATGGGAAACCTATCGTTCATGGAGAACCGTATCAACTGCACCCTCGACACAGGGACCTCGATCCATGTCTACCCCGGAGATTCGTTCGGTTCCCACCTAAGGGACAATTCCTCCTTTGGGATGGGAAACATTACCATTGGGGAAAACCGACTTCTAACCGCGGGTCACGGGGTAAGGATGATCATGGAGGAGTGGGGCACTGATCTCCAGGGGGGGTCCATCTTCGGGATGGGGGGCATCGTCGTGGAGAATAACGATATTTCCGTGACAAGCAGCGACCCGCCCAAGGATCCGCTCGTTATCGACATCTCGGGTATCGGCCGCGGTAGCGGGGAGCAGGCTTTCCACAGGTTCCTTGGCTTTTTAATAAGGAACAACACAATAGGATCCATGCACGGGAAGATGGAAGTTGGCATACACACTGACATGGGCCTTTACGGCCATTCAGAGATTATCTTGGGGCCACTTAGAATGATGGACAATCGTATCAACTACACCAACGTGGATATCGGATATGGTCACCTGGAGCTGTATGATAACTCTTCGATTTCCCATCAGGAAATGGAAGTGGCTGGTAACCGACTGGTGGGCTCCTCCTTGGAGGTCTCCTTCTACGATATCCATTTGAAGGGATTCTCCAGCGGTCATATCGGAAACGTCTCCTTCTCTCATAACCACCTCCTCACCTATTCCCAAATGGAGCTGAAGGTTCAGGTCAACAGGTCGGACCGATCGTTTTTTGACACGGGGAATATCACAGCGGTCAGCAACAGGTTGGACTCTTCCTTAAACGGTGCTTACTTCAACATCGAGGTAGAAAAGGACGGTAGCTTGGAGGATTACCCCTCTTATCTGACCGTCGAGTGGAACAATTTCACCAACTCGGATATCGGACTGATACTTGGACCTTCGACCATCTCCAAGGTAAGATTGAACAGGTTCTCAAATAATCAGAAGGACCTCTCCTCGGAGACGGACGATATCCTCCTTTGGACGGACGAGATGTACAAATACAAATATGCAGGGAGGAACCATATCAACTACCTTGGAAACCACTGGTCCGTCTATTACGGTGCGGATGAGGACCTCGACGGTATCGGGGATACCCCCCACAACACCACCTCGGGGATGGATGAATATCCGATCATCGGGGACCCTTTCATGTACCTACCGCCCCTGGTGGACAGCGATCATCCCAGGGTTCGTATCACGGACCCCCAATCAGGCTCTTATATGAACAGCACCTCAGTCCAGGTGAGATGGAACGGCACCGATGACACATCCCCCATTGGCGGTTACATGGTAAAGGTGGATGGGGGGCCTTATCTGGATGTGGGATTGAACACCTCCTTCACCTTCGGCGGGATGGAAGAGGGGCCCCACACGGTATTCGTTAAGGTATTCGACATAGAGGGATTCTTCAACGAGACGAACCTCACCTTCCATATCGATACGACCCCGCCGGAGATCGAGATATACACCCCCGTTGACGATGATTTCATCAACATAACAAACGTCGTGGTGGCCTGGAACTCATCGGACCCATCGGGTATACTCGATCACGAGTTCAGGATGAACACGAGGGATTGGGTCCCCATGGGAGGTCTGAGGATCTATGTCGCAAGGGGCCTATTTGAGGGGAGAAACACATTGACCGCAAGGGCTACCGATAGAGCAGGAAATACCGCCGAACATACAATCCATATCAACGTCGATCTCACTCCCCCTGAAGTGGCCATAACGGACCCGCCGGACCTGACAATCTGGAACATGCGCTCGTTCTTCGTTAACTGGACCGGCACAGATTCCTTCTCGGGTATAAGCTCATACAGGATCGGAATAGACGAAGAATGGTACGAGGCAGGGGGTTCTGCTTATTACAGGGTCCGGAACCTATCTGACGGGATACATACGATATACGTTCGGGCCCGGGACCTTGCCGGAAACAGCAACACCACAAGCATCCGGCTGACGGTGGATACGGTCCCGCCTGAGGTGGAGGTCCTCTCCCCTGCGAACGGCTCACTTTTCAACATCAAGGACATCACCGTGAAATGGCAGTCCCTCGGAACGGGTTCTGCCATATCGCACCACATGATCAAGATCGACGGGGGGCCGTGGGTGGATATCGGCCCTGTCACCGAATACATCCTTGAGACTCTATCCAGCGGGGACCACTCCCTTCAGGTGATGGCTGTCGACCGTGCCGGGAATGTGGGTTTCTCCACCGTTCATTTCGAGATCGATACGGTCCTGCCCACCGTAGAACTGCATTCTCCCACTGGAGGGGCCGTCCATCCCTCCTCCCCGATCACGGTCCGTTTCTCCGAGGAGATGGACAGGGAGAGGTTGACCGTGAACATGGGAGTGGCCCTGCAGGATATTGTCTGGAACGGGACGGAGGTCACACTATACCCGGAGCAGAGGCTGGAGGGAGGCAGGGAGTATACGGTCACGATCACATGTTACGATCCCGCCGGGAACCGTGCGGAGCTCTCCTGGTCCTTCACCACATTGATCAACGGAATGGTCACGGGAATGGTGCTCGAAAAAAACGGTGTTCCTCTCCATGGAGCCCTTGTCTACCTCGACCCGGGGGGCGAGTCCTCCACCGAGGAGAACGGCACGTTCATCGTATCCGGTCCGGAGGGCCTAAACGAGTTGCGGATCGTATACATGGGAAAGGAGCTCCATAAGGAATACGTTCTGGTCACGGCAGGAGAGACACTGGTCCTGGATGACATCTACGTGGAGGTCAAGGAAAAAGAGAAGGAAAGCACGTCGTGGGTCCCGATCGCTGTCGTTCTTGCCCTTGTCCTTCTCGCGGTCCTTGTCGTGGTCATTTTCATAGTACGTGGAAGGGGCAGCAGTGAATATATGGGAGCCCCTTACTATGAAGAATGATATTGGGAGGTCCCTGGACGAAATGAAATGATACGGAGTGGTGACCCTGGAGGAGCAGACAAGGGCTTATGCATACGCACTGGCCGCTGTCCTTCTCTGGTCAACGGTCGCCACCGCGTTCAAGCTGACCCTCGAACGCATGTCTCCCCCGAACTTGCTTTTATTCTCATCTTTGACCTCCTCGATCGTTCTTCTGCTTGTACTTGTCTTACAGGGGAAGGTCGGATTGGTCTCCGGTATTTCCCGGTTGGAAATTCTCAGGTTGGGACTTTTTGGTCTCCTGAACCCTCTTGTTTATTACATGGTGCTGTTCGAGGCCTACTCCAGACTCGATGCCCAGATCGCACAGCCACTGAATTACACATGGCCCATCGTCCTCACAATATTTTCCTTCTTCCTCCTGGGACAGAGACCTGGAAGGAGAAACATAATGGGTGTGGCTATCGGTTTCATTGGGGTCGTCGTGATAAGCTTGAGGGGGAATTGGGGCGGAGGTAGCCTTCCTTCCCTAGCAGGGATCCTCCTTGCCCTTGGAAGCTCCGTGATCTGGGCGGTCTACTGGACCCTCAACCTCAGGGATAAGAAGGACCCGGTCGTAAAGCTGTATCTCTCGTTCTCCTTATCCCTTCCTGCGGTGTTCCTTTTCACGTTCCTCATCGATGGGATCAGCCTCCCGGGGGCCGCCGGAGCGGTCGGTGCTGCCTATATCGGGGTTTTCGAGATGGGAGTGACCTTTGTAATATGGCTCCTTGCCCTGAGCCATTCCAGGACAACGGCACAGATCGGGAAATTGATCTACCTCAGCCCATTTATCTCGCTTGTCCTGATCTGGCTTGTTCTGGGTGAGAGGATACTGCCTTCGACATTCCTCGGGCTGGTGTTGATCGTTGCGGGAATAGTCGTGGGCGGTTACAGGGACCGCTGATCGGAGCTTCCGGATTCCGAGTGCGGTTCCACATGGACGGAGACGAAAGTGGAATCTCCCAGTTCTGCCCTGATGCTCTCCTCGACCTCGGTAGCAATATCATGGGATTCCACAACGTTCAATTCGGGATCCACCTCGATATGCATCTCCACCGCCCTCTTGTTCCCGATCTTCCTCGTCCTCAGCCCGTGCATGCCTCTTACACCCTTGACCGAGGATACGCATCTTTGGATCCTGTTCAGCTCAGCAGGTTTGAGGCTCCCCTCAATCAGCTCGTAGACCGATTCCCTGAGTACCATCACACCAACCCTGAAGATGAAGAGGGATACGATGACGGATGCCGCCGGGTCCAGGATCTTCCAGGAACCCCCGAGGAGGAAAGCTCCCAGTATCCCAAGGAAAGTGGCTATGGAAGAAAGGCTGTCGGTCCTGTGGTGCCAGGCGTTGGCCATAAGTGCCTTGCTGTCTATCCTCCTTGCAACCCTCCTGGTCAGCTGGAATATCCACTCCTTGCTCAATATCGAGAAGGCCGCAACGATTATCAGCAGGGGACCCGGCCTTCCCAGCTCCTCCCCGTTCATAACTCCGATGATGCTGCTGAAACCGTTGAAAAGGATACCTGCAGCCACACCGATAAGTATGAGGCCGATAAGGGATGATATCAGGGTTTCGACCTTTCCATGGCCGTACTGGTGGTCCTCGTCGATGGGTCTCTTGACGTAAGTGAAGCCTATCAGTACACCGAGATCCGTTACGATATCCGAAGCGGAATGGACACCATCGGCAAAGAGGGCGGAGGACCTGCCCATCAGGCCGAATATCAGTTTCAGGAGGGTAAGGGCGATGTTCAACACGAACCCGTACCAGGTGACCCTGGATGCATTCCTGGAGCGAACCTCATCCTCCTTTCGTACCCTATCCAACCTATCCATCGTCAGGGTGATTTTTTTGACCCGATTTATAGTTTGGCGGAGACCCGGGGACTCTAACACTATCAGGAGCAATTATAATAA
>Ga0272443_10003661_pt1 | contig 17812 bp, 14 predicted proteins | sample SSMAcet12_FD_193581 | JGI IMG/M metagenome (GOLD analysis project Ga0272443, IMG submission 193581) | Marine sediment archaeal communities from Little Sippewissett salt marsh, Falmouth, MA, United States - SSM-Acet-12 | ecosystem: Environmental > Aquatic > Marine > Wetlands > Sediment ... | reverse complement strand
CGAGGCTAAAGGGGCGGGCATCGTCTTCATGGCCGGGCCTTCTGAAACCGCGCTCCGGCAGATCGGCGAGGTGCAGAGCCTGTCTGTTGTTTCCGATGAGCTGGCAGGCGGGTTCAACGGACCTTATGCCGGTATGTACGCCACCGGCAACGGGAACGCCGGCGGCGGGATTGCATCTTTTTCATGGTTTGAATACAAAGAAAAATGAATGTATTATTCATCGGTGGAACCGGAAATATATCCATGGCCTGTTCCAGGTATGCGCTGGAACAAGGGATCCGGGTGTACCACCTGAACAGGGGGATGACGGGGCCGGATGTGCCGGAGGGAATTACAACGCTCACCGCTGACATCAACGATAGCGTACGGGTCCGTCAGATTTTGAATGATCACCGGTTCGATGTGGTGGCCAACTTTATCGCCTTTGTTCCCGGGGAGATCGAACGGGATATTGACCTCTTCTCAGGTCGTACCGGGCAATATATTTTCATCAGCTCGGCCTCGGTCTACCAGAAAGTGGGCGGGCATCCGGTGATCACCGAGTCCACCCCCCTCTGCAATCCGTTCTGGGAGTATTCCAGGCAGAAGATCGCCTGCGAGGAGATGCTCAACAGGGCATACCGGGATCACGGATTCCCGGTGACCATCGTCCGTCCGTCCCACACCTATGACACGGTCATTCCCCTGGCCATCGGCGGATGGAAGGATTACACGATCATCGACCGCATGAAAAAGGGAAAGCCGGTGGTTATCCACGGGGACGGGACCTCCCTCTGGACGGTCACCCATTCGGACGACTTTGCAAGGGGATTTACCGGTCTGCTTGGGAACCGGCAGGCCATCGGTCACGCTTTCCACATCACATCCGATGAGATTCTGAGCTGGAACCAGATCTACGAGGCGGTGGCCGATGCGGCGGGCGCCTCATTGAATGCGGTGCACATCGCATCGGATTTCATCAGTGATTTTGCCGATGCGAACGGAAGGGAAGGAATGCGGGGAAGCCTGCTGGGGGACAAGGCCCTGAGCGTGGTCTTTGACAACTCGAAGATCAAGCGGTTCGTTCCCGGTTTCCAGGCTGTCATTCCTTTCCGGCAGGGGATCCGGCGCACCCTGGATTGGTTCGAATCCGATCCTTCGCGGATGCTGATAAACAAAGAAAATGATGCCTTTATGGACGGCCTCCTGCAGACACAACGGCCCTTTTAATGTCCAATACGGGTTACGGTTTCAAAATGGGTGTAAGGACGATGTTGCGGTAGCTGACCTTCCCGTGGTCCCCCTGAAGGAAGATGGGGCCGGGTGAGAATTCATCCGATGAAATGGCTCCGCCGGTAATCCCCTTCACCGGTTCGTTGTCAATGATGGTGGTTCCGTTCAAAACCACGGTAAGGTGCCTGTTACACAGGGTAATGTCCAGTTGCTGCCACTGTCCGGCCGGTTTTTCAACGGATACCTTTGGGGTGATCCTGCTGTACAACGCCCCCATATGGAGCGGATCCAGCGGTTTCCCGTAGCTGTCAAAGACCTGTACCTCGTAAATGCCGCGCAGGTAGACTCCGCTGTTGCTTCCTTCCGGGACATTCACTTCCAGTTTCAGGTTGAAATCTTCGAAGGTTTTGGTGGTTCGCAGGTTCCCGTAATCGATGTGCGGCTGTCCCTCTTTCTGGACCGGCTCATTGACCAGGATGCCGTCCACCACCTTCCATCCGCTGACTTTGTTTTCTCCCATCAGCTCCCAGCCTGACAGGTCCTTGCCATTGAACAATTCAACCGGCTCTCCGTATGCCACCTGGTTCAGATCGGGCGCCGGTCCGACCGGGGGGATCCTCTTTCCTGTGAAAGCAACCGTCTCCGCACCGAGCCCGTCCCGGTTCGGAAAATAAGCCGTTCCCGTGATCCGGTCTTCCCCGCTTTTCTCCAGGTCAAACCAGAAGACCTGCCGGTGCACTTTCACGGGCTGGCCATCCGATCCCCTTTCACGGACCACCCGGTTGCTGCGAATGACATACAGGTGGTCCCACCCTGCATACACGAATTCTGCCGGTTCCACACTTCCCGAACGCCAGAGCACGTCGGCGTCCAGGTAACCATCCTCCAGGCGGACTTCCATCCAGCCGGCATTTTCGTTTTCATATTCCATGTCCAGGCTCCACCTGCCCAGAAACGGATCAGGGGAAACCTCCTGGGCCGTTGCCACAGTAGTCAATCCGGTCATCACGACCGGGAACAACATCATTAATATGTGTTTTGCTTTCATTTTTTTGAAATTTTCAGGATGCTCGCCGTTAAAGATAAACATTATTCGTCACCTTAAGGATGATAATAGAGGCCTGCATCCGGTCCCAGCGGAAGCCCGATCCATACCCAGGCCACGATCAGAATGGTCCAGGCAATGAAAAAGCCGATGGAGTATGGCAGCATGGTGGCAATCACCGTACCGATCCCGGCTTTTTTGTCATATTTCTGGATGAACGCAATGATCAGGGCAAAGAAGCTCATCATGGGAGAGACGATATTCGTGACACTGTCCCCGATCCGGTAAACCACCTGTGCCAGCTCGGGGGAATATCCCATGAACATAAAAATGGGAATGAAAATGGGGGCCAGAAGTGCCCATTTGGCCGATGCACTGCCCATGAACATATTCATGGTGGCAGCAAAAATGATGAAAAGAATGACCAGGGGGATGAGCCCCACATTTAGGGCAGTCAGGACTCCCGCGCCCTTGATGGCCATGATCAGTCCCAGGTTGCTCCATTTGAAATAGGCTACAAACTGGGCCGCAAAGAATACCAGGACCATATAGACCGCCAGGGTTTTCATGCTGTCGGCCATCCCCTCCGCCACATCGCTGTCGTTCCGGAATTTTCCCGTCACGATGCCGTAGACCACGCCACCCACAAATGCGAAGATGAATAACCAGGCAACCACCCCCCGGATGACTGGTGACTGCAGTACCGATCCGTCCTCTCCCCTCAGAAATCCGTTCTCAGGGATCAGTCCCGCCAGGACCAGTCCTGTGAGCAGAAAGACACTCACCCCGGCCCATAAAAGCCCGAATTTCTCTTTTCTGCTAAGCTTCTCCATTCCATCCTCCCTGTTCCCGTCGCTGTAATCACCCAACCGGGGAGCCACAATGCGTTCCGTGATGACCGTCCCGACCACCGAAATCAGGAAGGTGGAGACCACCATGAAATAATAATTGGCAGTGGGATTCACCAGGTAATCCGGGTCAACAATCTGGGCGGCTTCCTCCGAAAGACCTGCCAGCAGTGGATCTACCGTGCCCAGCAGAAGGTTGGCTGAAAATCCTCCTGATACGCCGGCAAAGGCGGCCGCCATTCCGGTGATGGGATGGCGACCGACGGCTTTGAATACGATCCCTGCCAGGGGAATCAGCAGGACATATCCCACATCAGAAGCCAGGTTGGAGATGATCCCGCTGAACACGAGGACAAATGTGAGGATCCTTCTGGGGGCGGACAGAACCAGGAGACGGATCACCGCTCCGATCAGTCCGCTTCCCTCGGCCACTCCTATTCCGAGCATGGCCACCAGTACGATTCCCAGCGGGGCAAAACCTGTGAAATTGTCCACCATTTCAAGCAGGATCCGGTGAAATCCCTCCCTGGAAAGCAGGTTCACCGCACTGACCTGCTCACCCGTCCCGGGATGGACAGCGGTCCAGCCTGCCCAGTGCGCAATCCCGCTGAAAAGCAGGGTGAACAAAGCAAACAGTGCAAAAAGTGTGGCAGGGTGTGGCAAGGCATTCCCGACCTTTTCGGTCAGATTTAAGCCACGTTGTATGAAGGAGCTTTTCCTGGCCATGGAGAAAGGATCGTAAATAAGATGTAACGGGAAGAATTGCATTATGTTCAATCCGACCCCCGCCCCGGATGGCTATTGCACCATCACTTTCCCAGGCACAATTTCTCCTTCGGAACTCTCCAGCCTGAAAAAGTACAAACCGTTTTCCAGTCCGTCCCGCTGCAGGATGTATTCGTGGTAGCCCGGAATTCTATCCCCGAGAGCGATCCCTTTGACCCTCCTGCCCATGCTGTCATACAGCCAGAGCGTGATGCGGCCTTCCTCCCTCAGGAAAAACCGGAAGGTGGTGGCTCGGGTAAAGGGATTGGGGAAAGTCGTGACAGATGAAGCGGAATGCTTCCCGGATGCGGCACCGGTGGTATCCTCGAACCTGACCGTGACTGTGTCACTGGTGGCACATGCACCGCTGGCAATCTCCCACTGCAGCTCATAGGTGCCATATTCGTCCGCTGTGGCCGTCGTGTTGTGCACACCTGCATTCCCGAAGGTGATCGTACCCGGACCGCTGACCTGTGTCCAGGTGCCGGTCCCGGTGGTCGGTTTGTTCCCTTCCAGTACTGTCTCCAGCGTATCCCGGATCACCTGATCGGTTCCCGCACCGGCAGCCTCCGCAAAGCGGAGCTCCACCCGGTCGTCCGAAGTATATTCCCCGGTAACGATCTCCCACTGCAGTATGTATGTGCCAAATGCACTTGCCGTGGCGGTCGTGTTGAATACGGCCGTATCCCCGAAAGTGATCGTACCCGGACCTCCCACCTGTGTCCAGGTCCCCGTTCCGGTTTCAGGATCATTTGCCGCCAGCGTTGCTTCCAGCTGTCCGCAGATATCCTGGTCCGGACCTGCATGGCTGATCTCAAGTTCCCCGGTGATGCGTGAAAGCTGCATCGCCACGGTGCCGATGGTCAGGGGAGGCAGGCTGAAGACCGAGTCGGTCAAAGCGCCCGACAGTTTACAATTCTCAACTGCCGAAGTTCTGTATACTGCGGATCCGTCAATGATAAATCCCGGGACGGACAGATGCATGGGATACGTTTCGCTTTCCGAGCGGTTGATGCCCACAAAAGCAGCCGAGTCCCTGTCAGGGCTCATGAAGGTCACCCCCACCACCTCGTTCCCGGACAGGGTGGTCCCCACCCGCTGCCATCCCGGATGGATGAATGCTGAGAATTGCTTGAAGACATAAAAATACCGCGTGCGGGTATACCCCTTCTGGGGATTGGACCATCCTGCAGGATTCCAAGGATTATCCAGGCTCACCAGCCCCCCTCCATTCACCCAGATCAGATCCCAGTAAAGGAAGGCCGCCACATTCTCTGCATGAAGTGACTGGTACATCATCCCGGCCACGTTAAACCAGTCCGTCCTGGAATACTCCGTCTGAAAATGGGGCACCTCCGGGTGAAAATTTCCCACCTTGGCATAATTGGTGGATGCGTAAGGATCATCCTCGCTGGCACCGTGGTACAGGTGGTGTGCAATGCCGTGCAGTTTCGAGAGGTCTAAAGCGTTCACATAATTCTCCACCGCATTGTACCCGATACCGATGCACTCCGGACCCAGGAACACAGGCCGGTGATCCCGCCCCTGCACCATGTGGTAAACCGAATCCAGGGCCCTGTTATACCCTGCGATGGTATCCGTGGCATTGACGGTCTCCGCCGGGTTCAGGCGGCAGCTTTCCCATGTGGCCGTAAAATCGGGTTCATTCTGGATGCTGATGTAGCGCAGGTAGACCCCGTTCTGTTCGTATTCATCCAAGGCCCCCTCCCACCAGTCGGCAAACCCTCCGTAGTCAAACTGAACCGCGCCTTCGCCGGCCGTGTACCTGAGGGTCCCGCCGTTTGCTTTGTCGTTGTTACTCTTCAGATAGGCAGGCGGTCCCCACGACGTGGAAAGGATCGGAATGGGTTTTCCCAGCGCCTCTTCAGCGCCCAGTGCAAAATCCTTCACCCGTCCCACCATGCCAGCATCATAGTCATATGCATTCCTGACCCGCAGGATGTCCAGGCTCAGTTCCCTGAAAATCACATCGTAAATCTCATCTTTGTTGGGATGTGCGGTGAGCCAGTTCTCATAGAAGGCCAGGGAGGCACCGAACCCGGTCATGGTCTGAAATGTCGTTGCCGTATCAACAACAACCTGCCTATCCTGCAGATCCTGGGATATGATGAGGTTGTTCCAGCCAGACAGGCAGGCCATCATTATGAAAACGAAAAGTGTAACAGGGTCTTTCTTCATTTTCTTATTCATTTCACCCGGTGTTTTGAATTACGCGAGCGCATTGACTGCCTAACTAAAGGTTCCCCGAAGCTTACTGCGAGGAGAGTTAATGGCAGCTGTGCCTGCAGGCCAAAGATAACATTCCCGGGCAATATTCTTCAATGATTCCGGAGATGGAATCAGCAGGCTTCAGTTTCCTGTTTGCCGCTCCGGAGGTTCCACAACAATCCCGCCGCCCCGGACCGTGGCACCAATGACAATTCCCGCGCTGATCACCACCAGGTTCTTCACGATGTACTGTCCTTCCAGGGTCAGTCCATAGGGGATCACCGTAAAGACCTCGTCGGGGAAGAGAAAGACCGGGGTAAGGGTCCCCAGCATCTGAAGAAACATAAGCAGGAGGGTTTCGCGAAGGAATATTTTGAAGATCAATCCGATGCCAATCAGAACCTCCCAGGCGGCAAGGCCGAAACGCACTGTATCGGCTCCGATCAGCCCGAAGGTAAGGATGTCAATGGTCCGGATGGCCAAAGCCTCGGCCGGACTCAGTCCCTCAAAAAACTTAAGCATCCCGAACCAGAAAAAGATGATTCCCAGGCTGATCCTCAGAAATGCAATCCCATGGGAAGCCATCCAGGCTGTAATCAGGGTATCTGTTTTCTGAAACCTGCTCCCTCTCATTTTCATTTATTATTTTCAACCGTTAAAACAGCCGGCGGCAGTGTTTGGTTCGGTTTGCCGCCCCCTGGAGAATAAATGCCTATTATTGTACTCGCCGATCCGATGAACAAAAAAATCCTGGACCTTGCCGTCCCCAATATCATCAGCAACATCTCGGTCCCCCTGCTGGGAATCGTGGACATGGCCCTGATGGGGCACCTCGAATCGGATATTTACATCGGGGCCATTGCACTGGGATCACTGATATTCAATTTCATTTACTGGAGCCTCGGATTTCTTCGCATGGGAACGAGCGGTTTCACCGCCCAGGCAAGGGGAAGGCGTGATATCCCGGAAACCGTTATGGTCTTTTCCAGGGCCATGTTCATCGCCCTGGTGATCAGTGTGCTCCTGCTGGTGATTCAAAAACCCATCGAACTTCTGAGCTTCATGGTCCTGAAGGGAGAAACGGAAGTGGAACAGCTGGCCATGACGTATTTCAGGATCAGGATCTGGGCCGCCCCGGCGGTACTGGGACAGTTTGCACTGCTCGGTTTTTTCCTGGGGATGCAGAATGCCAGGCTGCCCATGACAGTCCTGATCACCGCCAATGTCCTCAACATCATTTGCAGTTTCATATTCGTGATGGTCCTGGGCATGGAATCGGACGGAGTGGCCCTGGGAACGGTCATCGCCCAGTACGCCGGTTTCCTGGTCGCCGTTTACTTTTTCAGGAAATATTTCAGAAAATTGATGAAACACTGGTCCCCCAAGGCGACCATCCGGTGGGACAGGCTCAGGGACTTTCTCCTGGTGAACAAGGACATTTTTATTCGTACCATGTGCCTGGTGATCGTCTTTTCCTTTTTCACTGCCCGCTCGGCCAGTTCGGACGTCACCACCGAAGGGGAGGAGACCATCCTTGCGGTCAATTCCCTGCTGATGCAGTTCTTCATGTTCTTCTCATTCCTGATCGATGGTTTTGCTCATGCCGCAGAGGCGCTCACAGGCAGGTTCATCGGGGCCAGGAACAAACAGGCGCTGACCAGGTCCGTCCGCCTGCTTTTTTTGTGGGGGACAGGGATTGCGGTGTTCTTCACCATCCTTTACCTCAGTGGAGGCAATTTCATTTTCAGGCTTCTCACCGACAATCCGGAGGTGATCTCCAATGCCCGTCCTTTCTTTTTCTGGGTGATCATTATTCCCGTTGTCTCCTTTGCCGCATTCCTGTGGGACGGGATCTTCATCGGCGCCACCGCCGGCCGGGAGATGCGCAATGCCATGCTCATCTCTACCCTGTTGGTGTTCTTCCCTGCATACCTGATCCTTGGTCAGCTGTGGGGGAACCACGGTCTCTGGTTCGCTTTTATCCTGTTCATGCTTTCCCGGAGCATTACCATGAGCGTGATGTCCCGTACTGCCGTATATTCCAGGCTGACAGGGTAATCATATTTCATCGGGGTATTTTATGCTTGATTCTTACGATGATGCATTTATATTTTATAATTTCAGGTCATGCCTAAAACCACCCCTTTTGACAAACACTCCGACCAGTATGAAGAGTGGTTTGCCACTTATAAATACGTTTTTCAGTCGGAACTGGCTGCCCTCAGAAAAGTGATTCCCCCCGAAGGAACAGGGATCGAAATCGGAGTGGGGAGCGGAATCTTTGCAGAGCCGCTGGGTATCGGAATGGGCGTGGAGCCTTCTCCGGCAATGCGGACCAGGGCCCTTGAAAGAGGCATCCAGGTACTTGACGGAGTAGCAGAAAAGCTTCCCTTCCCCGAAAAAGAGTTTGATTTTGCCATGATGGTCACCACCATCTGTTTCGTGGATGACATAGCGCAATCACTGCGTGAGGCGTACAGGATCCTGAAGGATTCGGGATCTCTGGTGATCGGGTACGTGGATAAGAACAGCCCGGTTGGTAAAGATTACCTGAAATACAAGGAAGAAAGTGTCTTTTATAAGGATACCGTTTTTTTCGGTACCGTAGAGTTGATCAAGATGCTCGAAGAAACAGGATTCAGGATCGGTGAGATCTACCAGACCGTTTTCGGAAAACTGGACAAGATCAACACCGTTCAGGAACCGGTAAAAGGATACGGGAAGGGCAGTTTTGTGGTGATAGAAGCAAAAAAAGATACATCACGTCCATCGTCATGAACGAATATATACCCGGGAAATCACCTTTCGAGCAATTGAAAGAAGAAGTGCTGGGTTGTCAGAAATGCGATCTGGCCAGAAACAGGAACCATGTGATCTTCGGTGAGGGCAATATCCAGGCTCCGGTTTTTATCATCGGTGAGGCTCCCGGAGCGGACGAGGACCGGATCGGCCGGCCCTTTGTCGGCAGGTCCGGCCAGTTACTGGATAAGATTTTGGCAGCCTGCGGCTTCACCCGGAGAGACCATGTGTTCATCAGCAACATCGTCAAATGCAGGCCCCCGGGAAACAGGGAACCATCCACAGAGGAAAGAAAAGCCTGTATTCCTTACCTGATCCGGCAGATCGACATCATCAATCCGGATATCCTGGTCTTACTGGGCTCCACCGCCCTGAAAAGCATGCTTGGCCAAGACAAGAAAATCACCCGGCTCAGGGGAAGCTGGCTCCAGTGGGAGAATCGCCTGGCCATGCCGGTCTACCACCCTTCCGCGCTACTCAGGAATCCTGTACTGAAGCGCGACACCTGGGAAGACTTTAAGAAAATTGTGTTCAAATACAGGGAGATCATCAATCCGGACCACTATTCTCCGCACGTGTGACCCGACCAATCAATGCATGAACACACAATGAAATTCGAACAACATGAAGACTTTCCTGGACTGTTATCCCTGTTTTCTCGACCAGGCCCTGCGGGCGGGCCGGATGGCCACGGATGATGAAAAAAAGATCAAGAATCTGCTGGATGAGGTGGGCTGCATGATCAGGGACATCCCCATGGAACACACCCCGCCGGAAACAGGGGAGATCATCTACCGGAAAGTGAGGGAAATCACCGGGGTGGAGGATCCGTACCGTTCTGTGAAGCAGGTAAGTATCCAGGAGGCACTGGCGCTGTATCCCGAATTGAAAAAGATGCTGGATGAGGCGGACGACAGGCTCCTGACGGCCATCCGCCTGGCCATTGCAGGAAATGTAATCGACCTGGGAGTCAGGCGGCAGTTCGTTCTTACGGATGAGATCTGGAAGATCCTGGAACAGGATTTCGCCATCTTTCACTATGACGCATTCAGGGAGCACCTGGAAAGCACTGCATCTGTTCTCTATATCGGCGACAATACAGGTGAATCTGTTTTCGACCGGATCCTGATCGAGGAGCTCGGGAAACCGGTGACCTATGCAGTACGCGACATTCCTGTGATCAACGATGTCACCATGGAAGATGCAGTTGCTTCGGGAATCGGTGAAGCGGCAGAAATCATCTCCTCCGGATCGCCGGCACCGGGTGCCATCCTGCGGTTCTGCAACGGGCAGTTCCTGGAAAAATTTGAGCATTCCGACCTGATCATCAGCAAGGGACAGGGCAACTATGAAGCGCTGTCCGAGGTCGACCGACCCGTATTTTTCCTGCTCAAGGCCAAATGCAAAGTAATTGCAGCCGATCTTGAGGTTCAGGTGGATGACATCGTTTTGAAAGGGATCAACGCATGATCCTTTCCCAGAATACTTCCAGACATAACTATTATTCATTCCTCTGGCATGCCTCCTTCCTGGCGCTTGCCCAGAATTTCATGGATGTGGACACCATCCTCCCCGCCATGCTGATCGAGGCAGGGGGGAACGGCCTGCATGTGGGAATCATGACCGCCATTATGCTGGGTGGGGCCAGACTCACGCAGCTTTTGTTCGCTCCTTTCATCAGCAATTATTCATTTAAAAAGAAATTTCTGCTGACCGGAATCAACGTCCGGGTCCTTTCCCTGTTGTTAATGGCTTTGATGCTCTGGTTTTCAAACATGTTACGGGGTGAGACCATGATCTGGCTGATCTTTATCCTCATTGCGGCTTTTTCCATGGGAGGAGCATTTGCCAATGTGAGTTATACCGATATTCTGGGGAAGTCAGTTCTCCCTTCCACAAGAAAAGTCTTCTTTTCAATCAAACAGGCTGTGACGGGATCGGTACTGCTCCTGTCGGCACTCCTGGCGAAAAAGGTGCTCACGATGAAAGCGTTTCCCGTAAACTATGCATGGATATTCGTAATCGGGTTTGCGGCTCTGTTCATTGCTTCTCTGGGAATCTGGAATCTGAAAGAAAGGATTCCATCAAAGATGCCCGTTCACAATGTGAAGCATTTCAAATCGCTTTTGACAGATGAGCTGCGGAGGAACAAACGGCTGGGTTTTTTCCTCGGCTGGGTGAACACCATGGGGATCAGCATCACCCTGTTACCTTTCGTATTGCTTTATTCAAAACAGGTGTTCCACACGCACAGCCAGGAAACAGGATTTTATCTGTTCTACAAGGTGATGGGGACTGTTTTCATTGGTGTTTTGCTTTTTTTGCTATCCAGAAAATTCAAATACCGTTACCTGCTATATGGAAATGCAATGCTTGCACTGGTTGTTCCAATGATCCTGTTGTTCTCAAATGCCGTGCCTCCTTTCAGGCTGCTGTTCCTGGCGGGCGGTGTGGTGTTCGCCACCTATGCCATTTCCATGAACGGGATTCTTTTGGAAATATCAGGGACCGAGAACAGAACCATTTACAGCGGGATTGCCGGGGCGGGAAACATCCTTCCGGCCCTTTTTCCCCTGCTTGGCGGATGGATCATCGAGCGTTTTGGATTCCGACCTTTTTTAATAATGTTTATTTTTATGATCCTTTTATCGTTCTTCTTTATTTACAAAATGAATTGCAGAAAATAGCATTCAATCATGTATAAATATTTATTCGGACCAGTGCCCTCAAGGCGGCTGGGCATGTCACTGGGAGTGGACCTGGTGCCCCACAAGGTGTGCTCGCTGGACTGTATATACTGCGAATGCGGCCCCACCACCAGGTTGACTGCGGAGCGGAAGGAATACATCCTCTACAGAAAGGTAACTGAAGAGCTGGGACATTATTTTGCGAACAATCCCGATCCCGATTACATCACTTTTTCAGGTTCCGGAGAACCCACCCTCAACATCCGGATCGGCGATGTGCTTAAATACATCAGGGCACATAAACCGGACATCCCGTTAGCCGTGCTTACCAATGGCACGCTGCTTCACCTGGAATCCGTCAGGAACGAACTGCTGGATGCCGATGTGGTACTGCCCTCCCTGGATGCAGCCACAGAAGAGACATTCCGAAGGATCAACCGGCCTGCAGCAGCCCTGGATCTTCAGGATTACATCAACGGACTTGTATCGTTCAGGGAGGTGTTCAAAGGAGAGATCTGGCTGGAGGTGTTCATCATCCCGGGATACAACGACCACCCGGAAGAGCTGGATGCCCTCAAGGAGGCGTTTGACAGGATCCGGGCTAACCGCATCCAGCTGAATACCCTGGACAGGCCGGGCACGGTGGCGGATCTGCAGCCGGCCAGCCGGAACGCCCTGCAGCAGATCGTGGAGACCTGGGGCATCGACCGGGTGGAGATCATTTCCAATCCCTTGCAGCGAAAGGATATCAAGGCATACCGCCAGGATACCGAAACAGCCATTCTGGAGACCATCGCGCGCAGGCCGTGCACGGCGGAGGATCTGTCCTCCATCCTGGGCCTTCACCTGAACGAGGTGAATAAGTACCTGGATGTGCTGGAGGCCGAATCGCTTATCCATCCAATCCGCCAGGAACGGGGTATCTTTTACAGAAAGATCTGAATGATTATCTTCACGCGGTTTGTAGAATAATCAACCGGGATTTCATTACAATATCAAATGGCAGAAGGCAGATTTAAAAATCCGGTGGTGGCTTCACTGGCCGGGATCAGGGATTTCTTTTCAAAGCAGCAGCTGGCCGACAGGTTCACGGATCAAGACCGTGCCGACGGCCTGACCGTACTGATCACCGGGGCTACATCGGGACTTGGTTTTGCACTGGCAACGGAGTTCGCAAAACGCGGGGCTGAAGTGATCATGGCCTGCAGAAGCAGGATCCCGGAAGCCGGGGAAAGGGTAAAAGAACTTTCGGGATCTGACCGGGTGGAGATGCGGTTTCTGGATCTGAGCGACATCGGTTCCATCCACCGGTTCACGGATTCACTGGTCCGGGACAACATTTCCGTTGATATCTGCATCCTGAATGCGGCTACGACTTTGCCGAAGTCACGGAAGACACCTTCCGGCCAGGATGAGATGTTCCTGGTCAATTACCTTTCCAATGTGATCCTGATAAACCTCCTGCTGCAAAATTCTGTTATCCGGCCCCAGGATCCCGACCCTTCGCAAGAAAACAGTTCTGCCGGAAAAACTCCCCCCAGGATGATCTTCATTTCCAGCGATTCCCACCAGGGATCCTCTGCCATTGATTACAATGAATTCGGCCGCTATTTTGATTACGGGGTTTCCAAGGCGATCTCCAATTACAGTTACTTTAAACTGGTCCTGAACACCTATGCCGTAGAACTGTCGCGAAGGATCAACAGGGACGGGATGAAGGTCAGCGTCAACCTGATCTGTCCCGGACCGGTCAATTCCAACATCGTGAAGGAGGCCCCCTGGCTGCTACGGATGATCCTGAAAGGGATCTTCACCATTGTATTCAAATCTCCTGCAAAAGCTGCCCGGCCGGTGGTTTATATGGCGCTTTCACCGGATTATGCCGGGACAACCGGCGAATACCTGCACATGTTCAATCCCAAGAAAATGGACCCCAAGGTCTATGATCCGGCGGAGGGCAGGAAACTTTGGGAAAGGTCCATGGAACTTCTAAAGGAGATCGATCCATGAACGATTTTCATACCCAGGATGCTTCAGTGTTTTGCGCTTACTTTACTGTCGCCGCTTTTTTAGCGATCTTTTTTCTGATTTTGTCGTAGGAAGGCGGGGGACCGGTCTGCAGCTTTTGATCGTCAATGTACAACGCATCGCTGACCCCCCATTCCAGGAAAGTTTCCCTGTCACCGGTCCTGATCTCCCTGAATACCACATTCCCCCCGATCTCCTCAACTGCGCGTTTTGCCCGCTCGAACACCATATTCTGTGCGGGGCACCATCCGTTGAGAATCCCGGTCACGGTCACCTGGCCGGGGACAGGCTCCGGTGTTTTCCGCTGCCTGATCCATACGGGTTTTGAAGTATCCGGTGCGAAAGGCTTCCAGAGGAGCACCGGTCCCAGGAACCCATACTGGTCCGCCTTTATGTACCCATGTCTTTTGTACCAGGATGCCCGCATCCAGAAAGGCAGCGGCACACCCCACGCCGCCATCCCTTTGTATCCTTTCGCCCGTGCATCATCTTCAGCCGCTTTCAACAATGCCGTTCCGTATCCCTTCTTCCGCTGGTCCCCCACCCCTTTATTCCTGTATCCGTGAACCCAGATACAAAGGATCACGGCCAGATAAGCACCCTCCGCAAAGGAATGCTCAATGGGAATGTACTGGATCATGCCGGCCACCTCCTCCTTTTCATTGAGCGCCAGTTTGACCCTGAGACCCTTCCGGGCCATCTCTTTATACCAGCATTTCTTGTGATCGCCCGCTTCTTTTATCTCGGGATTCCAGTCCTCGAGGCAGATACAGTACACATCCTCGTGCCGAGGATCCAGATCGATGATTTTCATGGCATCATGGAATGTGAAGCTAATTTAGGGATAGAATTTTAAATGAAAGCAACACGGAGCCACAATCATGCTCCAGTATTACAGTTGTAATCAGATCCTGATACCCATCACGCTGACGTCATCGATCTGTTCATGCTGACCACGCCACGATTCAAAGGTTTCTTCAATGACCTGGCCCTGGTCTCTCATTGATTCTTTTTGGATAGAAAGCAGAAGCTTTTTAAAATTCATGGATTTGAATTTCTTGCGGTCCGTCCCGCCGAACTGGTCAATGAACCCGTCAGAGAACACATAGATGGTATCATCTTCCCGCAGGGACAGGGAATGGGTTGTGAAATCAGTTTCTTCCCAGTGTATGCCAATGGGTTGCTTATCTCCTTTGATCTCAAATAATTGATAATCTCCGTTTTTCAGAGAAGCATAGGGAGCCATTTGCGGTCCGGATTCCGCATTCATGCGCCTGACAATATATAGCGGATGATTCGCACCGGAAAAATGAATTTCCCTCGTTTTCTTATTCAGGATGACAATGGTCATATCCATTCCGTCCTTCTGTTCCTCATCCTTTCCCTCCTGAAGGAGCATTTCTTTCACTTTTGCCCGCAGTTGCTCAAGAATTACTGCCGGTGCGTTAAAACATCTTTCACCAATCGTACTGTTCAGCAGTGTAATCCCGAGCATGCTCATCAGCGCTCCCGGCACACCATGCCCTGTGCAATCAGCACTCACCAGCACCAGGTGATCCTGGACTTCCCTGATCCAGTAAAAATCCCCGCTCACAATATCCTTTGGTTTGTATACAATGAAATAATCGTGGAGCAAATCATCCATTAATTTACGTGGCGGCAGAATCGCAGACTGTATGTTCCGGGCGTAATCAATGCTGTCGGTGATCATTTGCTTCTGTGCCAGCACCAGGTCACGCTGGGCCTGGATCTGATTGCGCTGGGCTTCGATTTCGTCATGCTGTTCCCTGATCTGTTTGTTGGTCTTCCGGACAAACCGGAATCTGCTGTATAAGCCCCCGGCAAGGATGAGCAGCAGGAGCCCGGTTGTACCGGTACCGATAAGGATCCCACGCTGTCTTTTGCTTTTCAGCTGTTCGATGACAGACTGCTGCTCAAGGATCTCGATCTCATCTTGTTTCTTTTGAAGCTGATAGGCAGAAAGGAGATTGTTCGCTTTATTGTCCGCATCCTGCCTGTACAACTGGTCGTCTATATCCTTCTGCATGGACAGGTATTCGAATGCTTTCCGGAATTCCGCGATGTCAGCGTATGCGAATGCAAGCCCCCCATAGGCTGCGGATAGATCGTATTTTGCTTCGATATCTTCGGCAATGGATCTCGCCTTTTCATAATACCCGATGGCCTGTTTTGGGTTTTCCATCCTGTCATACACGTATGCCAGGGTCAGGTAACTTCTGGTTGTTTCCAGCCTGGCATTTTCGCTGACCGCCATTTCCAGGGCCTCATTCAGATAGGCAACGGCAGTTTCATAATCGCCTTTCTCGGCATAGGTTCTGCCAATGAAATTCAGCGAACTGGAAAGATCGATCCTGCTATCAAAAATATCCAGAGACTTTTCAAAATAGTATAGGGCGGAATCATATTGTTCCCGCATGAAATAGAGCTCCCCCAGGTTGATCGAACCCACGCCCAGCAGGTCCTCCATTCCAATGGATTCCCCGATGGCCAGTGCACGCAAATAGTAGCTTTCTGCCGTGTCCAGTGCCCCGGGTTGCTCGGAATACAAGAGGCCGATATTCAGCAGAAGCGTTGCGATCCTTGTGCTGTCCTGCAGCCGTTCCCCGATCTTCAAAGCTTCCAGGAAATATTCAATGGCCTGGATATTTTGTCCGAGGGTAAGGAAAATTGAACCCTGGTTCCCGATAATATTGGCAACTCCCCTGTCATCCCCGATCATTTTAAAAAATTCCAGGGACTTTTCCCAGTTCTTGTAGGCTTCCTCAAAATTGCCCAGCATATAATAACCGAGACCGATGTGTTTATGAGCTTCTGCCAATCCCTTCCGGAACCCGGCTTTTTCGGCGATCATTCTTGCATCAGAACTGTATTTGATGGCTTCCTCAGGGGCTGTCCTGTAAACGCCAGCAGCCATCCGGTTGAGCAAATTGACCCTCGCCGTATCCCCTGTTGCCTCCTGCAGGACCGACCTTAAACTGTCGATCCGGACATCCTGTGCACCCAATACTGCAGAAATGGCAAGCAGAAAGAGTATCTGCAGGGCCGGAAAATATTTCACTCTGCCAGTAACCAGCATTACTGCTTGACGATTTGAATGATTTTTGACATATCCTTCATGACAATCCGGATGAAATAAAAACCGGGTTGCAGCCCTGTCATATTCATTTCGAGCCGGTCCGGACCTGTGACCACGGAAGCGACCGGGTGAGCCATCCCCGACATGTCAAAAAGCGTGATCACTTCATACGATTCCAGATCTTTCATGACCAGATGAAGTTTCTCCGCCACTGGATTCGGATAAACCATCATGTCATCCGTATCTCGCAAATCTTCGTCTGAGGTCCCGCTGTCATCTAAAGCAGATTTTTTGGGTGAGGATTTGCATTTTGTGGAGCTGGAATTTGCATTGGCTGCACTGGAAACCTTCCGGTCCTCCTCCCTGCTTGAGACGGTCCACGCGAGTTCTGCACCGTCAAAATAAACCCTGAAGGTACCTCCGCCGGGCAGAAACAGGGTGGGTTGCTCATCCGAATTCTCCCAGTCAATCCCGCTGCCGGTCAGGTTGTTATCCGGACCGACCGGTATATAAACCGCCGCATCATTCTCATTCATATATTCGAAATTGGCAATGAAGTAACCGGGCGCGATCTCCTGGATGCAATTCAGAACGGGTCTGACGGCCCTTGTACCCGGACCGTAAGGGTTCACGTACAGCACGCCTGTTTCGTTGACAAAATAATAATTGTCACCAGCAGGCAGCGGTGTAACCGTATAGGCGCCTGCGGATTCTTCCGAGGAAGCATCATAAGGAACGCCATCGGTATCCCTCAGGACTGTATAACCCTCTTCGATGGTATCGCCTTCAATGATACCCGGGTAATTGAAGACAATTTCAGGCATCGGATCGCCCTCGTTGATAACAAGGAACGGATCCGCCGGGGTCACAGCAATCTCTTTCGGAATGATATCGGCAGTTGTTTCGGCTTCCGTGTGGGCCATGTAGTTCCAGGCATCGGGCCCCCGGAGCGATATCCCGAGGATGGTCACGGTTTTGTTCTCACCCGCATGCTTATCTTCAAAAAGTGCAGAAGCGTACACAATTTCAAATTCATCGCCCGGGTGACGGTCATCCGAGAAGGCAACAGAAGTTTCCGTGGTTCCGTCATACACCTTGTCAT
>Ga0272443_10003660_pt1 | contig 17816 bp, 6 predicted proteins | sample SSMAcet12_FD_193581 | JGI IMG/M metagenome (GOLD analysis project Ga0272443, IMG submission 193581) | Marine sediment archaeal communities from Little Sippewissett salt marsh, Falmouth, MA, United States - SSM-Acet-12 | ecosystem: Environmental > Aquatic > Marine > Wetlands > Sediment ... | reverse complement strand
CCCTACTACCTGGAAGAACTGTCCAGGGAAGATACGCTCCGGGCCATGATCCTTTCGGAGGGCAGCAAGTGCGCATAATCAGCGGCTTATACAGGGGAAAGCAGATCCACCCCCCGGGGGGCATGAAAGCCCGTCCGACCACCGACCAGGCCAAGGAGGGTTTGTTCAATATCCTGATCCACCGGTTCGATCTGGAAAATCTGGACGTGCTGGACCTGTTCGCCGGCACCGGGAGCATCACCTATGAATTCGCATCCAGGCAAACCCGCGCGGTGGTGGCCGTTGAATCGGACCCGAAGCAGTATAAATTTATCCGGAAGACAGTCACCGAGCTCGGTTTTGAGAACACCACCCCCATCAGGGGCGATGTGTTCCGTTATTTGCGGCATCCGTACCAGTCCTTCGACCTCATCTTCGCAGACCCTCCCTATGACCATCCCCGCCTTGCGGAACTCCCCGACCTGGTCTTCTCCACGGAGATCCTGGCAAAGGATGGCTGGTTCATCCTGGAACATCCCCGGCACCTGACCTTCACCGCCCACCCCCGCTTCCTCAGCCACCGCCACTACGGCGGCGTGAATTTCAGTATTTTCGGGTAGCTTGTTCTGCTCCGGTTTTTCCATATTTTTTGCCTTTTTTGTCCTTTTCAGGGCTTTTCTCCCTGGAATCGCTTCAATGAATGCTATTTCTGTCACAACATATCCGCCCCTCACCCGGTTTTTTTAACCTTTGGCCGTCGCGGTCCTGCATTCAGAAAACATTCTTAGCAATTCAGCCGCCCCGAATGGTTATTCGCGTAAGTCACTCATCATCGGTCAAAACAGCCTTGAAACCCTTTCATTTATTGGCGAAATTGCACGTATAAATGAAGAAAAACCATAAAAGAAGGCGCTATGAGAAAAATTACTTTGATTCTTGCATTGATCCTTACCGGATATTTCTCCGCCGCTCAGGACTGTGGAACATACATTGAGCTGATCGGGGAAGGAATGCTCGGGAAGGAAGGTATTGCATTGACGATCCATGATGTGGATAATGTGGAGAAGATCGTCGTGGAGGCGGTCCAGAAATCGCAGACAGCTCCTACGCCAATCGATTTCTCCTCATCCAATCCTACCCAACTAATTGAGAATGTGATGCCTGTAGAGGTACTTTATTCCGGCACGGACGAACTGTGGGGCTATACAGCACACTATTACAGGGCTACATTCGAACCGGCAGAAGAGATTTCCATTGATCCCAAGGGGAACGAGATTTTTTCCTTCGCCGCCTATGTGTTCAGAAAATCAACGGGTGTCTTCACCTCTTCCGGTGGTGAATTGTACCATGTATTTCAGAACGGAGATGATGATCCTCCGCTGACCATTGAAGTACCGGTACCTGTTTCAGACAATCCGAGAGACATCAACATCCGATTTGGCATCTCCGAACTTGATGAGGATGAAAGGTATGCAATTTTCAGGTTTAAGGCGGGCGAAGGTGCAGATGAAGTGGCGGTTCCCGACAAACATGTGTATCACTGGGATCCGGGAGAATTTCCGTCCTATACCGTCCATGAAGTCGTCCTTGAGAATGTGCCCGGGAATGTGGACCTGGTGGAAGTAACAATGATCTCTCCGGTATATAATGAAACCGGGAGAACGGGCGATTCTTTCATTGCAGGGATCGTTCTTTCAGACGTGCCCTGCGAATACGAGGAACCGAAGATGTATTGCACATATACCCAGGGATTTTACGGCAATATGGGAGGCAGGACCTGCCAGGGCGAAACCACTCCTGACCTGCTTGCCAGGCTCCTCACGGAAGACCTTGTATTGGGCGGAAATGGGAACACCCTTACAATTGGAGCAGGTGCTGTGGACTGTGTACTGGATCTCCTGCCCGGAGGGGGTCCCTCCAAAGCACTGGCCGGTGCAGCGACCTGCGGCAATCTGACGGGAATCGAAACCAAAAAACAGGGAGGGGTGAACAACAGCCTGCTTGCCCAGGGGCTCACCCTTGCCCTGAACCTCCGCAACAGTCCCGAATTGTACTCCTTCCCGGTAGATGGGACCACATTTGTGACTGTCAGGCCGGTAGACTGTACGAATCCCGATGCTGGTGGTTCGGGACTCGAATCTGGTCACTCATTCAACCAGGAGATTACGGACTTCCTCGGAGAGGGAGCTACCATCGGTGACCTGATGGATCTTGTGAACCGGGCGCTGGGCGGGGAAGACATCTCCCCGCTGAGCCTGAGTCAGGTTTCGGATGCTGCAACCCGCGTGAATGAGGCATTTGACGAATGCATGCTGGTCCCCGGAATAATTGATTCTGAACCTGATCCCGCTGAAACAACCGATGACGGTGATATAAACGAGTCAGGTGATGATGAGGGAGAAGGTGATGATGAGGGAGAAGGTGATGATGTATTTGCTAAGAAAGGGGCTACCGGAATTTCGGACCGTCATTCTTGGAATGAGCTGGGTTTATATCCCAATCCTGTGACTGACATGTTTTATATCACGTTGCCCCCGGCTGTGAACCATGTGGGAGCTGCTTCCATCTATAGTATGACGGGTCTTCCCGTGAGAAATGTGAAGGACCGGGTGACAGGCGGAGTGAACCAGCTCATCGGAATAGACGCCGGTGACCTGATCCCAGGGATCTACTTCATCAAGATTGACACGGATGCTGGCACGCTCCTCCAGAGATTCAGTGTGCAGTAAATATTAGGTAGAATATACGACCGGTCAACAAAACAAGTTTATGTAATCGGCAAATAGTCACCTCTCAACAGATATTTGTATAATTCGGATATTACTTCAAACAAGTTGCAAATATGATATAGAGATTCGAACAGTATATGCCACTTGGCACCATTCCTGTCGGATAGACGAAAATCAGTGCCATTAAAAAAAGTGATTTTTTCCGGCTTTGTGTTCAGCATTGTTCGGAATCTTCACACTGCCGGAGTGAAATTAGAAGGTATTTGAGATTCTAAAGTCAAAGATCACAATGGGGAAAAAACTTACAGAGCAACCAGGAATGGATAAGATCCTTTATTAATATAAATTAGGAGGATAAAAATAAGGGAGTCTGATCTGAAAGCAGATTTTTAGATATTGGACTACCTGAGGATCCAATTGAAAGTACTACTACGTGAAGGAATTTGAGAAACGAGGGAATCTTCTTTTAGGCACTATTTTAGTGAGGAACATCCTGTATGTATTTGCGTCAAGAAAAGAAAATTGCTTAAAATTATATATGTTTCTTAGAATTAGCAGTAGTCTGCAACCAACGTTGTTCAACTACCAGTTTTCAGAATAAATAAACTATTTTAATTTTGTCTAAATCAGATGGATCTCAAAGGGGTATACTATGAGGAAATAAACGTAAAATGAGAAAAGAATTCTGTGTGGCTATTGCCATCGTGTGGATGTTATTTTTGTGTTCATCCTTGGTGCAACTGGAAGCTCAAACCTACAGGATCCTTCCTCTGGGTAACTCAATCACTGAAGGCAGAGACGCTGACGGACCAACAGAAGGTGAACGGATCTCATACAGGAAAGAGTTGTATGACCTCTTGATAACGGGAGGATACGATTTTGATTTTGTTGGGCACAAAAACACAGGTTACGATTTGCTTTCTGATGCGGATCACGGGGGCATCGCAGGTACTCGGTCACAGTATTTGGTGCGATTATTACAGGACGGCTACGATGAGAGATGGGGTGTACAGATAACACCTGATTCAAAGCCTTACCTGGATGTATATCCTGCCGATATTATCCTACTGCATATCGGCACCAATGATATCACCCATGGTGAGGGCTCCAGTGCTGCTGATGTGGAAAACATTCTAGACGAGATAGATGCATGGGAATTATCCAGCGGGACACATGTGACGGTTTTTGTGGCAAGGATCATCCAGAGAACTGATAATTCAGCTCTGAACGCAGCAACGATCCAACTCAATGATAACGTCGCAATCATGGTCGCCGGAAGAGGAGATCCCGATGTTTTTATGGTCAACATAGAATCCGGTGCGGGTATCAATTATGCCACAGAGTTGCTGTCAGACGGGATCCATCCCGCCCAGGCGGCATATGATAAGATGGGACAGAAATGGTATTCCAGCCTGAATTCATACTTGAGTTCCATTCCGAAAACACCAACCAGTTTAACATTAAGCGGAGAAACAGTCAATTCTATTGACCTCTCTTGGAGTGATAACTCAAATAATGAAACAGGATTCCAGATTGAGCGGTCACTCACTTCTTTTGGAGGAGACTTTGTACTGATCCACACCACTGCTGCAGGAGTTACTTCTTATACTGATTCTGGTCTGGAACTGAATACCCGCTATTTTTACCGTGTACGCGCTGTCAATGCTTCAGGACCTTCATTGTACAGTTCCATAAAAGATACATACACATCGCTTAGCCAGTTGCAAGCCCCCACCGGATTGTCTGCGAGTGCAACAGATGAGCATACGGTCCATCTCACATGGACGGATCATGCAGTTAGTGAAACCGGATACAAGATTGAACGTTCCAATACTTCGGGGACTGGCTTTTCTGAAATCCATACTACGTCTGACAATGTAACGTCATTTACAGATGAAGCATTGATAGATGGAACCAGGTATTTTTACAGGGTCCGTGCCACTGATGGAAGTAATTATTCCGATTACAGCAATGAGGCCAGCGCAACCACCATTCTTGCAGCTCCGACCGGATTGTCAGCAATTGTTGTGGATGGGAATTCGATTCTGCTTCAATGGGAAGACAATTCAGAAAACGAGACCGGTTATAAGATCGAAAGATCACTCAGTGTTGGATCAGTTTATTCGGAAATCCATGTTGCAACGGTGAACACGACGACATATACCGATAGCGAAGTCGAAGACGGAACCAGCTATTTTTACAGGGTACGCGCGACCAGTTCAGGAGGAGATTCTGACTACAGCAATGTGGCCACCACCTTGCTGGAATTAACAGCCCCGACAGCATTAACCGCCGGAATCATGAGCGAAACTTCCATTATTCTGACATGGGAGGATAATTCTGATAGCGAGAGCGGCTTCAGGATTGAGCGTTCTTTTACATCAGGATCGGGCTATGCGGTGATCGGGATGACCGCTGCAGACGCTATCTTCTATGCGGACAATTCGGTTGCAGAGGGAACGAGATATTTTTACAGGGTCTGTGCTACCTTAGAAAGTATTCAGTCCGATTATAGCAATGAAACCAGTGCGATTACAGTACTTGTTGCTCCGACAGGCTTGACAGCCGGTGTGATGGGCGACAGCTCGATTCAGCTGTCTTGGAATGACAATTCTGTCAGGGAAACCGGGTACAGGATAGAAAGATCTTTGATTGCAGGATCCGGATATGCAGAAATCGGTACCACATCGTCCAATGGAACATCATACAGTGATCAGGGTCTTGATGATGGAATGGAATATTTCTATCGGATCCGCGCCTTTAATTCTATGAGTAATTCAGAGTACTCTGGTCAAATATCTGCCATTACTGAGCTTTCTGCTCCGACTGATCTTGCAGCATCTGCTTTAGACGAGAATTCGATTGAGCTTTCCTGGTTGGATCATTCTGTGAGCGAGACCGGTTACATGATTGAGCGGGCAATAAGTCCGGGTACATTATATTCAGAGATTGCGTTTACCTCAGCCGATGAGGTATCATATACAGATGTGGGTCTGAGAGAAGATACGGAATATTTTTACCGGATAAATGCTTTTAATTCTATGAAAAGCTCAGCTTACAGCAATGAAGTGAGTGCTACCACAAAAATAAAGGATCCGCAGGAGAACCCTGATTCAGTCAGCATTTTTTCATTTTATCCGAATCCCAGCACAGGCAATATCGTTGTAACCATCAACAACAGGGAAGAACACTCTGAAGCCCATTTAAGGCTTTCGGATTACTCGGGCCGCATTTTTTATTCCAGACAACTGGATCTGTCAGACGGATTACTGCAGAAGGTATTTGAAATTCAGTTGCCCACTTCCGTTAAGAATGGCACCTACACTTTAAGTTTGGACATCGGAATAACTTCTGTTTCAAAAAAGTTTGTATTGATGAGATAAAGATAGGACACATACGTCTTATCAAATAGACACCCCGCAACCATTATTTATCTGAAATGATCCTTTTCTTATACGAATGGACTGGATCAGGTGATGAATGAATCAACTCCCCATGTTGGAAGTTCTGGTATCAATGGAGCGAATCTTAGCTTCAAATTATTAAATAACAGAATATCAATATTATATAACTAATAGACCAACAAAAACCGTTGTTCTTTCCGGGTATGATGAGGTTTGTTTATTTAATTCCCTGATTTATCAAATACAAGTTTCAGGAATGAATCGGGATCTTAACTTTGCATAAATTATGGCGTATAAGTACGGGTAAACATGGGTAAAGAAGGGAAAACCAGCATTGCTATGAAAAAATCAACATATCAGAGAATTGCCGTTATTTTTGCAGCAATTTTCATTTTATCATCCGGCGATCTTAAGTCTCAGACATATAGAATACTTCCACTGGGCAATTCGATCACGCAGGGAGACAGATTCAGCGATGGGGCGAATAGTTACAGGAGGAATTTGTGGAACAAGCTCATAGGTGATGGGCATATTGTGGATTTTGTAGGATCGCTATCCACCGATCGATACGGGTTTTCATTTCCCGATGGGACCTTCGATCATGATCATGAAGGCCATTGGGGTTACAGGGCTGATGAGATCATCCCATCCTTGCCTGGGTGGCTGGCTGGTTACGATCCCGATATTGCGCTGATCCATATTGGTACGAATGATGCCTACGATGGGAATTCGGCATCGTCCACGATTGATGAGATTGAACAAATCATCGATATTCTGCGAAATAAGAACGCAGGCATCACAATTTTTCTGGCTCAGCTTATCCCGATGCCGGATGCTGATCATAATAACACCATTGATGCAATTAATGCGGGAATACCAAACATTGCTTCCAGTTTGGATGAGGCTGGCTCAAGGATTATTGTCGTTGATCATAATTCAGGGTGGAACATCGGGAGCAATACGTACGATGGGATCCATCCCAATGAAACGGGTGAGGAGGTGATGGCCCAGAAGTGGTTTGAAGCATTCGATGCCTATGTGAGCGCAATCCCCAATGTCCCTTCCGGATTTGCTTTAAGCGGTGAGACTTCCACTACAATTGATCTTTCATGGAGCGATAACTCCAGCAATGAATCTGGTTTTGAAATAGAACGTTCCCATACATCTTCAAGTGATAATTTCGCCTGGATACATACTACTGCCGCAGGAACGACCTCATATACCGACAATGGTCTGGATAATGAAACAGAGTATTTTTACCGCATTCGTGCGATCAACGCCACGGGACCTTCCCTGTATACTTCTGTTGAGAGTGCAACTACCCTGCCTGCGCCCCCTGCGGCACCGACTGGTCTATCAGCGACCGCGATTGATGAGAACACCATTGACCTGACATGGACCGACACGAATAATGAGAACAGTTATACAATAGAGAGATCCCTGACTTCAGGGACCGGTTTCACTACTGTCACCTCCATCAGTGCAAACACGACATATTACAGGGACGGATCCGTTGATGAAGGTACGAGATACTATTACAGGATCTATGCGACCAATCCGGGCGGCGATTCTGATTACAGCAGTGAGGCGAGCGCAACAACAAACCTTGCAGCACCGACCAATCTGACTGCCTCTGCTGTTGATGAGCAATCCATTCAACTTACCTGGACTGATGTTTCAACACATGAAACGGGTTACAGAGTTGAGCGCTCGGAGACTTCAGGATCAGGGTATTCCCAAATTCACCTTACCTCCGCCAGTGTGAACTCCTACCTTAACGAGGGACTGGAGGATGACAAGGAATACTTTTACAGGGTTCGCGCAACCAATGGCGTAGATAATTCCGACTACAGCAATGTGGCAAGTGCCACTACAGATCTTTCCATTCCATCAGCTCCTACAGGATTGAATTTCACCGATATCACCACCAGTTCGATCCGGCTGAACTGGGATGATCTTTCAGACAACGAGGAGGGTTTCCAGATAAGAAGATCACCCACACTCACAGGCACCTATACCGTGATCCACACAACAGCAGAGAATGTTGAGACGTTTAACAACACCAGTCTGAATGATGATACGGAATACTTTTACCGGGTAAATGCGGTCAATGATGCAGGTCCCTCCACATATATCAGTGGCAGTGCGACGACCCTGCTCTCTCCTCCTGCTGCGCCGGGTAATCTGAATTTTAGCAATATTACCACCAGTTCGATCCAAATCAACTGGAGTGATCTTTCAGACAACGAAGACGGATTCGAAATAAGGCGTGCTGAGGATCTTGCGGGGCCCTATCTCCTGGTTAACACCACGGCAGAGAACGCCGTATCTTATAATGATACGGGACTCGATGAGGAAACAACTTATTTCTACAGGGTGAACTCGATCAATACTTCAGGACCATCCGCCTTCATCAGCGGAAATGCCACCACGCTGTTGTCTATTCCTGATGCTCCCATCGGTTTAAATTTCACTGATGTCACCACCAGTTCGATCCGGTTGAACTGGGATGACCAGTCGGACAACGAGGATGGATTTGAAATCAGGCGATCGCTGACACTGTCAGGTACCTACGTCTTGATTCACACCACGGCAGAGAACATTGAAACATACAACAACACCGATCTGAATGATGATACAGAATACTTTTACCGGGTAAATGCGGTCAATGATGCAGGTCCCTCCGCATCCATCAGCGGGAGCGAGAGGACGCTTTTGGCAGTTCCTGACGCACCCTCCAATTTAAAAGGAGATGCAACGAACATCTGCTCGGTGGAACTGACCTGGAAGGACAATGCAGATAATGAGGACGGATTTGAAATTTACCGAAGGGTAGGTTTAACTGGCACCTATGTACTAGTCGAGACTTTACCTGCCGATAGTGAATCATATACTGATACTGACACACAAAATGGTACCACATATCATTATCGGGTAAATGCTTTTAACGATGCGGGTCCCTCTGCTGTTGTGGCTGTCGATGTCTTCATCAATGTGATCCTGAATGGTGGTACGATCGGACCTGACCAGGTGATCTGTCCCGGGGGTGATCCGGCATTGATCCAGAATCTTGGTTCTCCTTCAGGGGGAAGCAATAACTGGACCTACCAGTGGCAGTCAAGGATCGCTTCTGCAGAATTTACAGACATTGACGGGGCAACGGGACTTACCTATGACCCTCCTGCCGGCATGATGGGGATCAAAGAATTCCAAAGGGTTTCCACTGTGGAATGCGGATCTGTGCCTTCAAACACGGTGACGATTACTGCTGAAGATCTTGAAGATCCTGTATTTACAAGTTGTCCGGAAGACATGATCCTGGTGGTGGAGAGGAATGAAACAACTGGTGAGGTGGTTACTCCCGATCCTGCGGTTACTGACAACTGCGGGATAATACTGCAGACCTGGTCCATGACCGGGGCAACTGTTGCTTCATCACCCGTAACGGGGATCAACTCTATTGGCACGTATATATTTAACCTGGGTGTGACCACTATCACTTACCATGCTGAAGATTTAGCCGGGAATTTTGCAGAATGTTCCTTTGATGTGACCGTCGAGGTAAAAAAACCCGAGATCGAAGGTGTGACCATAGATAATAGTTCGATGAAGATCGGGGATGTTGTCACAGCAACCATCACGGTGGCTGATGACGGTGGCAGCGGATATTCTCTTATATCGGGTTCCGTCGGCGGGTACTTGCTCGATACTGAAAATCTGGTGCGCAATAACTCAACTACCTATTATGCCACCTTCACCATTGAAGAGGGTGGTAACAGTTATCTGGCCTCCCAGAGTATTCCTGTTGCAAATGTGATCGTGAGTGACGGGACAGACCAGAGCCTGGCATACAGTGGATTCATTGTGCAGAACATGGATGCAATTGATGCAAAACGTCCCGTGATCCAGTCCATGACCGTGTTATCAGGGAATAAGAAGGTGGGTGATGTGGTGACCCTGAACATTGATGCAGATGAACCGGGGTATACGATCCGTGAGGATTCTTCATTTATCAATGGGATTGCGGTGAGTGAACCCAATGTTACCTTTTCGGATCTCGGATCGGGAAACTACAGGCTCAGTTATATTGTGGAAGAAGGTGATAACGATGTGGGATCGGGTGAACTCACTGCCAGTGTGATCCTGGTGAGACCTTCCGGAAATGTAAATCTTCCCTATTCAATTGTTGGCAATTCCTCTCAGCTTACCATAGATGCCCACTCTCCGGTAATCACAAGGATGGAGGTACCCGATGAAGAAGTGGGCGTGGGGGGTATCGTACAGGTGTCCATCGTTGCTGACAGCACTGATTATTCTGCGGTCGCCGGAACCACAATAAACGGGGTTCCGCTTGATTCTCCCAGGGTGAACTTCACAGAGCGGACAGGCGGGTTATATGAACTCACATATACAGTTGATCCCGGTGATGATGTTGTCCCACCCGGAATGCTTCAGATTTCGGTGGTACTGGAGGACCCTGCCGGTAATGAAAGTACAGCTTATACAAAACTGGCATCCAATACCCTGGAAATCTATACGGAACTGCCCACTGCGGTACTGGCCGGAAGTCCGGAAATCTGCGAAGGTGAATCCACGGAGTTTTCCGTTTATCTTCAGGGCAGGGATCCATGGAGTTTCTACCTGTATGACGGGTCCGATACGACCAAGTTTCTCAATATCACTGAGAGCAGGTTTGATTTTACAATTGCTCCGGAAGCTTCAACCAACTTCAGTATTCCGGTCGTAAAGGACAGGAACGGTGTGCAAAACACCGGAAGCGGGAGCATCAATGTAACGGTATACGAAAAAACCGACGTGGAGATCGTTAACCTGGCTTCCGGATACAGTGTGGAGGCCGACCCGGTCAGACTCCAGGCGAATGTGTCCGGCGGGGTCTTCTCAGGGCCCGGCGTGATCATGATCGGTGGGGTTCCCTACTTCGATCCTGGCATTGCAGATACGGTCACCTCGCCACATACCATCCTGTACAATTATACAAATGTTCACGGTTGCACCAGCCAGGCAAGTAAACTGGTATTTGTACTGGGGGCGCAGGGGGCTGTCTACATTCCTTCCAATGTTGCATGCAGCAACGGGGAGCCTTTTGAAGTGAATGCTTCCAATGTTGCCGGTGTGAATGGTTCATTCAGGCTGCTGAACTCAAGTTCACTGCCTGTAGCCGGACTGACCGATCGTGGCGATAATTCGGCAGAGATCGATCCGGCACTCCTTGTCCCCGGCACATATACGATAGAATATGCATACTTTGATGAGGTGATGCTTTACATTCGCAAGGTCTTTGAGGTCGAGAACGTGGTGATCCCGGTGATGACCAATCTGCAGGATGATTCATACTGCCAGAATGTGGAACCCTTCCTTCTGGAATCCAATGTGGCCAATACCATGTTTGAAGGACCTGCTGTTTCAATTTTAATAGACGGCTATATGTTTGATCCAGGCGAAGCGGCACCTGGACCAATCACGATCACCGCCACAGTTGTTTCAGAAAATGGATGCAGGGCAAGTTCCCAGAAAGAGGTTGAGATCCTGTTCGCTCCCAAAACGAAATTCTCCATTGACAAAGCCTGTATTGCGGAGGGTGGGGGATCTGTATCTTTTGAAAACCTTACCAACGGAAAACTTTCGATTGAAACCTGGAACTGGAATTTTGATGATCCTGAGAGCGGGGATAACAACTATAGTGACCTGATTAATCCGAAGCATTTTTACTCCGTCGCCGGTGAACGCAGCATCAGCCTGACGGCAACAACCTTTGATGGTTGTGTGGATACGTACGTGATGGATACTCTCATCGGGAACATGCCCGTGGCCGATTTTACACTGCTGAGTGATTGTTTTGCGAATGGTGCTGGCATCAAGTTCATCGACAGGTCCACCTCCATCTCATCACCCATGGATTCATTGGTCTGGACATTTGCCACCAGCTCAGGCGGGATCCTGGGAGAAATAAGAAGTGGTGCCGATACGGATACAGTTGCATTTCCGTTTGTCTCGGTGGATCAATACCAGGTTTCACTGGCTGCGATCAATTCAATGGGCTGCGTGGATACTGTATCCAGGGAAATTGCTCTCAGGCCGACAGTAAGGCTGACCGCGGAGGGGTATGAGGAGCAATTCAATGTTTCAGGGACAGCATGGTCTGTGCGGTCAAATGACGGGATTGAAAGCTGGACCTGGGATGTGCCTGATTTTGATGAATTTGAGCCAACACAGGGTGATAAGGCATGGTTCACACAGCTGCCAGCGGGTGTGGCGGGTTATCTGGAGCGTTCGTGGATCCAGAGTCCCTGTTTTGATTTCACACAGATGGGCCGTCCGGTGATCAAGCTGGACATCATGAAAAGTTTCTTCCCGAATTTGAACGGCGCTGTCCTTCAATATATGGACATCAATGAAGAGGGCTGGAAGACAATAGGAGCCAATAATCAGGGAATCAACTGGTATAACATGACCGGCCTGATCAACCAGCCAGGCGGCAGTAGCATGGGATGGGGACTCAATGTGTTTAGTCCTGATAATGACTGGGTGACTGCCATTCATGATCTGAATGACCTGGCCGGCAACCCGAACGTAACATTCAGGATTGCCATCGCAACGACAGGCTCACAGAGTATAGGAAATCAGGGATTTGCTTTTGATAATATTGCCATCAGAGAGCGTTCCAAGCGCGCCGTACTTGAGCATTTCACCAATTCATCCGATGCAACCTCCAAATCAGCCGATGATGTGATCGATGCATATGCAAAAACCTATTCAAAAGATGTGATCGATCTGCAGTATCATATGAGTTATCCGGGGACAGACCCCATGAATGCGAACAATCCGAACCCTCCTTCCAACCGTGAATTTTTCTACGGGATCCCCCAGGTTCCCTATGCCATCCTGGATGGAGGGGTGGAGTCATTATACCGGTATGATTTTTCGGACCTTAAAACAACACCGGATGGGGGGCAGATCAACACGTTAACCCTTGAGTTTCCTTCCTTCGATATCGATCTTGATGTGGACTGGCTGGAAGGAAGCATGGATGTCACCACCACGGTAACTTGTTTGGCCGATCAATACATGGATAATATCCAGCTCTACCTGGTGGTGTTCGAATCTCTGGTGACAGCCTATACAGGAAATAACGGGGATGAAGAATTCCGGAATGTGGTGCTTGATATGCTACCCTCACCGGCGGGCAGCCTTCTGGGGAATAACTGGTACAAGGGCAAGGTAGATGAGCGCACGAATTCTTGGTTTTATGCGCCTTATGTGGAAGATGTGGAGGATCTCGGTGTGGTGGCTTTTGTCCAGGACCGCAATACGGGACGGATCCTGCAGGCAGCAGTCAATTATAAAAATCCGCTGGTCGGGATCGGGAGGATGCCAAAAGAAATAGGACCCCTGCATGTGTATCCGAATCCTGCGCGGAACAGGTTCTTTGTGAACTTGGGAATGCGGACGGAAGACGACGGCATGATCCGCCTCACGGATATGAGCGGAAGGGTGGTGCTTTCCGAATTCGTCCCTTCCGGATACCAGATTTACCAGGTGGATATTCACCATCTGAACCATGGGGTTTATATACTGCACTGGATAGAATCAGGAAAACCCAGGGGAGTGGGTAAGATTGTGAAGGCGAGATGATCTTAGGGCATTCAGAAAGCACTTGTCTATATCTAAGAAATAAAAGGAAACATCACACTATCTATGCGGCAATCTATAATTAAAAGCAGGAGGTTACTAATTATCCTGATTATTATAGGATTATTTGTCCTAGTATTTTTTTCGTTGTTTAAAGATAGAAATGCTTCAGAGGTTTTCCTGGTTTTCCGCTACGATGACTACTCCTCAGAAAGCTCATTACTCATTGAACGGGAGATCTTAGACATGCTTGATCGATATGAAATGTCGTGTTCATTTGGGATCATACCATACAGTATTGAGCCTGGAAATTCTGGGGAGAAAGAAATATTCCCTATTAAAAACTCTAAAATCACTCTCATTAAGGAGTACGTCAGAGAGGGTTCCATAAATATTGGGATACACGGATTTCTTCATATTACAACAAACAACACAGAATCAAAGACTGAATTTGCTGGGGTACCATATAAAGAGCAATTCGATAAAATCAGAGCTTCGAAGAACTTACTGGACAGCTTATTCGAAACCAAGATAATCTCATTTATTCCACCTTGGAATTCTTATGATGAGCATACCCTCAATGCATTAAAAACGTTAAGTTTCTTAAATGTTTCAGCAGACAATGGCCAGGGAGATTACAACGAAAGACAGTTTAATTTCATTCCCTTTACTGCCTATTTTTCAGATATTAAGAAAATACTTGAATACAGAAAGATCCCCATTCATAATAATCTTTCCGTGATGGTATTAATGATTCATGACTATGACTTCAGGGAAATTGATAGTACGTCCGGTATTATAGATATTCCGGAATTCAGAAAAGTAATTGATCGTATTGTTCAGATGGGATGGAATATAGTATCCATTGACCAGGCGGTGGAAATGATCAATCGGTTTGATATAGGTCATTATAAATTAAATAGACTTAAACTTAACTTGCTCAACCATTTCCCTGGATATATGAAAAATATCTCAATGTTTGAGAAATTTGATGTTCTCGATGATTTCTACTTATCCAATAGTCAGGTCGCAAAGATCCTGATTTTGCTACTCCTTTATTATTTATTGATTCTTATTCTAATAGGTGAGGTATTTGCTTTTATACTCCGGAAAATGCATATCAATAAGAGATTCATCTTTCCGTTAATTTTCGTACTCTGTTTTTCTATTGTCTCATTGTCTTTTTATTTCTTGTATGATGATCATAGTCTTGGTCGGCATGAATGCATGGGCTTAATGATAATCGCAGGTGCTATGTTTTCAACTATTGATTATTTGTCGTTTATCAGACGAGAAGGAAGAAAAATAGTATGAAAATATCATCGATAGGAACATCGTGGATTTTTTCACAGTCAGATTCTTGATTTATTCTAATATTCTGTAACATGTTCAAAGTCATCAATAAATATAATAGATACAAGGTTATTTTATTAAACCTGAAAGTCCATCGCATTTTTTGTTTATAGGTGCTAATACTCTAAATCTACTTAATGAACATTTGAAGGTTGTTCTTACATTAAAGCATAAAACTGACTAGTGTCTGCTTGAGCAAGATTAATAGGTTAAATAGTCCATGTTTTGATGAATCTTGAAGTTTTGGGGGTAAATATCTTTTTTCTTGCTTTGAAATGCAGAATTGCTTGGGAAACCATTTTACGGTAGTTTGCGTCAATTGAAAATTGTAAATGGGCATCAGATCATGATCTCCAGTGTGTTTGTCAAATAGGATAAACATTTGCGCCGAGATCTCGTAATGAATTAATATTTTTACAATGGCACATCAGGCAATCTCAAAGATCCCGTGGGCCAGTTATTAAAAAAGCCATGATAATAGAATTTGGAAACCATAGCATTCAATCTCCAATCTGGATCATCGTTGTTATCTGTTTCATACTGGCATTCGTGGTAACCTATTATGCAATTCCATCAATAGTCAGTGTATCGAGAGAAAAAAAGCTTTTTGATAAACCTAATCAGCGCAAATCCCATACTTCAGAGATTCCAACATTGGGAGGAGCAGCCATTTTTCTGGGAATGCTATTGCCCGCCATATTGATTAGCGGTGCTGATTTTGAACATGAATTGAAATATGCTTTTATTAGTCTGCTGATTCTCTTTTACATCGGTATAAAGGATGATATCTTGGAAATCAGCGCAAAAAAGAAACTTATTGCTGAGTTATTTGCAATTGCGATTGTCGTTATCCTTGGGGACATTCGAATATCGAGCTTTCACGGACTTCTTGGGATCAACGAGCTTCCATATCTTGTAAGTGTCCTATTTACTTTTTTCGTTTATATAGTGATCATCAATGGCTTCAACTTGATTGATGGGATTGACGGTCTGGCCGCCGGCATTGGAATGCTCTCTGTTACAAGTTTGGGGATATGGTTTCTAGTGATCGGAGCTAGTTCATATGGGGTATTTTGTTTTTCTGTTGTTGGTGCACTTTTGGCCTTCTTTAGGTTTAATGTTTTCGGAAAACGAAACAAGATATTCCTAGGGGATACCGGGTCTCTAATTCTCGGCATGGTTATATCTATTTTTACAATCAGATTTCTCGAAAGTACTTTACCTGGGACTGTTGTCTCCTCAGAATTTCCGGCTCCCGCAATTGCCATTGCGATTTTGATCGTTCCACTCATTGATACGCTAAGGGTATTTTCACTTCGTATTCTTGTTGGAAAGTCTCCCTTCAAGCCAGATCGTTTCCACATTCACCATAAATTATTGCTTTTGGGCTACAGCCATCTTAAATCAACCCTGATTATAATGGCTTATAACTTAATCGTTATATTATTTTCTTTTTCCCTGCATTTACAGCATCTGGGGAACATAAAGATGCTAATGATCCTTATTCCGGTTTCAATATTGGCTACTTCTATTCCAGGTTTAATTTTCAGATATAAGGTAAGAGAAGTTATAAACCAGCTGGATATTCTAGGCAACAAAAGCTGGATATTGCCTATTACGTTTACAAATTTGATCATCTATTATGTTCGGAAAATAAATCCCAAGAAATACCTTACACTGGAATCCAACAATAAATTACGCGGGGATGATAATGTTGATCTTGATATGATTATCAACAATGCCTATCTGAAATTCAAGGATAGAAAAAAAAACGGTGAGACCTTTAATTTGAAGACTACAATTGAAGAACTGAAAGAAGCTGGCTCATAACTTCGAAATGATACAGCCATTCTTGAGTGTAGAATCAGTTGCCCTTATTATTGAATGATGACTCTCTTTATCTCTCGGAAATCATTATTGTAAAGCTGAATTGTGTAAATTCCGTCAGGTTTTTCGCTCAGATCAATTTCTTCGAGTGTCTGATTGTCTTCTGGATTTATCACTCTCTGAAGAAAAATCCTTCCTGATGTATCTGCAATCCTGAGGATTAAAGCTTCTTCCTTCATATTCTCTATCTTGAGGGTGAACTGCCCATCGCTGGGATTTGGAAAAATACTGAATCCTTTAGTTGCATATGTTATATTTCCGAAATCCAGAGAATCTCTCCTTATAATAGCCTGTTGTTGTGATATTCTTCTGTGATAATCAGAGACATAAGTGGCAGTCCAGCTTGTTACTCTGGAGCTGTATTCCGAAGTAAAATGTACCAGCACGCTTAACCCAGTTGAGGTTACAGGTTCCGGGATTGTGTTTCCAGTGTACTCAGCCAGTAATGGATCTGAGGTTGTCGAACCGTCATAAATTCTAAGGAGGTCATAGCCTTCCTCCAGGTCAAACTCAGTAAAGGTAATTACTAAATGATCAGCGTCTGAGACCTGAATTAGTTTCTTACAATCTATGAATTCATGGTAAATGTCCTCGCAACTTTTATATGAGAATGTTCCCTCATGATTATTAAATGTTTCATTAAGGCAGGGAATGCATTCCATATTGATATCGTCAGAATCATCACCGGAATCATCACCGGAATCATCACCGGAATCATCACCGGAATCATCACCGGAATCATCACCGGAATCATCACCGGAATCATCACCGGAATCATCACCGGAATCATCACCGGAATCATCACCGGAATCAT
>Ga0272443_10003659_pt1 | contig 17820 bp, 15 predicted proteins | sample SSMAcet12_FD_193581 | JGI IMG/M metagenome (GOLD analysis project Ga0272443, IMG submission 193581) | Marine sediment archaeal communities from Little Sippewissett salt marsh, Falmouth, MA, United States - SSM-Acet-12 | ecosystem: Environmental > Aquatic > Marine > Wetlands > Sediment ... | reverse complement strand
GTCGAGCTCGAAGCGGAAGGGTTGCTGGCAAGAGTGGTACAGCATGAGATGGACCACTTGATCGGCAAGCTCTTCGTCGATTATCTCCCCGCCTTGAAACGCAGCCTTCTCCGAGGGAAACTGGCTGAAATTGAGAAGCGCAGCAAGGTTGTCATGGCTGAAGTATCGGAGAGTTGAGAGTGCGGGTCGCCTTTCTAGGTACTGCGGCGTTTGCGATTCCAACCCTCGAAGCGCTGCTTGAATCCGGACATGAAGTTGTTGCTGTTATTACTGGCCCCGACAAGCCTGCTGGTCGGGGCCGCTCTCTGAAACCTACTCCCGTAAAATCTTTTGCATTGGAAGCGGGAGTCAAGACCATCTGGACTCCCACTTCACCACGCGACCCAGAGTTTATTGCCGATTTTCAGGCCTTGAAACTGGATGCGGCGGTTGTCGTGGCATACCGCATTTTACCGCCGGAAGTCTTTGATTCACCGAAATATGGAACCCTGAACGTGCATCCGAGTCTGCTTCCCCGATATCGTGGCCCGGCTCCATTGAACTGGGCGCTGATCAACGGCGACAAGGAGACGGGGGTGAGTATCATTCGCATCAGCGAAAAGGTGGATGCCGGGGGAGTGGTGAAGCAGATAAAGGTACCCCTCGATCCGAACGAGACAGTTGCAGAACTCGCGGAACGGCTGGCCCCCATCGGTGGCAAGATGGTGCTTGAATCACTGGAGGGGTTGCAGCAGGGAACACTTTCACCCATCGAGCAGGACGAGGAGTTGGTTACCAAGGCTCCCAAGCTCCGAAAAGAGGATGGCCATCTGGATTGGACGTTGAGCGCACGTCAATTGCACAACCGCATCCGAGGAGTAACACCCTGGCCCGGAGCTTTTACCAGCCTTCCTGATGGAAAAACCTTGAAACTGTTCAACACCCGATGGGAAGAGGTAGAGTCGATCTGTAAGCCGGGCGAAATCATAGGTTTGCAGGAGAAAAGTGAAGTCCTGAATATTGCCTGTGGGGAGGGTACACTGATAGTTGACGAAGTACAACTCGAAGGAAAAAAGAGGATGAGCGTGTCCGATTTTCTTCGAGGATACCCGTTGCAATCCGATACCGTGTTGGGGTCATGATGACCAACCGGAATCCCCGCGATCTCGCCGCAGATGTTTTGGTGCGCTGGTCAAAACGTGAAGGCACCATCGACCAGCTCCGCGACAAGGTTTTCGCCGAGGCAGGGGAATGGGATGATCGGGACCGCTCCCTCTTCACCGAGATCACCTACGGCGTCGTGCGTAACATCCGCAGCCTGGATGCCGAGCTGGCGAAACTGCTCAAAGCGGGAGTAGCAGCCACCGACCCGTACCTTCTCGCAATTCTCCGCGCAGGTATATATCAAATCAGGTATTTAGATCGTGTCCCAGCCCATGCAGTCGTCAGCGAAGCGGTTACCTATGCCAAGAAAGTCAAGGGCGACAGGGCGGGTGGATTGGTCAATGCGGTCCTTCGCCGCGCACTCCGGGAAGGTGTTCCAAGTGAGCTGAAATCCGGCGGCGAAACGGGTTCCGATGCCTACGCGGAGTGGCGTGTAAAGTGGGAGGGGCAGTGGGGAAAGGATAAAACGGATAGTCTTGTCCTGTTTTATTCAACCGTTCCTCCTCTGGGTTTACGGCGCAACCTTCTCCGCACCGAATCCGACGAACAGTGGTTTGAGATGTTGAAAGCGGAGGGTGTAAAGGCGGATCCGCTGGAAGCTTGGCCCGGATACGCTTACACAAGGGGGATTCGACCCGATTCCCTGCCTTCATTCAAATCGGGATTGACCACGGTGCAGGACCCCGGAGCTGGTGTTCCTGTTGCGATGCTGGACCCGCAACCCAGTGAGCGCATTCTTGATCTGTGTGGTGCCCCCGGAGGAAAGGCTGCCCTGATCTGGGAGAAAATGGGTGGTCAGGGGGAACTGATCAGCATCGACAGGAATGAAAAACGTACGGCGAGAACGCGAGAGGGTCTGGACCGGATGGGTCATACGGCGGTTCAGGTGATGACAGCGGACATTCTGGAATTGGAGATAGAGCCGGGCGACCGTGTTTTGATTGATGTACCTTGTAGCGGCACTGGAGTCGCCCACCGCAGGGCTGATCTTGCTGCGCGGCGTGGACCCGAAGAGGTGCATGCTTTATCTTCCCTGCAAGCCAACTTGCTCGAGGCAGCGGCAAAGCTTGTAAAATCAGGTGGCATACTGGTTTACAGTACTTGTAGCTTGGAGCCTGAGGAGAATAGCCGGCGTGCCAGGGCGTTTGATTCTTCGTTCGAGGAACAGTACGTTCGAGGAGAGGTGCCAGCTACGGTGCATGAAAAATGGGTGACGGGACCGGGAGAAGCGTTGGTATGGCCTCCCCGTGATCGCATGGACGGGAGCTACTCTGTACGATGGAGAAGGGTCACGTGAAAACACCGATGGGCAATTTTCTCGTCTGGGCGGGTAGGATTCTCATCGTTCTGGCGGTGTGGAGCGTGATCATCGCGTTTCTCAACTTTGCGGTGATGCCGGTTTATACACGCCAGGGTACGGAGATTCGAGTCCCGGATGTCCTCGGACTGAGCCTTTCGGAGGCAAGGCAGATTTATGGAAGGCGCGGGTTCAAACTCGTCGTTGATGATCAGCGATATGACGCAACCCATCCCGCTGGCACCATACTCGATCAATTTCCGAAACCGGGTGGCTGGACAAAGAGGGGCCGTCGTATCCACTTGGCGGTTTCTGCCGGAATGGCGACGGCTGTAGTGCCGAATGTGATAGGAATCCCCAGAGATGACGCCATTTTCAAGCTGCAGGCCGTAGGTTTGAAAGTAGAAGACATTCAATACGCCTTCAGCGATGCCGTCTATGAGGGGCAGGTGATGGCGCAGGTACCCGAAGCCAACGCTGTTGTTGACAAACTGACCGAAGCGCAGGTCATCGTCAGCCTCGGAACCAGGCCAGATGAATTTATCGTTCCGTCGGTGATGAATCTCCCGGAAGAACAGGCTAAATATCTGATTATGAAGGCCGGATTGATTGTTGGCGATATAGATTATGACCGTTATTCGGGCCGGAGGCGCGGCGCTGTGATGATCCAGGAACCGACGGGCGGGACCAGCGTTGCGATGGGAGATACCGTCCGGTTGACGATCAATCGCCGATAGTGCATTTACCTACGTGGGGGGATGAGGTGAGCGGAGCGAACGAAAAGATCGGTGGAATTGTCGAGATCAGGCCGAGTCTGCTCGCTGCCGATTTTTCACGGCTGGCCGATCACGCCAGGGAAGCCCTCGCCGCTGGTGCGCACGCTCTTCACGCGGACATCATGGATGGGCAGTTCGTCCCGCCGATCACCTACGGCGCGAATGTTGTCAAATCCGTGGTGGATGCCACTGGCGCGGTTGTTGATGCCCATTTGATGATCGTAGACCCCGAAAAACAGGTGAAAGCCTTTGCTGATGCGGGCGTTCGTGGAGTAACCGTCCACATCGAGGCGACACCGCATCTGCATCGACTGCTCGGAATGATCCGTGATGCCGGGTTGGAGGCGGGTGTGGCGATAAACCCTGCGACTCCTCTGGGCGATTCCCTGCAGTACATCATGCCACTCCTCGACAGGGTTCTGGTTATGTCGGTGAATCCCGGCTGGGGTGGGCAGAGTTTTATCGAAAACTCCCTCGAAAAGATTCGTTTCGTAGCGGCCCAGCTTAAAGCGGCTGGATCAACCGCTTCGATCCAGGTGGATGGGGGGGTGATTCCAGCCAATGCGGGTGATTTGGTTCGTGCCGGAGCGACTGAACTCGTCGCCGGGTCCGCCGTTTTCAAAGGCGATGTTGCTGCAAACATTTCAGCCCTCCGCGACGCTGTCAGCGCGGCATTATCGGCCTGAACTCTGCTCGCATATCTGTTACATACATCTGTTCCATTTCAACTCGCTACGGATCCCATCCAAAGTCCCTTTCCCCTTTAATCAATCTGCATTGTGTCTCGCAATCTAATTTAACTCACAGTATGACTCCTATTTAGGGACAGTCCCTAAATAGAATAATTTACTGCAAACTATTGATATTTAAACTATGTATCCCTAATTAGGGACTGTCCCTAAATAGGAGGTGGTTATGCCAAGGCAGAGGAGGATTGTGGTTCCGGGAGTTCCACACCATATAACTGCCAGAGGAAATAGGAAGCAGATCGTTTTCCACGAAAATAATGACTATGCACTGTATTACAGTTTTTTACGTATCTATTCGACCAAAGTGAACGTTAAGGTCTTGGCTTGGTGTTTGATGCCCAACCATATTCACATCGTGCTTGTCCCTAATCACGAGGATGACCTCAGAGCCCTGTTTTCCCCACTTCATACGGCGTTTGCCGGGGAGATCAACCGGAAGTACCAATTGTCCGGACATCTCTGGCAGGATCGTTATGCATCCATCGCACTTGATGAAGAGCACACCATCGCCGCTTTGCGCTATGTCGAGTTGAATCCTGTTCGAGCCAGCCTCACCCGTTTTCCTTGGGATTTTCCATTCAGCAGTGCGAGAGGACATCTTGGGATCGTGAACGATCCATTGCTAAGTGACCATGAATTTGTGACAGGAATTGAGGATTGGCGTGGATTTTTACTGTCCGGAATTGATGATGAACTGATTCAACAGTTCCGTCATCATGAGCTAAATGGCTATCCATTGGGAAATAGACAGTTCCTGGACGATTGTGAGCTGACATTCGGTCGCACCATGCGCCCTAAACGCAGAGGTCCAAAACCTGTAAAAGGAGTTTCCCTGGAATCTTTCCAGTAGTCCCATTTCGTCTCCACTCCCGAGTTGATACTCGTTCGAGCCCCTGGCTACCTTCCACACCGAGCGTAAACCGCCACCGAACGGAGGAGCGAACGAGTCGATGACCGCGACACCTCAGCGTCAGGAACGGACCTCAGCGGGCCGTTTGGGATGGCCATCAGAAAAACTGGAGGAGGTCGCCCGGGATGTTCGACGGGACATCCTCACCATGCTGGCCATTGCAGGCTCGGGGCACACGGGAGGTTCCCTCTCCGTAACAGATTTCCTCACAGCTCTCTTGTTCCACGAGGTCGGTCTCGATCCCGCGAATCCCGCCTGGCCGGATCGTGATGTCTGGCATGTCTCCAACGCGCATGTCTCACCGGTGATCTACAGCGTCATGGCGGAGCGCGGTTACTTTCCCCTCGCCGATCTGCTCGGGTTTCGCAGTTTTGAGGGACATTTGCAGGGGCACCCGAGCGCGCATGACACACCCGGCCTCGAGGTTTCTGCCGGTTCACTCGGGCAAGGTCTCTCCTTCACCGTCGGTGTCGCGCTGGCCTCAAAACTCCAGAAACATCCCAGGCGGATCTGGTGTTGTATGGGAGATGGCGAGCAGCAAGAGGGGTCTATCTGGGAGGCGGCCATGTCCGCAGCCCACTACAAGCTTGACAACCTCTGCGGCATCGTCGACCTCAACGGACTTCAGATTGATGGGTCTACAGCGGATGTAATCGGGGTGGAGCCCCTCGCGGATAAATACAAATCTTTCGGCTGGCATGTGATCGAAGTGGATGGTCACGACATGGCTGCCCTGCTGAAAGCGTTCTCTGCGGCACGCGAGGTCAGGCAGAAACCCACCGTTCTGCTGGCACACACGATTATGGGCAAGGGGTGGCAGGAGATCGAGAACGACCACCGCTGGCATGGTCGTCCACCTACACCAGAGGAGGCGGACAGGGCGCTGCATGGTTTGGGCACGACCTACGAAAACTGGAAGAAAAGACTGGTAAAGAGCGGGGCCGGACAGTGAGCAAGGAGACGGGAAAGCGCACCTTCAGCGAGCGTCCGACTCGCGCCGGATGGGGACAGGGGTTGATGGACCTCGGGGCGGCGCACGAGGATGTTGTTGTGCTCGTCTCTGATAATACGAAGTCCCTGAATGTCGACACCTTCGAACAGAGCTTCCCGGAGCGAATGCTTCAGATGGGCATCTCCGAGCAGAACATGGCCGGGGTTGCGGCGGGGATGAGCCGTTTTGGATTTGTCCCGTTCTATGTCACCTACTCCGCCTTTGGAGTTGGCCGTGCTTTCGACCAGCTTCGAGTCACCATCGGTTACACCGGGTGCAACGTCAAAATCGGCGGCGGCCACAGCGGCATCTCGGTCGGCCCGGATGGCGCGACTCACCAGATGCTTGAGGATATCGCTCTGCTGAGGAGCCTGCCGGGATTTACGATCTTCGTTCCGGCGGATTGGGAACAGACTCGCAAGGCGACGATTGCTGCCTACGACATCGAGGGGCCGGTCTACATTCGTTTCGGTCGGGAGGCGGTGCCGGATGTGACAACTGCGGATGACCCATTCATTCCAGGCAAAGCACAGGTCATGGCGGAGGGTGAGGATATAACCTGTATCGCCATGGGGCAGATGGTTTCCGAGGCACTGCTCGCTCATGATGAACTCGCTCGCATCGGGATCGGGTTGCGGGTTTTGAACATGCATACAGTCAAACCGCTTGATGAGGCGGCAATTATAAAAGCCGCGGAAGAGACAGGAGCAATCATCACCGCCGAAGAACATCAGATATACGGCGGACTTGGAAGCGCAGTAGCTCAGGTCGTGACCCGGAACCACCCCGTTCCGATGGACTACATTGCGGTCATGGACCGCTATGGAGCCTCGGGGAAACCTGGGGAGCTTTTGGATGCATTCGGGCTCCGCGCTAACGATATTGTGAACCGTGCGAAACAAACGCTTCTCCGGAAGCGTTCTCAGCTATAATCCGGGTGTTGCCCGGGTGATTTTGGATCTATAACAGGCGGCCTTTAAAGGATGGGGGTAGGCCGCATCGAGGAGGATGGCATGGACGGAGCGAAGACCGCTCTTTACGACAAACACATCGAAGCCGGCGCGAAGATGGTCTCTTTCGCGGGCTACCAGATGCCGATCCAATACCGCAGCATTACCGAAGAGCACAAACGTGTCCGCGAGACAGTTGGTATCTTCGATGTCTCCCACATGGGTGAGTTCTGGGTCAAGGGTGATCGTGCGGCGGAATTTGTCAGCAAAATCACGGTGAACAACGCCGAAAAGCTACAGGTCAACCAGGCACAGTATTCGGCGATGCTCTATGAAAACGGGACGATCATCGATGACCTCATCGTCTACCGTTTCCAGAGCCGGTTCATGCTGGTGGTCAACGCTTCGAACCGTGTGAAGGATTACGACTGGATCAAAAAGCATGCACCGGGCGACATCATCCTTGACGATGCCTCCGAAAGAACGAGCCTGATGGCGATCCAAGGCCGGTTCGCGACTGCATTGCTCAAGAAGCTTACAAAAGCTCCCCTCGATGAGATTCAGTTCTACTGGTTCCGCGAGGGCGAGGTTGCTGGTAAACGGGCGATTATCAGCCGCACCGGCTACACCGGCGAAGAGGGTTTCGAACTCTATGTCGACAACGAGGATGCCCCGGAGATCTGGGATGCTGTGATGGATGCCGGCAAAGAGTATGATATCGAACCCATCGGTCTTGGCGCCCGCGACACATTGCGCCTCGAGATGAAGTATGCCCTCTACGGCAACGATATCGACGAGACGACTAACCCGATTGAAGCGGGTCTCGGCTGGATCACCAAGGTCAACAAGGGCGAGTTCATCGGCCGCGACACGATTCTTGATGTCAAAGCCAAGGGAATCGACCGGAAACTGATCGGTTTCGTGGTGGATGGCAAGGCGATTCCGCGTCATGGCTACAAATGCATCGCTGGTGGGGAAGAGGTGGGGCATGTCACATCAGGTTGCTGGTCGCCAAGCCTTGAGCAGGGTATTGGAATGGCCTATCTCTCCAAGGAATACACCCCTGTCGACACCCGTTTTGATCTCGACATCCGTGGCAAGATCGTACCCGCCAAAGTCGTCGAAACTCCTTTCTATAAACGCCCTTACTGAGGTACTTGATCGAGCAGGTAGAGCGTTTTGGCGGAAGTGAGAGTATAGTGAGTCGTTAGAGCCCGGCAGAGATGCCGGGTTTTTCTTTTTTTTGCTGATGTAGCTCGAGGACAACAGGATTTAGGCGCTTCAGCTAATTAGGGACAGTCACTAAATACATGTTCTTCCAGAAATCGTCTTCTCCATTACGAAATAAGTATTTAGTGACTGTCCCTAATTAATTGGTGAGTGAGTAGTGGGCATCAATGACATCAGGCGCTCCTGTATTTCCGAACAATTGATGGTCGAGAGTTGACGAACATATGTTCAGTACATATCTTGCGCTGAATCGAGGAGACAATTCCAAGTGGGGGAACTGTGAACAAGGACTACATCGCACGTATCAACAGGGTCATCGACTACATCGAGAACCACCTCGGCGATTCCCTCACATTGGAGGAGCTGGCGGCAGTCGCCAATTTCTCCCCCTACCATTTTCACCGCATCTTCAGAAGCGCCATGAAGGAATCGCTTGGAAAATTCATCCAGCGCCTGCGCCTCAACTGGGCGGCGGGAAAACTGGTCTCCGACCGTGATCTGTCGGTGACAACCATCGCTCTCGAATCGGGATTCGCCTCTTCAGCATCCTTTGCTCACGCTTTCAAGCAGCAGTGGGGTCTCAGTGCGCGGGAGTGGCGCGAGAAAAATCCCAGCGAAAGCAAGATTGATCAAGAGCTTCGCAAAAACACGCACATGATGGGCAATCCTTCGGAAGAATGGGATATCACCGCTGGTTATCGTTCCGGTGTTCCTTACATCCAACACTGGAGAATAGCCATGAAGAAGCAAAACGGTTTGACAGCGGAAGTGGAAATCCGCGACATCGATCCAATGCCTGTGGTGTATGTTCGTCACGTCGGCCCCTACGCCGGGGACGAAACCCTGTTCGAGAGGCTTTTTGGCAAGCTCTACACATGGGCAGGTCCGCGAAATCTCATCGGTCACGATACCAAAGTGCTGACGATCTACCACGATTCACCTGAGATCACCGATGAGGAGAAGCTGCGGATCACCTGCTGCATCACCGTGCCGGAGGGAACTGCTGGTGAGGGGGAAATTGGGGCGATGACCGTTCCCGGCGGCAAATATGCAGTTGCCCATTTTGTCATTGACCCCGCGCAGTATGGGGATGCCTGGCAGGCGATTTTCGGAGGCTGGCTGCCGGAATCAGGGTATGCCTGTGATGACCGCCCGGCCTTCGAGCGGTACCTGCAGAAGCACAGCGAACACCCCGAGGGCAAGCACGATGTCGAAATCTGGGTGCCTGTGAAACCCGCGTGAGCGCGCTGGAGTTTTTTGTGTTGTATTGAACTGAAAGTCCTGTGTCGTTGATGCAGGACTTTTTTTCGTTCCACGTCAAAGCTGTCTAATCGGATGTTCCAGGTTAATCAGGAATAATGCGACATTTGGGTCACTTAATTAGGGACTGTCCCTAATTAGATGGGAAGGAACACGATGCCTCTTGGAGCTGCACGGATGTTCAGTATTTCTTCGAAAGTCTTGACCTTTGTTTATGCCTACACATATGTTCAGTTCGCGCTCCAGGTGTGGAGTCTGATTAAAGGTTGAACAGGAAGAAGCGATTGCATGAAAAAGGTCAAAAGCAAAGGGGGACAGGAAGATGGAAATCAACATTCTGGACCTTGAGGTTGGAAGGGAGGGCGCAGGTCGGCCGGTGACGATCAAAGATGTTCGGGTGCGTGAGATCGAGAACAAGTTCGGACGTATCAGCCGAATGGCACAGCTTATCACTGTGACTCATGACGGATATGAGTACGACATCAGCGCAGCATTCATGATGAATGATCAGGGAGAACTCGAAAAGCGGACGCTCTTCCTAGATTTGGACGCTGAAGGGAAGATCCGTGCGGATTCAGCCCTCGCGGCGTTCCTCGGTTTCTTCGGGATGAAAACGCCTCGCGACCTCATTGGCAGAGATATCGTGCTTCGTACGAACAGCCAGGGTCACCTGCTCGCGGTTGCGCTCCGCGACAAGGCGGAAGCGGCCTAGGAGGGTGAGTGGCTCAAGCGACCTCACAATCGTGAAGCTGTGATACTCTGAAGGGATATCGAAAAGACTGAGGGACACGGTTACGCCCGTGTGAAAACAGTTTCCAGGAGAGCTCTGCATCAACGCAATCGGCCTGTGCAGTTCTTACCTTACCCAAGGTTTTACCAGGAGCTGCATGCACCTGCCGATGCTTCACATCTCAAGCCGTGCGCGGGAATTTCCTTACGATGAGGATCCGCTTCAGCTGGGCACCGTCGAGGGACGGGATTGGATTCCCTGGCTCGCTGACAGGGAAGCCCAGATGGTGCGTGCTCAAAACCGGATTCCCGAGCTAAGTGCAACCTCCCTTTTCTTGGCCGCCTTGGGCAGTGAGGTGACCCATTTCGCCCTGCTCGGCGGTCTTTTCAGCGCCTATGACCGTGAAACAGCCCTCTCACTCGCGGGAGTTGTGCTCCCTTCAGTAACGATCAACCAGTTTGTCAAGGCGCGATTCCGTTTCCCACGGCCACCCTCTGAGGCGATGCATCCATGGGCGTTCGTCGCACCCGGAGACTATACGTTCCCCTCCGGACATGCCCAGAATTCGGTCGCACTCGGGGTGTTTCTTGCTTTGAAAGCGAAACGGCTCTGGGTTCGCATGGTCGGGTTGACGATGGCGACTACAATTCCCCTCTCACGGGTTTATCTGGGAGTTCACTATCCAAGAGATGTGGTTGTCGGTGTGGCGTTGGGGGTGGGGACGGTTGCCGGTGTCGGATATCTCGAAAAACCGTTTAAGGAGTGGTGGGTCCGGATGCCACGGGGACCGCGGGGATTCACCTTCCTCTTCGGCTGCTCCATCGCAGGACTGCTCACCGGCACTCCCCTTTCGGCATTTCCGCTGGGTGTCGCGGGCGGACTGGCTGTCGGGCACGATTTCTCTGGTCAGCAGAGGTTCCGTCTGGACCAGCCAACCAGACGGCAACGGTTGATGCAGGCGGTTGTGGGGACAGGGACTGTAATGGCGACAGGTATGGCGGTTCGTCCACTGCTTAAGCGAGAAACCCCCGCTTCCGGGGTTCTGGCGGGTACGCTGGTGGGCATTGCCCTCACCTTCGGTGTGCCGGTCACCACCAACCTTGTAAAACGGCTGCATTACTGGCGAAAAGACCGTAAGAAGGTAAAACAGTCGCGGAAAAAGCGAGTTCGTTGATCGAGCAATCAACGGATTTTCTTTTTGCAAGAATTGTCAAGTAAATCGTTGTAATACAATCGGATGGATAGGGGGAACGCAGGAGTCTCCCTGAAAAAGGAGCGTTGCGAACATGCGCGAACGATTGCTGGAACAGATTCCGGAATTCAACGAGATCCGTGATGAAGAATTGCGGGGAAAAGTGGTCAACACCTGGCTGGATGGACTGAAACGTGGCGGCTGGACACCGGAACAACTCCAGAAGTTTCCCTTCAGCCTGTTGATCGAGGGGCTTGAGGTCAGCTTTCTGGAGCACATCCGCGCCTGCGCAAAGATGTCGGCGGGGATTCACGACATGCTGATCGACCATTACGGCGGCAAGCTGAGCCTGAACCGTGACTACCTCATGGCGGGCTCGCTGATCGCGGATGTCGGCAAACTCCTCGAATACAAGCCGGATGCGGAAAAGGGGGCGGTAAAAGCGGAGCATGGAAACCAACTTCGTCACCCCTTCAGCAGCGTCGGTCTCGGCTGGGCGCGTGGATTGCCCGACGAGGTACTTCACATCGCTGCTGTCCACAGCAAAGAGGGGGCTGGATTTCGCCGTAGTCAGGAGGCGATCATCTTCCATCATGCCGACTTCATCGATTTCCAGATTTTTGGCGGTGGATACTGAATAATCTCCGGCAGAGAAGATCATTTACACCCTTCACCTGAAGGGTGTTTTTTGTTTGTCATCGGTGAAAAGGTGTAACCGGCTCGACGTTAGGAGTGTCCAAGAAGTGAGCCGAACACTAGAGCTGGGAGTTGATCATGAAAGTACCGGGTAGAGCCATTCTTGCCGGGACTATGATCCTGTTGATAACCTCGTTTGCCTTCGCGAAAACACCCGAGATCGTATGGACACAGGAGAGGGACGAATGGGTCGGGCGGGTGACCTGGGAGACCAAAGTTGGCGAGAAGGGACAACTCGATGTCCGCGAATTCGTCGGTACAATCGAAATCGCTGGCGATGCGAGCAAGCATGCAGTGGTAACCATGGAGTTTCGTGTCGACCGTTTTCTGGACCAAGAAGAAGCGGAAGAGTTGGCGGAGAGACATTTTCCTGAGCTGACAAGTCAGGGGAAACGACTCAAAGTTCGAGGCCGTGAATCAAAATCGCATCACGGACACCGGGACTATGAACTCTATATGGTTGCCAACTTGCCCAAAAAGTTTAATGTCGATGCAAGGACCGGAGCTGGCTCAATCCAGGTTCGCGATCTTGAGGGTGATATATCGTTGGTAAGCGGTGGTGGTTCAATCGAGGTGGTAAGCAGCGCAGGAAATATCAATGTTGCTACCGGTGGCGGGTCGATTTTGATCGAGCAGGTCCAGGGAGATATGGATGTGCGGACTGGTGGCGGGTCGATTCTGATCGAGCAGGTCCAGGGAGATATGGATGTGCGGACTGGTGGCGGGAACATTGAGCTGTTCGAAGTCGTGGCCTCTAGAAGGACGTCTGTAAAAACGGGTGCCGGCAGTATCGCGCTGAGTCAGTCCGAAGGCGATTACGTGCTTCGGACAGGTGCAGGAAGTATTGAACTCCGTGGTCACAAGGGCGATGTCGAAGCGTTTAGCGGTTCTGGCAGCATTGATTTGCGACACCACAACGGTGGGGTCACAGCGAAAACGGGAACCGGATCCATTGACGCAGAGATTGAGAAGAAGCTCAGTGGACGGAGTGAGATCGAACTCGGATCGGGATTCGGAAGTATAGAGCTTGCGCTTCCCGAGGATTTCAAGGCGAGTGTTTATGCTCTGGTCAAGCACCCCAAACGAAACAACGCTATCGAATCAGATTACCCCCTGACTATCGGGATGACAAGGGGCGATGAACTCGTTGGTGAAGGCGATCTTAATGGTGGTGGTGTTCCTGTCCGTCTCGAAGCGGCCCGCAGCAGGATCAGGATCAGAAAAATGTGAGTAGGCGAATCGACCGTGAACGGTCATACTTAGACGCCGCCAGACAGGTAAGTGATATAGGCAGACAGGAGTGATATGAGGTACATGGAGTCGCGAGGTCCAGATTTGGGCCTCGCTTTTTAGTACCATGAAGCTCGTTCACATTCTATCACGACTTAGGTGGAACTCCGGGGGATTCGGGAACCGTTTGGCTCTTGCATCACGATATCAAGGATACTATACTCTCGGGCCTTAAAGGAATCGTATGCGCCATTAGCTCAATGGTAGAGCAGCGGACTCTTAATCCGTTGGTTGAAGGTTCAAGTCCTTCATGGCGCACTGTTCATGGAGCACTAAGAAAAACAAGGGCTTGCGGAGGATACCGCAAGCCTTTTCTCTTTGGTCAGATCAAAGCATAAAACCTGTGTCTCAAGCCAATCTGAAATGAATACGTACTGCCAGTATTCTACTTCTTGTATCTGCAGTATGCTTACAACAGAACAACGTCTCATTATTATTGGCGTTTTTCAAATCGGTAGAGAGTGGCGTCCCGGTCGGAGACGATAAAGAGGGTGTCATCAACTTGAGCGACTCCCTCGGCCTGTCGTATGCCAGTATTCCAATGCTCAAGAAGAGCGCCGTCCAAAGAAATGCGAAACAGAGATCTTGATTGGTCGCTGACGATAAGAAGGGTCGAATCAGGAGCGTTGTAGCATAATCCTGAGTAATCCTTTGCGTAATCGAACTGCATTCGCTTCCGTTCCTTGCCCTTAAGCGAAATAGTAATCAGTGTACGCGGGGACTTTTCAGGAAGGAGAAGGAGACTAGCCGCAGGCAAAAAGGCGATCCCCTCAATTCCCTTCTTGCCCCGGACATACTTCTTCGAAACCTGAATAGGATCGAGCTCTTCACCAGTGGTTGTGAGAATGATAATATTTCCACTTGTCTCTTCGGCAACATAAAGCAATCGGTTCGTTGCATCCAGCGTGATCCCCTCCCGGTCCGACCCTACCCATAAAAGAGTTTCAAGGATTCGACCCTCTGTATCAATTCTGTATACGCGGTCGGGTGGGTCGACTTGCTCGTCAAATCGGGTTTCTCACTTCACAATACTACGAGATTGCTTCGCGACACTTCGTGCCGCTCGCAATGACACATAGACCCTGCCCCGGGTTTTCTATAGAATAGTGTCATGTCTTCGTTGGTATTAGGGACGATATTCAACCGCAACATCTGGATTGCCCGTTCAAGTACACCCAAGGTGTACAAGCCGGGCAATGACACAACATCTCTGATGTCCTCGCCGAACATACGCCGCTGGATTCGAGGAGCCGAGCCTGCATCTGTATTGTACTTTGGGGATCACCACCATCCCTTCGGCATGCTGGTGATAACATGAAATATCGGGTCTTGGGACACGGCAGAAACCCAAATAACGTGTCAGAACCGTTGTATTATATGCTCGTAGCCAGCTTGGATATGAGAGCCATGGAGAGGGCATGGGGTACCCAAAATATTCCTCATGACACGGCCGGCGACTTATACTGAGTACGGATGGTATAAGAGGCATAGGATGATGCGCCAGAAAGCGAAAACCAGACCATAAGTCAGTTGGGAGGACTGATGGTTGCTGAAGCTGCTCGCGGCATGATCAGCAATGCAGCGTTACTCTTGACCCTCGGTGTTCTCTACTTCTTTATCCCACTTCGCTCAAACACGAGGACGTTAAACAGGAAGATATTCCTCGGCTTCATCATCGGGCTGATCGGTATCGCTCTGATGTTAAGTCGGTGGGAACTGTTGCCAGGGTTGTTCTTCGATACCCGATCAATCCTGCTTGTTGTCACAGGACTATTCTTTGGTACAATTCCAACTGCAATAGCTTCGGTTATGCTCATCGCTTTCCGCTTATTTCAGGGAGGTGTGGGAGCGTTTACCGGGGTCGGTGTGATCGTTTGTTCCTCCGGTATTGGTCTTTTCTGGAGACGGTATTTCATCCAGCGTCGTGGCTGGCTTGATTACTATTTCGTTGGCATCGCAGTACACGTCGTCATGCTCGGCTGGATGCTTGTGATGCCAAAAGCCATCGCGGTGGAAAGCCTTCGACAGATCTCCATCCCGGTTCTGCTCATCTATCCCATCGGCACCATGCTGCTTGCCAAGCTGCTCGACTCACAACGATACCGCAGGGATGCGCGTGAGGAGGCACTCCGCAACGAACGCAAACTGCGCGGGATGATGGAAAAATCCTGGGGACTGATCATCATGATTGACCAGGATGAACGGACGATCTATGTCAGCGAATCGGTTGGCAGACTCCTCGGGTACAACCCGAAAGAATTTTTGCGAATGGGGCTTGAGAGGGTTATCCACCCAGACGACAAACAGGAGGCCCAGCGCACATTCGAGCAACTTCGATCCAGACCGGGAGAGGCGATAACTCAGGAGTTGCGACTACTGCACAGGGAGGGGCGTTGGGTCTGGTTTGAATCTGTTGCGACCAATCTGCTGGATGAGCCGGATGTTGCGGCTATCGTGATTAACAGCCAGGACGTCACTGACAGAAATCGAGCTCACCGGGTTCTCCAGGTAGAGCGACAACGTCTGGTCAATATCATCGAAGGGACCGAGGTAGGTACATGGGAATGGAATGTGCAGACCGGCGAGACAACGTTGGATGATCGCTGGTCAGAGATGATCGGGTATACGTTAGAGGAATTATCGCCAACCACCGCTGATACGTGGCAGAAGCTCGTTCATCCAGAAGACCTGAAATCTGCCGAACAGAAGATTAAGCAACATTTTGCGGGAGAAGTGGAACGGTACGAATGTGAGTATCGTATGTCCCACAAATCCGGACGTTGGGTCTGGGTGTTGGATTTGGGCAAGGTGATCGAATGGACAGAGGATGGAAAACCTCTGAGAATGTTCGGAACCCATACGGACATTACTTCCCGCAAGCAGGATGAACAAGACCAGTACTTGATCGCGAACATGATGGAGAATGCTCAGAACGAAATCTACATTTTCGCTGACGGGGATTTGTGTTTTACGCAGATCAACCAGCGGGCTCTAAAAAATCTTGGTTATTCATTTGAAGAATTAAAGAAGCTTACCCCTCTTGATTTGAAACCCGAGATTACTCCCGAAGAATTCAACAGGATGATCGAACCGTTGATTCAGGGAGAATCCGAGGGTATCCGTTTTGAGACGGTACACCTTCGTAAGGATGGCACGCGCTATCCAGTGGAAGTGCATCTCTCTTATCAAAAGAAATTCCATCGCTTTATGGCCATTATCAATGATATCACTGAACGGCGAGAGTTCGAACGGAACCTGGCAGAAAGCGAAGAATTATACCGAAGCATCTTTAACAAACATTCAGCGGTCAAGCTGCTGATCGATGTTGAGACCGGTATGATCACGGATGCAAACGAAGCGGCAGCAGAATTTTACGGATGGTCGGTTGATGAACTTAAACAGATGCGCATACATAGCATCAATACTCTCGAGCCGGAGATATTGCATGATTCAATTGAGACTGTTCGATCCGGCGAAAGAGTTCGCTTTGATTTTCGTCACCGGAGAGCTGACGGATCAATCCGGGATGTGGAGGTTTTCAGCAGCAGGATCGTAGTGAGTGGGAAAGATGTTCTTCATTCAATTGTCCACGATGTTACAGATCGCCGCAAATTGGAAGAGCAACTGCGTCAATCGCAAAAGATGGAGGCTGTCGGGCGTCTTGCGGGAGGAGTTGCACACGATTTCAACAATATGCTTAGCGTGATCATTGGAACGGCGGAGATGGCGATCCAAGGTGTTGACCCTCAAAGCAACCTGTACAGGGATCTGAGACAGATAACCGAAACGGCCCATCGATCTGCGGACCTTACGAGGCAGTTACTCACCTTTTCGCGAAAACAGCTTATCAGTCCTGTTGTGTTGAATTTGAACCAGCAAATTACCAAACAGGAGAAGATGCTAAGTCGGATGATTGGTGAGGATATTGAAATACGGCTTGTGTTGGCGGATGAGTTATGGAACGTATTTATCGATCCGTCCCAAATCGACCAGATCATCACGAACCTCTGTGTCAATGCCCGGGACGCAATTCGCGGTGTTGGGACCTTGACAATTGAGACAGGTAACGTTTTTCTGGACGAGGATTATTCCCGTGCCGACATGCCTGTGCAGCAAGGCGATTACATCATGCTCACCATTTCCGATAGTGGAATCGGGATGGACGCTGAAATTCTAGAGCACATCTTCGAGCCGTTCTTTACAACAAAGCTGCAGGGCAAAGGGACCGGTCTGGGGCTTGCAACGATTTACGGGATTGTGAAACAAAATAACGGCGTGATTCATGTGTACAGCGATAAGGAGTTTGGAACAACTTTCAAGATCTATCTCCCAAGATTTGTTGGTGAAGAGCGTCTGGTGGATGAAAAGAGGGAATTGGAATTCGTTGGCGGAACCGAGACGATCCTGATCGCTGAAGATGAAGTGTTGATTCTTAATCTGTTGAAACAGTATCTGGAGAAGTTGGGTTACACTGTCTTAATCGCAAATTCACCCTCTGAGGCGATTCAAATTGTCAAGGAGTATGAAGACGAGATTCATCTGCTTCTCACCGATGTTGTGATGCCGGAGATGAACGGAAAGGAACTGGAGGAGAAGCTTAAAAGCA
>Ga0272443_10003658_pt1 | contig 17827 bp, 11 predicted proteins | sample SSMAcet12_FD_193581 | JGI IMG/M metagenome (GOLD analysis project Ga0272443, IMG submission 193581) | Marine sediment archaeal communities from Little Sippewissett salt marsh, Falmouth, MA, United States - SSM-Acet-12 | ecosystem: Environmental > Aquatic > Marine > Wetlands > Sediment ... | reverse complement strand
GTCCCCAGGATATAGCCGATATGGCTGACGAAAAGAAGATCGAAATATCGCTGGTTCTCTTTAAACGCGCTATTAGCAGGAATTGTCAATGGCTAGTCGAGGAAGCCAAAAGGACTTATGCAAAAAAAGTCTGGACAGTGGGAGAGTGAGAAAAAGGAGCTGGGAGTTTGCGAAACTGGGAGAAAATGATAGATTGGCAACAAAGACAACCCCTCGAAAAGCTCTCGTTACGGTAAAAGCTTATGGATAGGGAGTTACAGGATGACCGGGGTTTTGATTACGAACCAACCGGAGGGCAAATGCAAATCTCATTATAATAATCCACAAGATAACGAAATGCAAGCTAAAAATGAGGGCATTTTGGAATAGATAAGGCAGATACGCTTGCCGATTCTGCAGAAATGCTTTATTTAAAGTAATTACAGGCCAATGAAGGGGGGCATAAAATACTTGAGGTTTGTTTTTGGAAGACCGATAAAGACGGAAAAGTCCCCCTAAAAAAATTTAAAAAAATTCTTGCGGAACTGATAATTTGGGATTATTTTGGATACAAGATGGTTAGAAGTGACTTACATAATACCCCCAGCCACCCGACAACCGACACGGTTCTATGCAAATGGTCTCGGCGGTCAGGAAATTACCCGCAGTCGGGCGACAGCCTATACCCCGTCCTCCCCGACACGCGCTACGACGAAGTGCTCATAGGCTGGGGCTTCGAGCCTTACGAAAGGCCCACGACAAAGAAGCCCAACGACCAGAAACTCGTGGAGACGACCTACGACCCCGGAACTGACATGATAACCATAACATTTAAGGAGGATTTACTCGCGGACGACTTTTTCGACGGCTATATGGCGGATTGCGTCTGGTATGACGATTACTTATGGATTGTCGGCGGAGGCATGTCCGGGCAAAGAGCAAAACTATTCAAGTTCGATGTATTGACCTGCACGATTGTCGATTCGTCTGCGCCAGTTATTCCGGTTACTCGTTGGGGGCAGGGAATATGCTATTACGATGGGCATTTCTATGCCTGCGATTCACAAGGTAAGATTTATCAGGTCGATACAACACCACCTTATGTTTCATCTTTATGGCTCGACCTTGAAATTATGTATCCCGGTTTGTTCGGCGGCGCTGTTTCAGCTGACGCTATTGTATTTGCACTTGGTTCAATTTGGAAACTCAGAAATCCTGGACCAGCGAATCATATATTAATTCAATTTGACTTGTCTGGAAACGTTATCGATAGCTTTACACTCTCTTCAACCGCAAGTTTCGGCCCGGAGGGGATGACTTTCGACGGCGAATGTTTTTGGTATGCCGACCATTCGAGGGATTATGTCTTTCGAGCCTATCCAAATTCTTTCGGGGATTCTGCCATTGTTCTGATTTCCTGCGACTCAAAAGCACCCGAAGTAGAAATAATCAGCCCAGGCGGGATTATCGATAGAGGAAGCATAACGAGTATTAACTCCTCGGTCGATGACCTCCATCCATATTCCGACGAATGTTCTGTTTTCGTCAATTACTGTTTTGGAATAGATACATTAATAGCTGTTGAGACGACCGCCGAATGGATTGCGCCGAACATAGACTGCGATTCCGGTTGGATTCGCGTTGCTGTGAGGGACTCCTTCTGCAATTGGGGATACGACACAATTTTCTTTGGAATTAGCCAAACCCCGATTACCTACGATGTTTCGCCGGGTTGGAATCTTTTCTCATACCCATTTAGAAACGATACATCTCTAACAACCGTGTTCCCTTATGCCATTCCCCCGGCCTATTACTGGGAAACACGCATATCTTATTACGCTTCAAACTCGATATTGATGCCTAAGAAGGGCTTTTGGATATTGACCGGTGCAGATATTACGGCTGTTATTTCGGGCGACAGCATTTTAACAAGCTATTCCGATTCGGTTTTTGCCGGATGGAATCTAATAGGGGCGATTGGGCACCCTTTACCGGTTAGTTGTATTATAACGGAACCGCCGGGGATAAGAATAGGCCCGATATACGGTTGGTCGAATACTCTCGGTCAATACTTCGAGGCTGACACGCTCCTGCCCGGCAAGGGCTATTGGATACTCTGCACGGAAAACGGGATAATTAACTTAGGAATATAAATTGATAATAGAAATTAACACAACCGAGAGAAACCGAACCTTTGAAGATAGAAGAGAAATAAAATGAAAAAAGCGATAGTTTTATTATTTTTAGTCTTGGTATTTGGCGGAGCTTGCATAGCGCAAATCGTAGACCAATCTCAAGAAGTAATAGGATATGGTTTCGGTTTGAATTCCTATCTTTTTCAACGATGGCAGACTTTTAGACCGTCATTTTATAATATCACTGGTATTGATATTTGTATTTACAAAGTAGGAATACCAAGTAGTGGCATTTCTATTGAAATTAAAGATAGCCTCACAGGGACAACTGAATGGACAGGATACATTAGTGAAAGCTCTATCCCACCAGGAATAAATTGGATACATAAAGATGTCGGCTATTGTGATATTTGTGCTGAGAGACCTTATTACATTATTCTTGAAGCACCAGCAGAAGACTCTGATAATCAATTCGCTTGGCTGTGCCCTCCAGCTCTTGACGAAACTGATTATTATCCCCGTGGTATAGCTGATATGACTTGCGGTTGGCCTGGAAAGGACTATGCTTTTCGAACGTATGGTTATCCAGGAGGAGGTACTGACGAAGTATCTTTGATATCCCCTACTGCTGGTGTTACGATGTACATTGCAGATACTTTCGAAATTAGATGGTCTTCGATATGTGTTGATTTTGCAGAAATCGAATACAGCACAAACAACGGAGATACATGGATAACTCCCGCTATTACCGAAAGTACCCCTTCTGACGGTTCTTACGATTGGCTTGTCCCGGATACGCCATCTGATTCTTGTATAATTAAAGTATCAGATGTCAGCGATTCAACGGTATTCGATATTTCCGGAATTTTTACAATAGCGGGGTCGCTTACCCCACCCATAATAACCTCTTATAATATAATTTCTGGATTTATGGGTTTAATTCCCTCCTATCTTCGTCTTAACTGGTCCGATTCTAATTCTGTAAAAGACTGTTTCAGGATATATCGCTCGGAAGATGGAGGAGAATATGATACTATCGCTGTTGTTCCGCCAATTATGACGTTTTACAACGATCTTGATTATAATCCAGATGTTACAACCAGTTATAAGGTCGAAGTATTTAGAGAGTAATCCTATGAAAACAAAAACGACAATACTAATAGCCTTAATCCTTATTTCGATAAACTCGATTGAAGCCTTGGATTCACCAGTTGTCGATGGCTATACGATTGTGCCGTCGATATTTGGAATAACGCCAGCATATTTGAGATTAAACTGGACGGATTATAACTCAGACAAGGACGGCTTCAGGATTTATAAACAAGAAGGAGCTGGAGAATATGATGTTATTGCCGTTGTTCCGCCAATAATGACTTTTTACAACGACCTTGATTATAACCATAATATAACTACAAGCTATAAAGTTGAAGTGTTTAAAAGTGAAGGTGGTGGTGATTGCGGACCATGTGTGGATATTGACGGCAACAGTTACGAGACTGTGCAAATAGGCGACCAATGCTGGATGGCAGAGAATTTAAAGGTAACCCATTACCGTGATGGAACACCGATACCTACAGGAACCTACTGTGCCTATAACAACGATACTTCGTATGTGGATACATATGGATGGCTATATAATGGGAGTGTTGTAACTGATTCATCTGGTCTTGCTCCATTTGGTTGGCATGTACCTAATAATACTGAGTGGCAAGCTTTAGCCACTTATCTCGGAGGTATTTCGTTAGCTGGTGGTAAAATGAAAGAGGCAGGTCTAGAACACTGGGCAAGCCCGAATATGGGAGCTACAAATGAGAGCGGATTTACTGCTTTGCCCGGTGGCTGCAGAGTCTACGACCTTCATTACTACTTCAGAAATTTAACAACAGTAGGCTATTTCTGGTCTTCTTCTGCTTATCACATTGGTGGCCGATCTTGGGAAATCAGATTGTATTCTGATAGAGAGTCTATTACTTTTATTGATGCATGGAATGGAACAGCATATTCTGTTCGTTGTATCAAGGACTAATAATATATGGTGTATGATTATTAAGAATCTAGAGGTAAAACATGAATAAGATAACATTGTTCTTCATAGCTTTTTCATTAATCGTCGCTTCATGCCTTTACGGAGAAGAAACGGCTATGAGCGAGCCAATTACCATTGGAGCGAATCCTACAATTTTTTCAATGGAATTGATTACCGATTCCGAGCAAACCTGCCCCGCCGGAGGCTCTTATACGTTATGGAGCGTGGAAATATTCACCGACGAAGAGGTCGATATTTCCATCGATGGTTCGGCCACGGGAATAACCGTAACGCCAAATACACCAACCATATCTACGGATGGCCATGTTGGCATTATAGCCACGGTTGAATCCTCCGTGCCGCCTACCGGAGAATCTCCTTATGAGTTCACTATAATAGGAACGAGCGGGGATTACAGCGTGTCAATACCTATTTATTTGCATGTTGCCGATAATGACGATTTGTGCGAGGATATCTATTTGCTTACCCCTTCGGGAGGGGAAGACTACAGTAGTCCATACTTTCAATGGACACCCTGTCCGATTATCAATTATAGATATGATTTAGTAATAAGCGATAACCCCGAGCCGTGGGCATCCCCTATAATCGAACAAAATTTGCTTTCCGATTGCTCATACGATTTAACAAACTACGAATGGAATATGCTTGACTTCGGAGTAACTTATTATTGGAGTGCAAGGGCAACCTGGTGGATGCCCGGCCCGGATAACGCGATCCATAGAATAGATTGGGTAAGCCCGGACAGTTTTACAAAAGTATGTCCACATAGTATAGAACCTTTATTTGTGTGGAATCTTGGCGATACATTGACCGCGGGGGACGAATACTCGGTAGCTATCACTATTTCTGATGAGCTTGGAAATCCGCTGGAGGATTTTTATGGGAACCCGTTGGAAGAGGTTTTGGTCCATTACTCAGATGAAATCCAGGGAAGAACCAGCGTATACTATTCTGCTTCTCCGGGAGACGCTGATTATACCACCGAAGTGCCTTTATATGCCTTAAACGGCGAATACACGATTAGTATCGAATCAATCGAGGCGATAGGCGGATGTTACGAGCCGTGGACGTCCGGCGAAGTAGGAACAACTAACGTTGTATATATATGCGAAGAGTTTGCAGTAGAAGGCGATATATCAATCGGAAGTAATGACGTTAGTATAGGCGACGAGAACTTGCTAACAGTGAGTTATTCAGGATGTCCATTAGACCATGAGGTTGTAATCTCGGTTGAAGTCGAGAGAGCCGAAGATACGGATTCTCCCTATGAACACTACGAAACATATTTGCGAACCGCAACGTTCGATGAACCGATTAACGAAACAGAGATTTCTTTGCCAACGGAAGAGCCCGGCGATTACAATGTAACGGCATATTTCGTGAAAGACGGGGTAAACCATGCCATGATAGGGGGGAAACGTTATTTTGTAACCGATCCGGCAGCAGATAACATGGGGCCTGTTATCGATATTTTACAATGTTACCAAACCGGCGACGGTTATGTTTATATGGCCGTTAAATGCAAAGACATTGGGGGTGGTGAATTTGGAAACATTATTTTGTCACTTCACTACGGTGGTTATATATTTACTGAATCGGAATATACAGCTCTAGATGATTCTATTTATGCTATTCTTGTAACAACAAGTTTTGGATTACCTTTCTCAAGATTGGATGAATTCGGGTTAAGGATACTGGCGCTGGATAACCATGCAAATGATACATACTATCCATCATATAATCGATATTTAAATTTCGTGATTCATGGTGAAGAGGACTTACAAAAAGGGTGGTATATCAGAAACTATGAATCAGGGTTTACAATTGATTTTCAAGACGAAGAGAATTTTACTTTATATAATGGTAAAACCATATATTATAAAATAGTCCCTGATCCTTTTAGTATTAGAGAAGATATCGACGATCACAGAATTACTCAATTAAGGAGTGCCTTCTCACCCGTTCTTGACGATTTGTCTAATGAAGATAAATTTGTTTTACCTCGGGATGGTTTGATTTCATTGAGTACTATTTTTCCAGGGATTCAACCTCAAGCTGACTTTAATGACATAGAAGAAAGTGAAATTCTTTTACAACTGAGAAGAGACAATAGTTTTTCGAGATTTGGCTCTGTTTATCTTTTCTTAATTAGAACCTTAATGCCAATGGGGAGCGTAGCTACAGATCCAGTAATAGCGAATATATTGCTAAATGAATATTTTTATCTGGGGCCATTAATTGGTTCAATTGTCGAATACGCAAATAGCGAAGGTATTGATCTAAATGATGTTGGAGGAGGTTTTTTAGATTGTTATATATTAATTCACGACATTATTATCGACGAAGCTTTCCAAGATATTCTAAAAACAGCTATATATCAAGATATTGTTTCTCACGCATCAGAGTATTCTATGTATTGGGCTCCTGAGTTAATTGGAGAAGCTGCTACAAACGTAGCAAGTCAGCTCGTTTATATTATTTCGGGAATTTTTAATTCCTTACCGGCAATAATGGACGCGGCATTTGCCCCAGTAGTAGCAGAATTTGAATTACACAAAACAAATAGATTTTATGCAACAATAGACGAATCAAATTCATTCAACAAACTCCCCGGAACGACATTAGGTTCAAGTGAAAAAGTTTATCCCGGTGATGTGAAGAGACTTCAAGTCGCAGTTGATAGACATCCTTCGATTTCCTTTGGGAAAAGGTATATCGGAATCGATATTTATTCTCCGGATGGAGAAAGGGTGGATAGCACAAAGACGCCTTTAGTCGATGCAGATATTGTTTTCCCATCAGGTATTGACCATAATACACCGCCGAAAACCTATTTTGAATCGGAATTATTCCATTTCGATCCGGATAAATATGAACCCGACAGCAGACCATATAAATATGTAATATGCGTCTATGAAGGAGCGCCTCCTGGTGTAATCTATGGTGATGCATACGGACAGACCTTTGGAGAAAGATGGATACTTAATCCGAATAAATATGAACGAGAGTTTTGGGTTAGCAACCATTTCGAACCCTTACCGCCTGAATGGGGAAGCTATAAATACTACCTTGGATCATTGCTTCTGAATTTTTATACGAACATTGATGACGAAAAAGATATAACTAAATGGGTATTGGTAAGGTCGGACAACGAAGACAACCCATACGATGAAGATTCCTACTATCCTGTGAACACTATAGATAATATTGCAATGGATAGTATACCCATAGCTATTCCATTCTCTTCACTAAATACCGATTATACGTATCATTTTAAGCTTCAGGCGTTTAATGATAATGGCTCAAGAAGCAGCAATTACTCTGAGATACTATCAATTACAACACCGAGTGAGTTTCCTGGTGAAGGTTATGCTGGACCAAGCATAACAATAACATCATCGGACCTAAGTCGTGCGCACGCTTCTTCAAGATCACCCGATACGATGGCCATTATAACTGGAATAGCATTTTCAACTGGTTCAAGCAACTTAACAGAATTGAAATGGAGATACAAATATAGAGATGAATATACTTTTTCAGAATGGATTTACGTCTTTGAAGAAGACACACTTGAGGGTATTTCTTCAATAAATTTCGAAATCGTAATACATGACACACTTTTCTCTTTATCTGGATATTATGAAGTGCAGATTAGAGTTGAAGATGATAATCTCTATAATAACAGCTACACACATAACTTAGATATTTTAAACTTAAGTTCAATAGATTCGTTCTATGTAGATTTCGTAGGTTATGATAGAAACCAGTATGTATCTTCTTTACCTTGCACGTTAGAGGGACATTTTTATAAGAATGCAACAAGCGAATTTTTACCTTACATCAAAGAAATATCGGATTCGATTTGGGAGTTAGCAATTGCTGAGGATGGTTCATTCGATACGGATTCTGAAGGGTTTTATATAATAATAGACGAAGAACCAGCAAAAGCCATAGATACGTTTGAAGTAATAGGTGTATACACCCCAACTGATGATACTATTGGGCAAACTAATAATCTTATACTATTCTATGACTTCGATTCCCTCAATGCTGTTTCATTAATCGAGCCTTCTGATTCAACATTGATAAGGTCTTTACCTTGTCGGTTCATTTGGAACTCACCAGAAAGTCTGAATATACCTGTCTTATATTTTATTGACATAGCTTCTGATTCTGTGTTTTCTGCTGTTGATACAATAATAGCAACAGAAGATACAACGCTTTTGGTTACAACTCTCGACAATACTGGCACCCATTACTGGAGGGTGAGATATAAAACTCCTACTGGGCGTTCTGGCCCGATTTCTTCAGAATTTATATTCACATTTGGCAATTATCCAAATATGATCCTGTATTGTTTAGAAACCGGATCTCAATATACATGCACAACGGATAATCATGTTATGATCTGGAATGCTGAAAGATATGATTCGTTTTATGCTTCCGAAGATACATCAAGACCGGCAGTTTCATCTACAGGTTGGACACCATTTATTGAAGATTCGATAGTATATCCTATTTCGCTTACAGCAGGTAATGGATTAAAGAAGCTTTATCTTTGGGTTAAAGATAGCCTATCAACAATTAAACCTGATAGCGGATATTTAGTTTATGATAGTATAGAATTGAAAGATACGATAATTACGCCTCCTCCATTATCACTATACGATTTAAATAGTGGTAATGAAGAGTATACTTCATCAAATTCGGTTGCTATTGAAATAGAAGAGGATACTAGCCTATTTAAATACTATCTTACTACAGAAGCTTATGTGCCTGAATATTCAGATTCATTGTGGTTTTACTTTTTTCCAGAGAACTTCATATTTACAGATACTTTGTTAAATCCATTTCGTTTAAACCTATATGTCGCTGATAAATATGGTAATGTATCAACAACACCATCTACAGATTCCATATTGTACTCTTCCTCGATTGACCTTTTATATTCAGTCGTATGTTCAATTGGTGCTTCTGAAAGAATTTGTTATAAAAATTCTTCAATTTTCTATAATGATTCGATCGCTCAAGATTTTAACTTAAGCCTTATTATAGATTCGCTGTATTCTGCGCCTATAAAAATGGTTTGTTTTTCTGGATTAGGAGATGTTGAAGATACAATATTTTATGGCGATTTCATTCTACCAGATACGCTGGGATTAATTTATTCTGTTGATTCGACACTTAATGGTGATGAAAATATATCCATCATTATATATGACACTTTGGATAATTGTAAAATCATTCAAACAAATGTTAAAAAAGACAATTCACCTCCAAATCCAATTGTTAATAAAGAAACTTATTCTGGAGGTATTGATTCAACAGCTTTAGATATTGACTTTTCAGATTTGCATTCGGGATTAAATAAAATAGAATATGCACTTTATTCTCAACCTAGTTTAGGGGGTGAATTGATATCAGGTTGGACGACTATTATCGAATACCCCATCGAGTATAAATGTTTGTTTACAGGTAATTGGTTAGTTCCGGCTTTAGATTCTGCTTATATATCCATTAGGGCTACCGATAATTGTGGAAATTCGAGAGTATATGAAGACTTAGCTAATGTAAACACTGGCCTATATATAGAATCAAATGACTCAGTTTATGATGAACCTAGCTGGATTCCTGATTCTGTTATTAATAGAGGTGATTTAGCTTTCTTATTATTACCTGATTTTATTAAATTGAAAAATAGCAGCAACGATACTCTACAAATAGGTCTTTCAGTGGATGATTCTGAAACGTTCTGGGAATTGGCTACAAATATTGGGGACACAACGAGACCTTTCGATTCTACACTATGCTATTATAACTGTTATAGCATCGGCGCAATCTTCGCGGACGTCGAACCTCTGGAAGACGAATTCGATGATACGACGACTCTGATTCAACCGGACGAAGTTAATTGGTGTGCATCGGGTGTATTCGGTGGGATGGAATACATAACTCCGGGTGATTCGACCTATTTATGGCTTAGAATCGATACCCCGCCATGGTATTCGATAGGCGAGGAGGCGATTCAATTGAAGATAAGTCATCAGGTTTGGACAGAGGATTGATGAAAAATTCACATATCCCCCTGGGTCGCGGTGGGGGGACGGAATCTATTTGGTTCGGGCGACGGTTGGTGAGCAGGAGATTACGAAACGGTTGGTTTATTTGAAGTAATTAGACACAAATTACTGCATAGCAAACACCGCTTTTGCGGGGTTTGCTATCATCTACTATCTCATTTCCCTCAATTCTCCTAACTCCTTGCCCTGCAACAATAACGCCCGTCTTTCCAAATTCAACGGCGCGCTATCCAACTTCCACGGAGGGCATTACGGGTTCAACGGCGGCCTTTCGCACTTCAACGGCGCGGTTGCACACTTCACGTAAAGCCTATCCAACCTCAACATCGCCAAAATCATGCCAACGGCAAGGCTTCAAACCTCAACGCCCCATCTCCCAGCGTTAACGGCGCGTTTGGGAACATCACGGAAGCTCTTTCACGCCTCATCGCAGTCAAAACCAGGCCAACGGCACAGCTTACGTGTTCATCGGCCACTAAAATCGGCCCATCGTCGAGAATGTTTCATAACCAAAGCGAATCGCCGGATGCGTTGAGCACAAATATCAGCCAAAGTTGCCCGCCCGAAGCATATCGCAGGTCGGTGTCGTTGCCCAGGTTCATACTGCAGGCGAGGGCGGAACCTTCGTCACGGACTGGCTGTAACAAAGCTCGGGAACCGAAAGCGCGACGAAACGAATTGTGTATCAGTAAAGAAGGGCATGACGTCCGCGACGCCATGCCCTGACGATAGCTCTCTGGCGCTATGTCTCGGAGAAAGCCTTATTGAGTGCAACGGATTCGACCCGAAAGACCAGATGGAGCGCTATATTCGTTGGCGCGACGAAGGCTACATGAGCAGTAACGGAGAGTTCTTCGATATAGGCAACACGACAGCTACGGCACTAATCCGTTTCGAAGCCAGCGGAGAACCTTTCAGCGGCTCAACTCACGATTGGAGTGCTGGAAATGGTTCTATAATGAGGTTAGCTCCGGTTCCGATGTTTTTCTCGACCGACATGAGGGCAGTCGTCCATTATTCCGGAGAGAGTTCCTGGACAACTCACGGTGCAAGAGAATGCATCGATGCCTGCAGATTTTTCGGCAAACAGATAGCGATGGCGCTTCAGGGAGCAGGCAGGGAGGATATTCTGTTTAACGCCTGTGATGAAGCCTTGCCAATGGATTCTCTATCGCCTTCGATAGCTGAAATCGTCAGAGGAAATTACCGAAACAAGACCGAGACTGAGATTCGAGGAAGCGGTTATGTCGTCCACAGTCTGGAAGCGGCTCTATGGTGCTTCTTTAAGACGGATGACTTCAGGGACGCCATTCTTAAAGCAGTCAATCTCGGTGATGACGCAGACACTACAGCTGCAGTCAGTGGTCAAATTGCAGGAGCATTCTACGGTGTGGAGGATATTCCGGATTCATGGATTGCCAGATTGGCGAAGCGGGATATGATTGAGGAGATGGCGAGAAAGCTGTTTGGGAGGGGAAGTTGACAATCATGAAAAAAAATTATTTTTTTCTTGTTTGTTTCAGTTTTACGAGTTATCTTCGAAATAGGAAAACTCAGTCGTTGATTGTGGGGACAGCGACTTAGGGAGTGAAAATAGAAGCCAAGGGCGAAGTTATGGAACTTTGGAAAAAGCTTGTGATAATTCTGTTCAGCCTAGCATTAGTGGCTTGCTCAACTTATGCCCAGAAGTGCTTCTGGTGGACTGTCTCCTCGTCTGGCGATGTCTGGACTGAGAGTGACAGCATCAACGGCTTCACCGTAGGGCAGGTTTCAGCTGGACCAGTCGCGGATGAAGATAGTTCACTAATTGCGAATTACGGCTTCTGGAATGACTTCCTCCATGATTTGACGCTATGCTTTGACATAAGAACATCTTATGGTGATACTTTGACTTGGTGGAACGCAGGAACCCTTTCTTATGCTGAAACTCGAACAATGTCTATCTCAGACAGCATCGTGATAACTAACTGCGGAGATTGCCATGTTAATTTCGGTCTTGCTGTTGATTCTGTATATCCTGGAGAGTGGAGTCCCAATTTCTGGGTTGATAATGACCGTTTTGTGCTGAGGGGGAGTTTCACTGATGAAGCCGATGTGCCAATCTCTTTTGATCGAGTTGAAGATTATTTGAAAATCTCAAATACATGGGCAACACCGGAAAAATTTGGCCCCGAAGGTCATGATATGGGACTAAATGAACAATACTATCTCTGGTTTCAACTGATGATGCCGACTGGATCAAGTGCGACATTTGAAATAGATACACTTCCAGGGGATACCCTTTGGACAATACGTGTTGAGTCGACAATAAGAGTGGGAATTACCGGCAGGTCATATCTGCCTTAATTATAAGGAGCGATAATGAGAAGAATAGCGATTTTATTAGCGATTATCACGATAACAGCGAGCCTGTTCGCGGTGCCCTCGAAGATGTTCTTTCAGGGGAAATTCACCGACGATGTGGGGACACCAATTGATGGGACCCGCGATGTAATAACGAACATCTGGGATAGCGAATTCGGCGGTGAACTCCTCTGGAGTGATACCAACACTGTTGAGTTCAATACAGGGCTTTTTGTTCAGTTATTAGGAGACGATACGCCGATACCTGATTCATGCTTCGAAGATGGATTGGTTAAATTCCTCGAAATTATCGTTGACGGCGAGGCACTTACTCGCAAGCCTCTCGTTACCGTCCCTTATGCCTTCCATGCGGCATTTGCGGATAGCGCATTGGGAGCATCAGTTAATTACGATACGATATTCGCTTACATCGATACCTTTCTTACCGATACACTCGGGGCATATCTGGACTCCACATGGCGAGTTGATCTCGACACCCTTCAAGCTTATCTCGATACGACTTTCACTTCACACTCAATCCTGTGTTCTCTTATTACTCATTATGTTGAAACCGGATCGCTTATCATTGACTCTTCAACCTGGTCTGACTCGTCTCATTGGACGGGGTATGTCCACTGGGATTCGATTGGTGGAATCCCTGATCCGACCACAGATACCAATTTCATTCGGAATCAAAGGGAAGGAATCCAGATAGGTGATTTCAGGATATCAGGTCTTGGAGAAGCAGAGACTTTAATTGCAAGAAATAGGTTAAAGATCGACGGCGAGTTGTTAGACAGCATTGGATTGCCGGGAACTTCAAATCAAGTATTGATGAGTACTGGGACTAAACCGATTTGGGCGAGTATTCCGCCTTATGCTGGTGCAACACATGATGCAAGCCTAATTGGCACTGGAACAATACTTGATCCGCTGGGAGTCCATTTCGATGGTTCTGGGAGCGCGATGACAGTTGCGAGAAGCGATCACTCTCATAGTGCAGTTGTCCCGGGGGACATTGCTTACTCAGACTCAACTGGAGCAGTGGCTTGGATTGACATTGTTGGAATCCCTGATCCGACCACAGATACCAATTTCATTCGCAACCAGAGGGATGGCATTCAGACAGGTGATTTTAGGATTTCTGGTTTAGCTGAAGTAGAAACTCTTGTCGCGAATGCAGGGGTCGAACTCGGAGGAGTTTTTAGAACTACATGGCCAAGTGGAGCTGGAGGTGGATTAGTGGGAGTAGGAACTGACAACTACATCCCTCGATGGAGAGGAACAGACACTCTTGAGAACTCAGTTCTATACCAGAGTGACGCAGGTAACGTCGGAATTGGAACTACATCTCCTGGATATAAGCTTGATGTTAATGGTGGTATGCATTTAACAGGTCCTCTATATGACGCTGCCTCTTTACCAGGAACTTCCAGTCAAGCACTACTGAGTGTTGGAACAGCAGTATTCTGGGGTACAATCCCTACTACCGGTCCGGTTATTCATGATGGAAGTCTCGCAGGTGATGGAACTTCACCCGTTCCATTGAGGGTGAATTTTGCTGGAACTGGTCTTGCTTCTACTGCTTCAAGAAGCGACCACACCCATGAAACAGTTATTCCTGGTGATATTGCCTACGCTGATTCGACAGGTGCAGTGGCTTGGAGTGACATAACTGGAATGCCTGCTGGTTTTGCAGATGGTATTGACGATACTTCAGTTGTTAGTGGTGGTGGCGACGATTGGGGAGCCGACACAGTAAATCACGACGTCACTCTTATCGGTGCAGGAACTGACGCTTCGCTTTTGAGTATTGCACCTCAAGGGGCGGATACCGGACAGGTGCTCAAATGGACAGGCTCGACATGGTCACCAAGTGGGATAACCTCGCCGGTAGATCCTGCCGATACCATTATTTATTCGACACCGAGATTAACCGGAATGGGCACGAGCGGAAACCCATTGGATATTGCCCAACAAGGAGCAGGAACCGGGCAGGTGCTTAAATGGGACGGTGAAGCTTGGGCACCAGCAGATGACGAAGGCAGTAGCGCTTACGCCGACAGTGCGGGCGCGATTGAAGACGGTGGAATAGACTGGGCGGATTTGAGTGATGAAGTAATTGATAGCCTGATAGCAATGCTTGATACTTTTTCTGTTTCCTCATCGGGGTTGGATTTCTGTGGGGCGTTTAACAAATACTGGCCACATTTCCCTGATGATACAACGTTCTACTTACCGGATTCTTGTGACTACATGTTCATTCAATTCGTCTATGGTGTGATAAACTATACTGGAGTTTATAGGCGAGGCACTCCTGCTGAACAGGTACCTTTTCTTTTTGGTGAATATGGGAGCAATGATTTCTGGATAAACAATATCGAATGGCAACACGATAGCTGTCTTAATATAACATCGTCAACTACTGCTGATCTTGAGATTTGCAGAATTACGGCCTATTACTTTAAAGATGTCATAGGTCGTTCAGGACATTGCGACACATGCAACTATGCCGATACGGCGGGTTTTGCCTTTTACGCCGACAGCGCGGGGGCGGTGATAAATGGTAGTATCGAATGGAGTGATCTATCCTCTGATCTAATAGATAGTCTGATGTCATTAAGATCAATTTCTTCCAGTAGAGGAACGTGGGTAATTGTAGACAGCTACAAAGTTGCTTCAGCAGATATAGATACAATTATTTTTGAAGACGACCTAGAAGGATGGTCAGCACTCAAGCTAATTGGCTATGGGACATTAGATGGATCTAGTGCTCTACTCGAAGATTCTGAGATAAGAATCAGGATTAATGACGATAGAAGTAATCGTTATGACCATTCTATAGCTGAGATATCAGGTTACTCTGGTGTTTTTTCAGACACTTCAGGTTTCTTAGGCTACTGGGATGAAAGAACGGGAGCACCAAATTCATTTGAATTAGATATTTTCACAAATGTTGTGAATGTAGGTACTTGCGTAATGAATATAGTCAATAGTGCAGGTTGTAGTAGCGATCCTGGCGATATTAAACATCAATACGGAACAATTAGTTATATCGGTTCTTCGGCTTTGGATAGATTAGATATATATAATCCTTCAAATCGAAATGTATTTAGGATAGGAACTGAGTTCATTCTATTGGGTTTAAAATATGGTGATTCGAGTGCTTTTTTAGTAGATTCTGCATCATGGTCAATGTATTCTGACTCAACTGGTGCGGTGGCGTGGGAGGATATCATCGGAATACCTGATAGTGTTTATGCTGGGGGTTCTGGGAGCGATTTCGGATCTATGTGTGATGGACCTTTGACTATTCTTTCGCACGATGCGGAAACGTCATATATTCCAATCGATGTGAACGTAACTTCAGCCGCTTCGGGTCAATATCTATATTTACCTGAAGAAATCGGGTGTTCAGGAGGGGAGATAATCGCGCTGTCGTTCATGCAGAATTCACCGGCAGGAGCTGATGCCGAGAATATTACGGTTTATCTTAAGAATACTTTCGCGTCCGATCTGATAACTGGTTACGATAGCGATTATGGGACGGAGGTATTCTCTGGAACTCTAGATTTGACATCTTCAGCCATGGTAACAATTGAACCTGAAACCTTATTTGTTTATGAAGGGAATTCCCTGCTTCTGACGATCACTAAGAACGGAGGAAGCGCTGTTCCTGGCGTTTCATGGTGGGTTGCCCCCGTGGATAGCGACACCATGGGAAGGTATAATTCAGGCGTATCGGGAATAACCCCGGAATATGGGATTCTCAGAAGACCATATGTGGAGTTAAATACAGAGACAACTTTGGATGTTGTAACTAACGTAAACGGGATAAGCGGAGTGGTGAATATTGAAGGGACAGGGCTGATCTCAGTTGATACTAATATCGATTCAAATGTAATCAGGATAAAATATGATGGATCCAATGGCTTCAGAAGAATTTACAAAGATACTACAAAAGTATGTAACACTTGGGATGGACCTGTGACATTGGGAGAATATTTAATATTAGGAGGAACTCTAACAACCGATCTACTCATAAATTGCAATGTTACTCGTGCTATTACTCCCGGAGGTACTAACAACTCATATGCAGAATTAAAAGTCAATGGTGTAGTTATGGATGAAGCTAAGTCAAGCATTTTAAATGATGATCCGCCGGGTGTATTGATTTCGGAAATATTATCATGTTCATTAGATTCAAGCGAAATTGATTTTTCTTCTGACATAAATGTTCAAATTATAGGATCCGGAGGTCTGGGTACTGGATGGAGAACTTGTAAAAGAAAAATAACTATATATGGAAAATGAAAGCAAATATCCCCTATGTCTTTCTGCTCAGTTATTGGAGTAAATTTGAGTATGACAAATTTTCTAAAAAAACGTTGGTTAACAAACCGCCGCACCAATCATATGTTAGCAGTTTACAGGGGAAGAAGTTCAATTCCCGATCGTATCGGAATGACAGAGAAAGGAATGGCGAAATGCCGGTTCTTATTGTTCTTTAATAAGTTATGGGTGTTTATGTGGCGCGAGGGGGGGGGTGAAAAGGCCGCGCAAATGTGTTCGTGGAGCTTGCAAATGTGTTGACAGAGCTTGCATGGTTGACAGAATAGCTTTAATATTTTATGGAAGAACTTGCAAAGGAGTTTGGAGAGCACACATGAGTGTCGCCGAAGCTCGCAAAGGTGGCTACAGAGAAGACTCTCGCGAGCATAAAAAAAACACCGAGATACTGGACATATTCATCGGTCGAACTGCATTTCTAATAAAAAAGAGGATTACGCATCGAGTGATAAGTATTTCGGATCAGATAAAAAACATCCCAAGAAAGATAAAACGAGATTTCATTTTACACCAGCGGAGTAGATTCTTCCTGATGAATGCAAACTGGTTTTTGCAAAAATGTAACTTAATCACAGAAAGGTAACATTTCCAAATTCTCCATAACACAAAACTCTATAACGAGATATCCAATATGTGAGTCTCTTTCTCAAATTTTCTCCTTGAATATATGTTACGAAATGAGTATATTATCTCTTAAAGTAACATAATCAAGGAGGGCAAGGTGAAAACCAAAAATCCAGTCGAACCGATACGGAAAATCAAAGACATCGAGAATATCAAGAGAATTCTCAAAGGCGAAAAAAGCTATCGCAATTATTGCCTTTTCATTTGCGGGATCAACTGGGCACTTCGGGCATCGGACTTACTCTCGATCAAAGTGGGGGATGTCCGTG
>Ga0272443_10003657_pt1 | contig 17827 bp, 13 predicted proteins | sample SSMAcet12_FD_193581 | JGI IMG/M metagenome (GOLD analysis project Ga0272443, IMG submission 193581) | Marine sediment archaeal communities from Little Sippewissett salt marsh, Falmouth, MA, United States - SSM-Acet-12 | ecosystem: Environmental > Aquatic > Marine > Wetlands > Sediment ... | reverse complement strand
TTTGAACACACGCAAAATATCCTGCAATGCCGCCGCCGTTTCACTTGTCACGATCCCCACATTCATGGGATATTTTGGTATCGGTTTTTTACGTTCCGATTCGCAAAGACCTTCTTCGATCAATTTTGCCTTCAGGATCTCGTATTGAATAAATAATTCGCCTTTTCCCGATTCCTGAAGCGATTGTACGATAAACTGGTATCTTCCATGCGGTGCGTAAACGCTAAGACCACCAAAAACCAGGACTTCCATGCCAACTGCCGGCTTTGTTTTCAATTGCGCGGCCGTTGTCCGCCATATAACAGCGGGAAGCACGGCACCGGGATCTTTAAGTGTAAGATAAATGTGCCCGCTGCCATGGAATTTACATTCTGATATTTCGGCTTTGAGCAATACATCCGGGATATCATTTTCCAGTTTACTTTTGATCATGGCCGTGATGTCTGAAACGCTTTTGATGTTTAGCATGCTAAAAGAAAATAACATAATTGAGATTTTTATGAAAGAACAAATACGTAAAACGTGAGACGTAAGATGTAAAACGTTATAAAAAGCGCTATAGTGAAAGCTTGAAATGCTAAATAATCTGTCATCTTGAGTCCTTCTTCGCCAAGGCTACGAAGGATAGACTCTTTTTTCATAATTAAACAGCCTGTCCACCGAAGCCTTGTGCGTAGGTGGGAAAGATCTATTCATGAAAAAAAGTTATTGAAATGTTGAAACGTTGAAAATCTGGAGTCAGAGGTATAGAGTGTGTAAACGATAAACGATAATAAAGAAAAATAAACGTGTCATCCTGAACAACGTCATGCTGAACTTGTTTCAGTATTGATTCAGGATCGGTTAAAATGCTTTATATGTAAAAGAGGTTTTGATGATTTATTATAGCGATCCCGGATAAAATCGCAGTAACGATTTTTCCGGGATGACAATTTTATTTTTATCTTAGAATGGATATTACTGTTCTCTACACTTCTTTGTTCATTATTCATTATTTACTTCGATTGTTCAAATGTTCTAATGTTCGATATTCATTATTCAAGGTCTCTTATCTCACACAAAATATTATCAAATAAAAATAGACATGATTCCTCATGTCTATTTATTCTATTATAAAAAAAGAGACCGCAAACGGTCTCTTTAAAAATTATTTGTTTTTCTTCTTATGTCTATTCTTTCTAAGACGCTTTTTCCGCTTATGGTTGCGGATCTTGCCTTTTTTACGTTTTTTACCGCAGGGCATTAACCTACCTCCTTATAGCACATTTTTCTTCAAATTGTCGTTGACCCGTTCTTTTAGTGATTCAGAGGCTTTGAAATAAGGCAAATAATGTTCAGGTACCTGAACCGTTTCACCTGTTGAAATATTACGGGCTGCCTTGGCCTTGCGGGTCTTTAATATAAAATTACCGAAACCGCGTAGGTCAACTCTCTCGCCCTGAATCAATGCTTCACTTACGATGGTAATGAAGCCTTCAATAACCGCTTCCGTCTCAACCTGGGTTAAGCCTGTCTGCGCCGATATTTCTTTTATAATGTCTGATTTTCTCATAGCCGTGTAAGATAGTTTTTTTTAAAAGTTTATGCAAGAAAAATTATTGTATCCTGATCTTATCTCCGGGATAGATCTTGGAATAATTCATGCTGGGATTCAATTTCTTAAGATCATTCGTACTCAATCCGTATTTTCGCGCAATTTTTTCAAATGAATCACCGCTTTTTACGGTATAATATTGTGCAACGGTCTGATAACTGTCACCTTTCGGTACCCAGATCGTCAGTTTTTGATTTGGATAGATAAATTCGCCATAGACCAATCCGTTCCAAACCCGGATCCTGGAAGCGCGGGTATCGTAGATCTCGGCAATATCGCCCAAGGTATCTCCGGGTTTAACCGTATAGATGATCTTCCGGTGCGAAGCAGACAGATCCGGTTTTCCAGAGGAAGACGATGAAGATGAACTGTAGACAGATCCCGAAGCCAATTTTGAAGATCCGCCCTGTGGAAGGATCAGTTTTTGACCGATATAAATTCTTGATTTGCTTGTCAACTTATTCGCGTTAACAATATCCTGGACCGTTACGCCGTATTTCAAAGCGATCTCGGAAAGTGTATCGCCGGATTTTACTTTATAAACAACATGGGTAGGAGCCGCTTCCATCACAAGTATTTCGCGCTCAAGTACTTCACGTTTACCTTTGGGAAGTCTGATCGTATAGGGATAGGCCGGCGTATTGAATTTACGTAATTCGGGGTTGATCTCTCTCAAATCGTCAAATTTTATTCCGCAAACACGTGCGATCTTTTCCAATTCATAACTCTGATCGAGCGTAAGCGTATCAAAATCTCCCCAGATGGCTTTCGGTTTATAATCGACAAACCCGTATTTTTCAGGTTCTATACATATCGCGGCAACCGCCATGATATGAGGAACGTATTTACGTGTTGCTCTCGGCAATGTTTTCATCTGCCAGTAATCCCGCGTCTGTTCATAGCGAATGGAACGGGCGACACGTCCTTCGCCGGCATTATAGGCAGCCATAACCAAATACCAGTCCTGAAATTCTTCATACAGATAAAGTAAATATTTAGCGGCGGCTTCCGTAGCTTTAATGGGATCCCGCCGTTCATCCACCCAGTAATCGTATTTTAATCCAAAACTTTTCGCTGTATAGGTCATAAACTGCCATTGTCCCATGGCACCCACATATGATAAGGCATCGGGTTTCATTTCGCTTTCGAGCATGCTCAAATAGATGAATTCCTCGGGAACACCGTTCTCGCGGAGGATCTTCCTGAACAAACGATCATATGTTGCCTTGGTTTTGATCCAATTCTGCATATCGCCACGTCGCTTGGTCTGGAACATTTTAATAGACGTTTCAACACGGCTGTTGATCATAATGGGAACGTGGCCGTCACGGTCCTCGAGGACAACATAATCCTTACTGCCATCGTGAGCAAAATGCTCATCTGTTAAGGACTTCATGGCCTCCTGAAGATCGGAAAGGGAGAATTGTTCATGAAGTTCGCTCATTTGCGGAGCATATTCTTCAAACTCACTGACGATTTGGTCTGTAAATTCAACAAATTGTTCATATTGGATCTCATCCATTCCGTTATAGGACTCGATCTTTGCGAGTATATCAAAAATAATACTTAACTGAAATTCCACTTCAAGTGAATCATTATCTTTCTGTGCCAGCAAGGCATCAACATAATGCACTTTTGCTTGTGTTAAGTGTTTATCAAACGGAGTAATGAATTCTTCCGCTTCATCCAGCGTTACGATCTCGGTTGAGATCTCATTTTTTCCCGTATCATTTATCGTGACCGTTTCTAAAGTCACGGGGCCCGCTTCTTGAATGACCTCCCGGTTCCCTGAAAAACATGAGCTTAGAACAATAGCAAGAATAAGTAATTGTATGCCAGCTTTAAATTTCATTCATCATCCCTTGTTACATTTTTTCGGGTGCGCTGACACCCAAAATTCTTAATCCGTTGGCCAATATGATCTTGACTGCATCAATAAGTTGCAGGCGTGCTTTGGAAAGTTCGATATCTTCCGTTACGACACGATGAACGGAGTAAAATTTATGAAATGCGGTTGCGAGTCTGTATAAATAATTTGTCAGGTGCATGGGCTCCAGACTGTTTTTACATAAATCCATAACATCGCCAAATTCTAACATGGTCTCGATCAGTTTGATGATCTCCGGTTCTTTCAACAGTGACAAATCCGCTTTTTCGAATTCATCAATTCCTTTTTCAGTACTATGAATCAGAATATTGCACATTCTGGCATGAGCATATTGAAGATAAAACACGGGATTTTCATCTGTTTGTTTCTGAGCAAGTTCAAGATCAAAATTAAGATGCGAATCCATACTGCGCATTATATAAAAATATCTTACAACATCCGTACCGGCAAGGTCCATTAATTCGTCTAGTGTTACAAAATTTGCCTTACGTGTGGACATTTTAACTTTTTCACCACCTCGAGTTAAGGTAACAAACTGATGAATAAGAACTTTGATATGCGATGTATCCAGTCCCAGAGCTTCAAGCGCGGATTTGACATCCGGATATGTGGCATGGTGATCGGCACCAAAGATATCGATCACAAGATCAAACCCGCGGTTGATCTTTTCACGATGATAGGCAATGTCGGGCAGACGGTAAGTAGGCTCTCCGGTGTTCTTAACCAGAACCCGGTCTTTTTCTGCACCGAACTGCATAGCTTTCAACCAGGTGGCACCATCCTTTTCATAGGTATGGCCTCCCTCTGCGAGCAAGCCCAACACCTCTTCTATCTTACCTGTTCTATAAAGATCTTTTTCATTGTAATAAACGTCATGTTCAATACCCAGACGTTTCAATGTATCGCGAATTGAAATAAAAATGGATTGGGATGCGAATTCAATAAAAAGCTCAATATCCTTTTCTGTTTTATTGTCACCATGGTTTTTTCTGAAATCCTCGGCGATATCAATAATATATTCCCCTTCATAGCCGCCTTCGGGTATGTTCAGTTCTTTCCCCAGCAGTTCGTTGTATCGTGCAAGAACAGAAAGCCCCAGCATCCGCATCTGCCTGCCTGCATCATTGAAATAATATTCGCGCGTAACGTCATAATCATGCCACTCGAGGATCCTTGAAACCGTATCTCCCAATACGGCTTGACGTCCATGACCGATCGTCAGCGGGCCGGTTGGATTAGCTGACACAAATTCGACCTGGACGGTTTTCCCTTTGCCGTCATGTGTTTTTTGAAACGAATCTTTTTCATCCCTGATCCGGGGTATGAAAGATTGAAAATAAGCGGGTGAAAAAAAGAAATTGATGAAACCGGGAGCAACGACCTCGATCTTATCCAAACCTTCAATATTTCCTTTTAGCTCCTGAGCTATATCGCCGGCAATATCAAGAGGACGTTTTTTCAACTGTTTTGCCAAAGTTAATGCCACATTTGAACTGACATGACCAAAATCGTTTTTTTTCGGACGTTCAACGGAAAAAGCGGAGCTATCCCAACCCTTATCTATCAAACATTTTCGTATTTCTTTGTATACCGCTTGTAGCATGTATCCCTCAAAAAATGACATAAAAAAACGAGTTGCCAATGCAACCCTCTAACCATGGAAAACTAATAGTTTTCTCAGTCTATATCAAATAAAATTTTTTATAAAATGTTCCTTGAAAATTAAGGTTGAGGTTGAGGTTAAGGTTGAAAAAGACCTGCCAGCTGAATCCCGAATAAAATGAGGGACTGCTGGCTAGTCAAAAAAAATTTTTGAGTGTTAATGTAAAGAATTGGTTTTATCTAAATATGATCAAGATAGCTATATCCGCATTTGCTCTATGATGGGATCGTTGATATCAAGAGGAGTGACCTGCATTTCGGTCATATCATTGTCCGAGTGTACGCGCACGCTGATATTTTCACCTGATTTGGCTTTTGAATATCTTGCCACCAATTGTGAAGCTAAACGCATATCCTCTTCAGAAAAAATACCTGTCCCGATCGCATAGGCACCTATGACATCGACCAGTTCAAATGAATATCGACCCGGTTTAAAAGGCAATAATTTATAATATTCGTCTTCATCTCTTGAAATTACGAGTTTTGCCGTATCTGAAAGTCTGAAGTGCCGTCCGATCTTTAATAGAGCCGTTTCGGATCTGGGAAAATTTTCTTTCCCAAACTGTTCCAAAAGATCTTTGAAACGATCACCGTACTCACGATTAATAAGATAGCAATTGCCGCCAGCTGCCACGGCTAAATTTTCAACACCCAATTCTTTGGCTAATTTCAATTGCGCTGTTCGGCCTCTTCCGGTAAAACCTTTGAGTTTTTTCCGGTCGATCATGCCCTCCAATTCGGGAATGGTCGGTGCCAGTCTCAATGCCGACAGCGGCCGCAGCAGGCGTCCTTCAATACCGCTTTCTTTCATGGCGATCTTCATTTGATGAGCCAATTGGCTTTTGGGCCGCTGCCCCACCACCTCACCGGTAAAAACAAAATCGGCACCTTCTTCTTTCATCACCCGCGCAGCAACTTTCAGCATGTGCAAGTGGCAATCCAGACATGGGTTAACATTTTTGCCGTACCCGTATTTGGGATATAAAAGCGTATCCCAATATTCATCCTGAATATTTTCAATGCGAAATTTTATACCCAGAGCTTTTGCGGTATCTTCAACCGTACGCTTGCCATCGGCGGAAATTTCTTTATGGTCTGTAAATCCCGTCCGGATCAACAGGCCCGTTATATCGACACCTTGTTCTTTGATAAGAGCGACGGCAAGAACAGAATCAAGCCCTCCGGATAATAAACCGATGGCTTTTACTTTTTTTCCCATGGAAGATCTTTCTCTTCGATACGGTTTTTCTTGACCAGTTCGATATGATAACCGCAGTCTTCAAAACAGGCCTCAATAATATTCTGATGCGTTCTGAATCGGTCATAATGGATGATAACAATATCCGAATCGGGATATGCCACGAACATTTCCGCACCTGAACTTCCGAGGATCTCCGATCTGAGCGAGTCAAATGATATGGCGCTTTCTGAACTCGAATATCTGTAAGTGAGTTCATTTTTCCGTGAGGAACTGCAGGATACTGTGAATGTCAAAACCGTAAGACTCAGACATATTAGGATTTTAAACGATCTGTTCATGCCCAATTATACACAAATTTACTCTAAAATGCTAAAATGTTTGTTTTTTCTGATCCAAGTTCATGAACTTATTCGTTTTTTTCATGATGAAAAAATGATAGATTATTTTGAATATAACAGGAGTATTCAATGAAACTAAGAAACTGGATCATATTATTCTTGTTAACGGCTATGCTTTATGCAAATTCCCCGTTTTTCGGTGTGCAAACACATTTTGGACAATTCTGGCGATATGATATGGATTCCACATCCGTTGAACAACAACTCGATATGATACAGGCGGCCGGTATTGAAATGATCCGGGATGAATGCCTTTGGTCAGAAGTCGAAAAGGATAGCGGTATTTATGTTATTCCTCCGCGTGTGGATCACTATGTTCGTTCCGCTCTTTCAAGGGGCATCGATATCTATTTGATCCTCAATTACAATAACACGCTGTATGCACCCAGTTCCGGGTCGGGCGTTACAAATGATACAAACAGGATCGCATATGCAAGATACTGCCAGGCTGTTGTAAACCATTTCTCCCCTTTGGGCGTTAAACATTATGAAATATGGAATGAACCCAATCACGGTGTTTTGTTCTGGACACCGCAACCCAACGCAAATGATTATACGGCATTATTGCAAACGGCCTATGATTCGATCAAAGCGGTTGACAGCAGTACCATTGTGATCGGTTGCGCAACATCTCCGGCTATTGGAAATCCCGCACCTTATATTGAAGGACTTGATTTTATTCGTGATGTCTTTGCTGCCGGCGGAGGTGACCATATGGATGCCGTTTCATTTCATTTATACCAAATCGCCTATCGTCCGGAAAATGAATTGATATCATATCTCAGCAATGTTAAATCATATGTGGGTGAAAAACCCATTTATCTGAGCGAATTCGGTTATCCGACGCACGACGGATGGCCGAATATCACATTGGAAAAACAAGCCCAATATATAACCAGAATGTTCCTTATATGTCAGACAGATCCTCAAATGAGGTCTGCGTTATATTATGACCTGAAAAACGATGGCACGGTATTGACTGAACCCGAACATAATTTCGGGTTGCTTGAATTTGATAAAACTCCCAAATTGTCATATCTGGCATTAAAACAGCTCATCGGGAAAACGCAGGCCCAAATGCCAACCGGCATAATTCAAGATAACGACAGATATCTTTTAACTTACTCGGATTCCCTGTCCGTAGGCTGGACGTACAGTGGTATTAAAAACATAAAACACCATACTGGAGCCAGTTATACCAGGACTGAAAACATGTATGGAGATACCCTTGCGTATAACATGACCGCCAATGACAGTATATATTTGACCTTAAATGAAAACCCGAGATATTTTATTAATCAGAGTGTCTCACCCCGGGTTGAAACTTTCAGTTTCGATCATCATGATTATCTGCTTTATCCGAATGAGGAACTTAAGCTTTCATATTATGCGGAAGACCCTGACGGTATCGATATTATTGCAGACCCAAGCTGCATATCGTGGTCTTATACAGGATCATACGGGCACATCTTTGGGAATATTTTTACCGCAACGGCTTCAGAAGAGGGGATGATCATTGCTGAACTAGATGGAAAAGTCGATACGATCAATATAAAGATCCTTGATGACCCTTCAACTTATATTGTGGAAGATTTCTCCGATACATCGGGTTTCATATTGGCATCCACATATCTGGATATGGAAAATTCTTCGATTTCATCCTTCTCGGAAGGCCAGGATCACAGGCTTCAATTCGATTATGAATATAGCGGATCGGCAGCCATTGCCTATATTTACAAGGACATCCTTATCAATCATCATGCGGATTCGATATTCATTGATCTTATAACCGATGAGAAGGAATATGACCTCAGACTCTATTGCAAAGACGGAAACGGCTCATCCTACACGCTGTATATGAAACCACGTCCAACAGATTGGACCAATTCCCTCGGAACCTGCGGATGTGCGGTTGACATTAGCAGTTCGGCTGTTCCTCCTGTCAGGATTCAGAAGATCTATTTAAAATTAAGACCGGGGACAACAACCCAAACAGAACCCTATTCGGGCAAAATTTATCTGGATAATATCAGTATCAAACGCAGCACTATCGTCGGGACCGGGAATAAAGACATCATACCGTCAAGCATACGTCTTTCGCAAAACTATCCTAACCCCTTTAACGGAAATACAAGAATCAATTTCTATTTACCACAAAATGAAAGCATACGATTGGATATTTATAATCTAAGGGGTGAACTGATCTTAACGGCATTAAATAGATACCTTTCATCAGGAGAACATACCATAGACCTTGATCTTAGTGGACTAGCATCAGGTGTCTATATTTACAAGCTCAGCAGCACACATAACCAAATTAACAAAAAATTCGTGTACTTAAAATAATGAAAAACACTCCACTTTTACTTTCACACACCAGTGAACTTTTTTCCTTATGGTATCATAAGGAGTTGGCGATCCGAGCTGCAGATAAGATCAAAAGAAAATATTTTGCAGATCGAAGATATCTTGGTTCTAAAGACAGAAGATTTATTGAAGAACTATTTTTTAACATGATCAGAAATCTTCGTTTGTATAATTGGCAGATCGAGAACACGTCAACACAAAAGATAACACCGGAATTATTAACAGTCCATGCTTATAAGCGGCTTTATCCGGAAACTCATCAAAATGTCGTATTTAAAATCAAAGACACTCTGGCAACCTGCTTTGAGGATCATCATTATCAGGATATTTATCCCGATGAACTTGATATTCGCTGGTCAATGCCTTCACTTGTGTGGGAACATATCAAACATCATTATCAATCAGAAGAACTTAACGATTGTCTCCCGGCAATGCTTGAATCTCCCGGAGTACATTTAAGGACAAATATCCTGAAGGTCACAACCCCGGAGCTTATGCAAAAGATCGAAGATCTTCCATTTAAACTTGGAACATTATCGCCTGAAGCCTTGCGTCTGGAGAAATATTCCAATCTCAATCAACACCCGGCTTTTAAACACGGTCTCTTTGATCTTCAAGATGAAAGTTCGCAGTTGGTCGCCTATGTTTGTAATCCCCGGAAAAACGATCTGGTCATTGATCTTTGTGCAGGAGCCGGTGGAAAAACAATGCATTTGGCCGCACTTCAAGGGGACAGTTCCTCATTGATCGCAACGGACAAATATCCTGATCGGTTGAAAGAACTGATCATCCGGGCCAAAAGATTGGGGGTCAGGAATATCAAGCTAACACCGATCAAACAAGTTCGGGAAAAATATAAGGCAAAAGCAGATATTTTACTGATCGATGCACCCTGTTCGGGTTCGGGTGTATACGGACGGCATCCGGACAGAAAATGGGAACTGACTGACAGTCGGCTGGATTTCTATACTAATGAACAACGGCATATTCTTGAGAACAATCATGATCTTGTTAAGGTGGGCGGTTATCTTATTTATGCAACCTGCTCGATCATACCGGATGAAAACCATCTCCAAGTTGAAAATTTTCTGCAAAAACATTCGAATTTCAAAGCAGTATCGGTTTTTGAGGACCTTCAGAAGCATGCTATTAGGATCAACCATACTAAGGAAAAATATCTTCAGATACTGCCGCACCATTATCAGAGTGACGGCTTCTTCATAGCAAAAATAAAACGCATGGATTGATCTTGATATAAAAGATATCCTCCAATATAAAATAAAAGAGACCCCTTAAAAAGAGGCCTCTTTTTTATTTCTTTCTCTTATTTTTATTATTTCACCAGTAACATTTTTTGAGTATTGACATGATCATTAATGATCGTCCTCAGGAAATAGACACCGCTGCTAAGATCACCGCAATCGACACGCAGTTCATATTGTCCTGCTCCATGAGTACTGTTGACAACATTTTTAACTACCCGGCCGGCCATATCGTAAAGCTTAATATTTACATCCTGAGATGAATACAATTCAAAAGGCACAACAAAGCTTGGATTGAACGGATTCGGGAATGATTTACCTACAATACCTTTTCCAACAACTTCGACCGAAGCGGAAGGTATGGCAGCACCGACAATATCGATGGCTTCGATGGTATAAGTATATGTAGAGCTTGCCATCGCATTCGCATCATCATAAGCATATTTCGAAACGGTACCACTCACTGCGAGCAATGTTGGATCGGTTTTATAACTTGCAATTTCAACTGCTTCACCACCATTCTCGGATCTTTTTACAACATATCCTACGATATCGGTTTCAAATTTAGTTAACCATTTGAGCTTAACGACATTCTTTTTCCAACGGGCAGTGAAATTTTTACATTCAAGCGAACCGACAGGATCAGGATTAGGATCTTCGTATAAAACTTCTTCATTGGCTTCGGAAATATTCAAGCCACCAGAGAAATTTTCAAACTCATAATTGAAAAAAACATTGTTGATACCTTCAATATAACCGGGATAATTAACATAACCGGTTCCATAATTCGAAGCAAGCAAACTGATATGCATGAGATTGGAAGGAGCAAGCGGATCATTTGAGATCTCGGAATAGAATTCCTTATAATTTGCATTTCCCATAAATGTTGATTCAAATGTGATCGCAAAGACATCTGTATAAGTATCATTTTCAATGATATCATAAAGATATATCTCCATATCCGGGATCGTTCCTGCAAGTATTCCTGTTTTTTCTGCTTTTACCACATTATTCCAGATAGCAACATCTCCAAAAACCGAAACGGGGTATTCCACATAGATCATGCCTATACCAAGTACTTCATTGCCTTCTGATATGTATGCTTGGACATCAAATTCATAGTAGGCGTTACCGGCATTCTCAACGATCTGACCATTGTCAAATACAATATGGATCGTACCGGTAGCCGCAAATGCAGTTGAAATGATCACTGCAAAAGCTACAATCAATAACATAATTTTCTTCATTTTGTATTTCCCTATCTTATTATTACATGTTTAATCAAAATAATACCCCTATTCGCACATACAAGATATAATATATATAATTGAAATGCAACCAATTATCAAATTTATTTAAAAAAATCATTCCGAAATGGAAGATTAATATTTACAACGCATTATATTGCGCAGTCTGATTTAAAGAACACCAATATATTGATTATAGGTTAAAGATCATTCGATATATTTTAGTCTGGCCATAAAATGACGCAGGATCTTGGGTTCATATTCAAAGGTTACACCTTTCAGTTTATCTCGTTTTTCATGAACTTTGATCACCGCGTTTGCCACCATATCCAGATGGGCATAGGTATAAGTCCTTCGTGGAATAGCCAGTCTCATCCATTCAAATGGACTTTCCAGGTTTTCCCCGGTCTTGGCATCCCTGCCCATTAACATGGAACCGACCTCCACCGTTCTTATCCCCGCTTCAAGATAGACGGCATTGCAGACGGATTGCGCCGGAAACTGATCAAAAGGAATATGCGGACACATGCTTTTGCAATCTACAAACACAGCATGGCCTCCGGCAGGATACTGGACGGGAACGCCCGCATTTTTAAGTTTATCGCAAAGATAACGCACCTGATCCAGACGATGCTGTAAGTAATCCTCTTCGATCCCTTCTTTAAGTCCGACAGCCAGGGCTTCCATATCTCGACCGGCCAGCCCGCCATAGGTTGGGAATCCTTCATATGGGACAGCCCGTCCCTGACATTCTCTGAACAATTCTTCATCATCTTTAATGGCAATGAGTCCTCCGATATTGACTAATCCGTCTTTTTTGGCACTCATCATAAAGATATCCGCATATTTAAAAATTTCTTTTGCGATATCTGCCACGGACTTGTTCTGATAACCTTTTTCACGAAGATGAATAAAATAGGAGTTTTCGGCAAACCGCGCTCCGTCAATGATCAAAGGCACACCGTATTTACGGCTGAGAGCGTAGACTTCTTTAAGATTCTCAAGGCTAACGGGTTGTCCACCGGCTGAATTGTTGGTAATGGTCATGATGATACCGGCGATGTTGTCAGCTCCAAGATCTTTAATATATTTTTCGCATTTTGCGACATTCATATTGCCTTTGAAAGGAGAATAACCCTTAATATCAAAACATTCATCAACAACACAATCGATCGGAGTGGCTCCGGCAAGATCCACATGTGCTCTTGTTGTGTCAAAATGCATGTTGGAAATAAAGTACATGCCCGGCTTTTTCGCCAGTATTGGCAATACAACCTGTTCGGCGCCTCTTCCCTGGTGAGTGGGGATCATATGTTCGTAACCCGTAATGGAAGTTACGGTTTCATTGAGAGCATAAAAACTTTTACTGCCTGCATAAGATTCATCACCTCTCATCAAAGCCGCCCATTGATAATGACTCATCGCGCCTGTACCGCTATCGGTCAGCAAGTCAATAAATACGGCTTCGCTGGGAAGTAAGAATAAATTATTATGGGCTTTCTTAAGATATGTTTCCCGTTCTTCCATTGTAGTTCGTTTTATGGGTTCAACCATTTTGATACGAAAAGGCGGTGCGACGTAATTTTCCATTAGCAACCTCAAAATTCAAGCAACAAAAGTCCGATAAATCGGAGATTTGATAGTTTCTGTTTAAAATTAAATAACTATTTTTTTAGGGAAGATCCTTCCTCTTCCTTTTTTCTATTTCTTTTTTCTTTAATATAATCCCAGAAAAAAGCATAGAACAACAACAAGGCCATGCCTGTGATCACAAGAACTTTCTTCCATGTCTTGTCCCAAAGCAAGAATTGTACTGATGTTGGTTTTCCTTTGATATAACTGTAAGGGACCAAACCCCAAAAACGACTGTCCAGGCTGTTATCCCGATTATCTCCCATCATAAAATAATAATCTTGTTTGACCTTATAAGTATGAACACGTTTACCTTTTATATACCAATTCCCAAACTGATAAGACACTTTTTGTTTTTCCAACTGAAGAATGTTATAGGCATAAGCCGGGTTCGCATTATCCAGATTAATAATATCGCCTTTTTTAGGGATATAAATTGACGGATACTGATCTTTGTTTCCATGACCGGTAGGCCATATATAGGGATTGACGTAAGATGCGGGCCGAATATCCTGATAATTGATATTCGCTTTGGGAGGATCATCAAACGGAATGCCATTGACATAAACTTGTTTATCTTTTACTTCAACCGTTGAACCGGGTGTTCCGATACAGCGTTTCACATAGTCAAACATCCTGTCCTGTGGATATTCAAAGATCACAATATCGCCGGTCTGCGGTTTTTTGATCGCAGGCAATTTCGCATGAGGCAACATAAACCCTATCTGGGTAAAAGGAATCGCGACCTTATGTGGCGTTTGAGCACCGTATTGGAGCTGATTTCCGATCACAAACGTGCCGGTCATCATGGTATTTTCCATGGAACCGGTTGGAATGATATAATTGCAAAATATCATGCTTCTGATGATCCAAACGGCCAAAATAATAATGGTCCAGGATTTGATCTCGTAAATAACCTTCTCTTTTTTCGTCGCAAAGGTTCTTTTTTTGCGCTTTTTCTTTGATGTTTTTTTAATTTCCTGATCGGTCATTTTATTTCCTTATTAAAAAATAATGTTTTCATAATGCTCTATATGCGGAGCAAACATATTTCTGCCTCTTACCGTTACCGCATCAAATCTAACATCATATTCATCCATTTTCAAATCATAAAAATATCGATCAGTCGCTTCACTCATTTTATCGATCTTCTCATCGTTAACTCGTTCAGCTGTTGAATATTCGTCATGGGTGAACGAAGTCTTAACTTCCACCATAATAAACTGTTCCCCGTTTTTCATTATTATGTCTATTTCTCCCTTTGTACCGCCGTGGTAATTCCTTTCAATAAAATGGTATCCTTTCAGGATAAGATAGTAGATCGCCCAGTTCTCTCCCCAGCGACCGATCAATGCCGATGAAGGATGTTCCGGAAATTCCATCGATTTAACGGGTGAAAAATATCGCCGGTGAATGGGAGTGGGATAATATTCATTTATAGCTTTAATATGTTGAGCGGTGCCGTATCCTTTATGTTTTTCAAAACCGTATTCCGGGTATATCTCCGCCCAGCGCCTCATCATTCTATCCCGACTTACTTTGGCAAGGATCGATGCGGCTGCGATATGGAAGGACCGCCTGTCACCGCCTATTACCGCTTCTCCCCTTCCCTGTATTTCATATGGAAGTCGATTCCCGTCGACTAAAACATACACATCAGAAAGATTTAATTTATCAACGGCTTTTTCCATTGATGTAAGGGCCGCTTGAAGAATATTCGTTTTATTGATCATCTGGACGCCAAGAGAATGGACAGCCCATGTTTGAGCATGCTCAATGATCCATTGGTAGGCTTCTTCTCTTTGCTTTTCAGATAGTTTTTTTGAATCCCGTATCAATTCATGATACGCATCCGGAGGGAACACAACCGCTGCAGCTGTTACCGGACCGGCCAAAGGTCCCCTGCCGGCTTCATCCACACCTGCGATAAGATCATGTTCTTTATAATACTGCCGATCAAAATTTTGAAGGGAGTGAACGTCACCCTGCATGATCTATTTCTTTTTTATGGTTGATTTTTTAGTGCCCGAAGTCGAGCTGCTTTTACTTTTCTCTTCTTCTTCCTCTTTAATGATCTCTTTCTTTTTAACGGTTTCCTTTTTAACGGTCTTTACCTTTTTAATCGGTGAGTTCTTTACTTTAGCGACCTCATCACTATCGGAAGCACTTGGTTTTTTAACCGTTTCGGGCTCTTCGTTTTCTTTATACTGGTATTGACCGCTGGCCGGTTTTTTCTTGCTGTTATCCAGATCGATCTTGCCTTTGTTCTCTATTCCGTCGGACGGTTCCTTCTTCGGCTTGTCAATTGAATTATCGTCATCATCATTTCCGCTTGAAGGCGGTTGAGAAGGATTGCCGGATGATCCCGGGACAACAATAACTGTAGGAGGTGGCGGTGAGGTGGGTACATATACCGGCTCCGGGGTATAATCAATGCTTACCGTTGCTGCGTAGACAACTTCTCCGCTGCCAACCCTGAAACACCTGACTGATATCATATCCTCATGTTTGCCCCTTAAAATTCGGCCATGTAAAATATAGTCAGCCTGAAGGAGTTTTTTTAATTCGTAACCCTCATTATCGATGAGATTCGTCATGCTCAATTCACGTTCTTTGATTATCTCATATAGAGATTCCCGTTCAACTACAATTGGGTTCCGATATCTTGTCATTTCGGCGATCACCATTCGTGCAAAAAAATCACCCCGATTTATCCTGTCCCCATATTCATCCGTAAAGGAAAGCACAGATAATGTTTCTCTGTGTCTGCGTTTGAACTGACGGGCAAGTTTTCTGGCTATGAATGAAGCTGCTTCTTCTTCACTGTCAACAGTTACAAACGGCTCATTATTTTGAAAATAACGGTCATATTCATACTTTCCGTAATATGTACTGCACGAACTCAATATGAGAGCGATCAATGCAAATATCAGGACCTTTTTCATTTTTCCCCTTTCTTATTTTCTCTATCTTAAAAATATATATATTTCTTTTTAAAGTTGGAAGTATTATTCCGTCTTATCCTTAAGCTTGTGAAGCAATACATAGTGTTTGGGATATTCACATAAGGGATTGATCGACAAAGTATCATGATCAAATTCAAAATTTTCCCTACCCAACTTAATTTTGATGGAGAGAAAATCGTTGTCGGGAGTTATTTTTACACTCATTCCTTGGTTAACCAATAAGGTATCATGATCAGTCATTTTGTAGTTTTGTTCGATATTTTCATCCGTTACCGGAATAAAAACCGGACACTGAGAATACTTTCTTCTGATGGCCCCGAGATTTGAATTATATCCCTTTTCCCATGATGTGACCACAACTGTAACGTTATTGATACCCCATTGGTCCAAAACAGGTTGAATATACCTTTCATGATCGTTATAACTGAAATATTTTGCGCCCGTATTGACAATAAGTGCCGAACGTTTATGCCTGACAAGAAGCGCGCGGCCTTTTTTAAGATCCAGTTGAATAAGTTGAGGCCGGGATGTAAAATAAAACCAGCTCAGACAAATCGCGATAGTTAAGCTTATTAGAATTATCCTTATTTTTCTTTTCGAAGCAATCAACAGAATGATGCATATCAGGAATGCTGCCATGATAAGAGCTTTATAATATGAAGAAGCATGCAATGTCCAAACTTCCGAAAGTGACGCAAGCCTGAGAACATCTATGAAAATATCAAGGCTCAAGTCAAGCGCATGAACAACAAGATCAGATAAAAAGGTATGAATATACAATCCGGGAAGTGATAATAGTGCACATATCATAACGCAGAAAGTCAGAGGGATAACGAGAAGATTCAGGAACATGGAAGCCAGTTGAACTGAATTGAAATAAAACAATGCAACCGGGGCAGTAAAAAGAGCCGCGCTTAATGATACTGATATCATGTCCAAAACGTATTTCCAAATATTATTTAAATTTTTCACCGGTAATTGCTTTCGGATCTTCGGATAGGCCATCAATATGCCGAATACGGCCGTATAGGAGAATTGAAACCCCAGATCACGGATCATGAACGGATTGACCAATAATAGAATAACAGCGGATGCCGCCACGGCATTCAAAGCTACGTATCTTCGCTTCAATACAGGAGAAATTATCAACATCACCGACATCAGGGAAGAACGGATGACGGAGGGAGATCCTCCGGTAAGAAAACAATAGAATATCAAAAATCCGGTTATCAGAAACACACGCGGAATACGGGGGATGCTCAACGTTAAAAGCACTTGATAAAGGATCAGCGTGATCAACCCGACGTGAAGACCTGAAACAGCCAGCAAATGACTGACTCCTAATTGTCTGAAAAGGTCTGCAATACAAGCCGGGATCTCCGATTTCAGCCCCAGTAAAAGACCGTTTACCAAACTCCCCTTTTCAATTCCCAACACCGACAGAAATCGAATAGAGATATCATTCCTTACTTTTGAAGATAAAAACAGAATGGCATTGCCTTTGCCTATATCCTTGATCTCTGCATCTTTACCAAGACTGAACTTATGTGTCATACCTTTGGTTTTTGCATAAGCAAGATAATTGAAAACGTAAGGATTGGGGTCTTGGG